>Ga0209205_1000120_pt1 | contig 12064 bp, 6 predicted proteins | sample ZodSprso05mmetaG_FD_184133 | JGI IMG/M metagenome (GOLD analysis project Ga0209205, IMG submission 184133) | Hot spring sediment microbial communities from Zodletone spring, Oklahoma to study Microbial Dark Matter (Phase II) - Zodletone Spring... ... | reverse complement strand
GTGCTGAACATACCGGATTCCGGATGATATGCGGTGATTCCGCCGTAGGTGCCGATCCATACCACTCCGTACATGTCCTCCGCCATGGAGGAGATAAAATTATGGATCAGTGAACGGTCATTGTCCGGCTCATGCCGCAGGTTGATGAAATTCCCTGCTTTTTTGTTCCCGGGAGTGAGGATATTCAGCCCCTCTCCCCAGGTGCCCACCAGCAGGCTACCCGTCACATCGCGGTGAATGCAGGTAATGAAATCACTGGACACGGAAGCCGGGTCGGATGCATCAGCCCGGTAATGCAGATATCTGCCGTCGGAACGATCGATTTTGTTCAGTCCCCCGCCTGCCGTCCCCACCCAGAGTGCCTCTTCATCCTCCCAGACCGAATTGATGGTATTGCTGCTCAGGCTTTGCGCTTCACCGGGAATGCTCACGTAATACTCGAATTCATTCTGATAGACGTTGAACTGGTTGATCCCTCCCCGGTCGGTCCCGATCCAGACATTCCCGTCGCCGTCTGCATAGAGACAGTTAACGAACTCATTGTTGAGTTCAGTGACCGCATAGGAATTGTAGGTATAGTTATGAAACAAATTCTCCTGCCGCTGATAGATGCTGATCCCCCCCAGGGTTCCGAATACCAGGTTCCCCTGGACATCCTCTGCAATATCCTCCACGCTGTTATGCACAAGACTGTACTCATCCCCGGGATCATGATAGTACCGGTAGAACCGCTTTGATCCGGTCTCGAACCGGTTCAACCCGTAATTGGTCCCGATCCACAGCGTCCCTGCCCGGTCCTGGAGGATGGACTGCACATCATTGTTCGAGATGCTGTATTCATTGGCGGGCTGGTAGGAGAAAAGGGTCATGCTGCCACTGGACGGATCCAGCAGTGCAAGGCCCTGGCCGGTCCCCAGCCATATCCTCCCGGAATGATCCTGGTAGATGTCCTGGATCATCATTTCCTGCCCGTTATCCGCTTCTGGCGTACCGGGGTAATGTCTGATATTCCGGACTGTCCCCTGTCCATCCGCCAGTTCGATCCTGTCCAGTCCCCGGTCGGTTCCCACCCAGAGCATCCCGCTGTCATCCACCAGAAGCCGGTTCACTTTGTTTGAGCGGATGGTGGAATCATTCCCGGGCTCATGGAGGTGCAGGATAAAACGGTCCTTTTCATAAAGATAGACATTCAGACCGTCCGCTGTGCCGATCCAGAGATTCCCGAAAGGATCCTCGGCAATGTCATGGATAAAGATGCTTCCGAGCCGCTGGTCTGCCCGGTCCCCGGCACTGAATGTTTTAAACGCATACCCGTCAAACCGGTTCAGTCCGTTCCAGGTGCCGAACCACATGAATCCCCTGCTGTCCTGAAATATGCAGTCGACCATGTTCTGGGAGAGACCATTGTCGGAGGTGTAATAATTGAAGCGGAAATTCCTTTTCTGGGCATCCGCGTGTATGGAATTCCACAGCAGGACGGCCGTCCATGCCATCAGCCGGATCAAAAGGTGACCCCCCCCTCGACTGGAACCTGTTTTCCTCACTTCAGAACCACTTTTGGGACCCGTTGCAGTAAATATAAGCTTTTATGGCCTTGCTGGCAAACATGGAAGAGGGTGGCTCAAAAGGTTCACCTATAGTTGATCAGGTATACCCTTGAGGAAGCCTATAAATACTTGCGAAGCAAGGATTGGCTTCGCCGAGCTCGCAAGCTCGGTTTTCAGCGACGAATGGGTATACCTGATACTTAAAACTAACTTGTTTCGACCTTTTGAGACACCCTCTTCGATGCATGCAGTGTGCCGGGAAAGCAGAAGACCCGCTATTCGGGGATCATCACTTTCTTGGAGATCACCCCTTCCTTATCAGCGATATTGACAATGTACAGGCCCGGTATGAACCTGACACTGCGAAAATCGGTGATCCTGTCGGAGAGGTGGATCAGCTGTCCCGTGATGCTGTGCACGCGCACCTCACGCACGGCCGATTCGTCCACTCCCGCATAATGGATCTTTCCGTCATAACCCCAGAGGGTCACATCCCTGAAGACTTTCGGTGCCGGCACGGAAGAACCTCCGGTGCTCATATACAGGTCATGGACCTCCTGCTCCGAAAGGGCACGGTCATAGATCCTGAAATCATCGATCATCCCGTTGAAGGTCGGGTCTTCCCACAGGCTCTTTCCCAAATAGGCCTCATTGGGATCGCACATGACCATATCCGGGGTTGCAGGAACCGAATCATGGTAGATGATCAGGGAATCATTCAGATAGAACCTGAAGGTGTCCGCATCGAATACGGCGCAGGAAAAATGCCACTTCAGGGTATCAATGGGATTTTCCGTCCAGAAATCCTGCCATTCCAGCCCGAATCCGAGGATGGTCACCCCCAGTGTCCCTCCCGGCCCCAGTCCGGTGCGGGGATTGAGACGGAATACCGCCCACGGATCATTAATATGGCCGAATGAATAGACTGCCTGCCACCAGCCCCCGCCTGCGAAATTGAACCAGCAGGATATTGTAGCACTGCTCATCCCTTTCAGCAGGTCGCTGGGAAGGGTAACGATCCCCTGTTCTCCATCCAGGAGCAGGACGCCGTCTCTTACCGCGTCCGTAACAAAAGTTGCACCCTGCAACGACGGGGTTCCATGGTTGCTTCCTATCGCATCCCTGGTATCCGTATCCAGTGGATAGTGCACCACCTGCGAGTAACTCATTGCAGCGGACATGCCTGCTGCAAGAACCAGAAGTAATAACTTTTTCATAAGCATTTGGTTTAGGTGAATAATGAAATAAAAATTACGCTGCAATTATAATATAACTAGCTTATCTTCAAATATTTCCACACCGGACACAATGCGCAGGCAGTAAACACCGGGCTGGAAAGATCCTGCCAGGTGTATCTCCTCCTGGCCCCGGAACTGGTCCCGGTACACCCTTCTTCCATCCAGTGTATACAGTTCAAGAGTCCCTGCCCCCCCGGTTTCCGGTTCCAGGCGAATGGTAACGGTTCCGCCTGTGGAAGGATTGGGAAATATTTTCATCCCTGAGCCCCGCCTGATCGGCGCAACAGACACTGAAACGGAAGTATCTCCTACCGCCCAGTAATGGCTGGCGGCCCCGGAATACACGTCCACCTGCAGGGGAGTCCCCTCTTCAAAGGAGGGATTGGGCACATTCACCACATGGTTTCCAAATTTGGAGGAGATCACAAATTCCAGGATGTTGCTCATTTCAAACCGCCAGTGTTCACAGGCCGTATACTGTTCAGTTCCCAGTACGAGCCCGGCACCGATGTCATCGGTGCAGTCCTCCGTTTCAACCACCAGATCGCTATCCTCCGGTGCAATGCTGTAGTATCCGTTGCCCACCGGGGTGAGTTTCCATTGCTGGGCATATCCGTGCACATAGGTGCCCTGTGTAATTGCACTCCCGTCATTCACCGCCCCCTCCGCCTGCCACACCAGCTGGCTGTGGTGGTTGACCAGCGTGTATGTGCCTTCTTCGATAAACTCATTGGTGATCCGGGGCCATCCGTCGGCTTCCCACTCCATGGTACCGATGGCCAGGGTGGCCGCCCCGTTTCGGTCCCCGTCATAATAATGATAGGTAACCCACTCCTGCCCGTTTTCCACGTAGTAACCCACATGACCCGGTCCGATGAAGTTCCCGCTTGTGCTGAGGATGGTTGTCCCTCCGCCGCTGGCCAGGTTCACCCCGTCCTTATCCAGATAAGGCCCTGTGGGAGACTCCGACCTGCCGGCCTGGATGTAATAGGTGCTGCTGCTTCCCTGGCAGCACTGGCCACGGTTGATGAAAAGATAGTACCACCCGTCATGCGGGATCACGCAGGAAGCCTCCACGTCACCGCTGGCAACCGGGTAGCGGTAGGAACCGCTTACCTTGCCGGATACGGAATCCAACTGTACGATCCTGATCCCGCCAAAGTAAGAGCCGTATGTAATATAATACTCCCCGTCCTCATCCCGGAAAACGGACGGGTCGATGCAGTTGGCATCGCTGCTCTGGTCGGAATACACCACCACACCCTGGTCCTCCCACAGGTACTCCGGATCCTGGGGATTCAGGGTTTTGTTCGTGACCAGCCCGATGCAGGAGGTTTTGACACCCCAGGTGGAACAGGAATAGTAGAGATAATACTGTCCGTTCATGAAGACACATTCCGGCGCCCAGAAATGGCCGTTGAATTCCGGTACATAGGTATGGATCCATGCCGGGTAGGAATTCCTGGTAAACGGGGTTTCCCCGGCTCTCCAGTTGATCAGATCGTAGGAATACATGGAATAAATTCCGTTCCCCGTTGTGAAAATCCAGTAGGTATTCCCGCATTTCCGGATCCCTGTGGGGTCATGTGCCCCGGTCGCACCATGCAGTCCCAGCAGGTCATTGGCCGGCAAAACCGCCATGAGCGCAAACAGGAACACCGTTTTATACACCATATCCGGCTGTGGTTTCGGGTCAGTTCATTCCACATACAAATTATCCCGGGATTTCGGACGAACGGGTGGCTGGATGTGTAAAAATGGTGTAAAATTGTGCAGCTCCGGAAACCTAATGTGTTTTCGTCATGGTGGAGGGGACGCAGATGATGAAATCGGCCTTTCCCCTGTTTTTCTCCTCCAGACGATCAATCTCGTCCTGTGAAACCGTCGAGATCGTAACGATCTCCAGACCGGGATCGGCTCTTTTCAGGAACCAGTTTATGCTTTCGCCATGATCGGAGTGGTAGGCGCCGTTAAAATGCAGGAACAAACTTCCGGGATCCCGGTTTGCCAGGATGAAGTGTGCCATGGTGGCGTCCTTGATGGCCTGGGCATCCACCAGGTTGGCAGAGCCGTGCCCCATTGGCCCCTCTGCGCCGGACAGCGAACTGTAACTCTGCAGGGAGGTGTCATATTCCAGCGGAAGGGGGGTGATGTACCCTTTCGCCGCTTCACTGATCCCGTCAAGCACTGGCAGCCCCTGCCTGAATACAATATTGGCATATCGCCTGGGAATATTGGTGGCGATAAACCTCAGTTGATGTTCTCTGGCAAAGAGCACCAGGGGTTTATAATCGGTCTTGTAGTTTTTCCACAATTTTACTTCTTCTTCGAATTTTTCTTCCGGGATCAGTCCTTCCAGATATTCATCAAGGATCAGCTGGTTGTCGGTTTCGAACATTTCGGCCCCGAGCACTAACATAACACCTTTCTTTGCGTGCAGGGAGCGTGTGAGCTCCAGCTGAAGCCAGTGTGCGATGGGATCGTTGTGCAGCTCCCCGAAAAGCACCACGTCAGCCCCGGCTGCCGCTTCCGTCATTTTCTTAAAATCCGTTTTCTTCCCGTCCTCCCGGAACAGCCGGTAGGCCGGCATCTGGGCCATTGCCGGGATGGAAAAAACTGCCAGGAGGACCACCGGGATCCACCTGGTTTTATTGTTGTTTTTCAAGTAGCAGTGCATTGAACAGCAATTTAAAGGAGGCCTGGGTTGAGGCCCGGAACTGCGGTTGGAACCCGAAGAAAACATACTGTCCCTTCCCTTTCCGCAGCCAGATCAGGGCAGCCTTATGCTCCAATTTTTTCGGTTCGCTGGCGTATCCGCTCATGAGCACATCCTTTTCCGGATAACTGCCAATCACCCGCCGGTCCATATCAAAGATGGGGACCGAAGTTTGAAAGACGGGCCGCCCCCGGGAGAACACCCCGATCCGTGGCGGCATTCCCAGGGTGAGGGGATGGTCACGGATCAGGTCCAGCTTCAGCAGGCTCCCCGGCACATAGAGTCCCGCTTTGGAAAGTTCCGGCGAAATATCGCTGAAAGGAAGCCGGAATTCTTCTTCTGACTGCTCTTTCTTTACCTCCCTCCGGATTTTCAGCATTCCCTCGAAAAGAGAGACAGACCTCCCCCATGCCAGGATGATCCCTCCTTTGTCCGAGAACGTCATCAACTTTTCAAATCCGTCCTTCCCCATCCCTTTCACATAATCGGGATGGTAGTCCGCCATGCGGTAGGTATCCCCCGATTTCCGTTTGCCGGTCATCAGTACATCCTTGTCATTGTCAGGGAACAGGATCACATCAAATTCCTTCGACAATTCCCTGCCGGTCATCTCACCCGGACTGAGCACGGTGAACGGGATGTGGTACGTATCAAAAATGTACCTGGTCCATCCTGCGTCCATGTCGTGAAAACATGTTTCCACCAGTGCAATGCGCGGTATCATCACCGGATCCGCATCCAGGGCCCGCTTATTGGACACCAGTCCCGGCGGATAATTGAACTCCGCCAGGACCTGCTGCCAGGCTTCCTTCTTCCCGGCCTCGTAATAGACCAGGAAGCTCCCCTTCTCGAAGCGCTGTGCCTTCAGTTCCACATCCACATTGAGCCGTTCCACCCGCAATCCTTTACCGAGTGCCAGGAAGGCCGCCCTGTAGGAACGGTTCATGGAGACCGGGAGCACCATGGCATGGACCTCCATGTCGATGGTGACGGAAAGGTCGTATTTTCCTTCGATCAATTGCAATGCGGCTTCCAGTCCCTCACTCCTGCTGTTGATCTCCTCCGACTTCACATGCCTGTGCAGGGGAAGTGACCAGGAAGAGATGTCATAGGGTCTGATCAGCTCGCCTCCCGGGGTGTAGTGCCTTTCCGGGAATTCCTGCGTTTCCATCACCTCCTTGATGAAAGGCCGGAAGGACTGTGCCAGGGGGATCACCACATCTCCCCGGTGATAATGCTTCCCCTCCAGTATCAGGTCCGTGGTCATTTCATGGACCTCCACACCGTGCTCCAGCATCAAATTGACCAGGTCCGCCATCTCACCGGGATCATGCTGCTCGGCTGGCAGGATATAGTAAAAGGGAGGTTCCGTGGTCCCCTTTTCCACCTGCTGCCTGCACATGTCATTCCGGAACCTGAGGATTTCCTCCCGGTAGCGGGAAGCTGTACTGAGGATCGACATGGTGCTTACCCGTTCGTACTGCACGATGTCACCCAGCCGCCACCATCCACCTTTCCAGGGGAGCAGCATGTTCACGCTTTTCTTGTATTCCGACAGTCCCTTCCCGCCTGCCTCGAGCTCGGTGGGCTCCACATACAGCGGGGTTGCGGTCCTGCAGCTGGCAGCCTCTGTGAGGAAACCGATCACATTTTTCCAGACGCAGGTTCCCGTGGAACCGGGCCAGTAATCGTCAAACATATAATGCTGGGACACACCGGCCTGTTTCTCTGCAGTCATATCGGTGGCCATATGCTGACCGAAAACTCCGGCCCAGGAGTAAATCCCGGCCGGAACATTCTCGGCGATGGGATCATGGCTCGGAGGCACAAAATAACGAACGCCGACGGATCCCATCTGGTGCTTTTCCACAGCGACCTGGGGGAACCAGGTATGGCTGCAGATCCGGGAGATGGCCCGGTTGTCCTCCTGACTGAGGATCACGAAATCCCGGTTGTTGTCATGTCCCACATATTTGTGATAGACCCGGGGGAGCGAAGCTCCTTCATACTGTGTGCCCACATGCTTATTGTAGTTCTCCACCACCATGTCCATGCCGTCGGGGTTGTGGCAGGGTACCATCATGTAGACCACATTATCAAGCCATTCTAATTTTCTTTTATCTCCGGTGGCAGCCAGTTCCCAGGCGATCAGGGGGGCTGACTGGGAAGGTCCCACTTCACCCGAATGCATGGAGAGCGTGGCCAGTACAAATACTTTCCCGTTCCGGACCATCTGCTCCAGGGTGTCGGCGGGGATGTCCGGGTTCAGTGCCAGTTCCCGGTTGATCTGCTTCATGGCTTCCAGAGCGCGAATATTTTCAGCCGCCGAGATGAAAACGATGTACATGGGTTTTCCCATGGGTGACTTCCCGATTTCTTCCATCAGGATCCGGGGAGATTCCTCATCCAGTTTCTGCAGGTATCCCACCAGTTCCTCATAGTTAAAAAGCTTCCTGTCTGTCCCGGGCTCAAAGCCGAAATAATCCGCCGGTGCGGTCACTGCATTTTCCTGCGCCTCCAGGACCACAAAAAAGCATAACAATGCAGCGGTAACAAAATATTGTTTCATTTAATTGATTATTATAGCATTACACTCCTAACCCCTAACTCCATTAACTCCATTAACTCCATTAACTCCATTAACTCCATTAACTCTTCCCCACCCACCCCGTCTTCACATTCACAAACTCCCTGATCCCCTCCACGGATAGTTCCCTGCCGTAGCCTGATTGCTTCACGCCCCCGAAGGGGAGCCGGGGATCCGACCTGACCATGTCGTTGATGAACACCGCCCCTTCTTCTGCATCCTCCATGAAAAGCCGCGCCGAATCGTCCGACCGGGTGAACACCTGGACGCCGAGCCCGTAGGGTGACCGGTTGGAAAGTTCCAGGGCATGCTGCGGGGAATCGGCTTCCATGACGGCGAAAACAGGCCCGAACACTTCCTCGTCAAATGCGGGCATCCCCGGCCTGACCCCGGTGAGGATCGTGGGCCCGAAAAATGCACCGTCCCTCTTACCTCCCCTGACCAGTCCGGCTCCCATTTCCACGGTCCGCTTCACCTGCTTTTCCACTTCTTGGGCCTGCTTGACGGAGGACAGCGGGCCCATGTCCGTATCTTCCCGCATGGGATCACCCACCTTCAGATGCTCCAGCCGGACCGAAAGCCGGGCAATGAAGTCTTTCGCCACCCCGGACTCCAGGATGAAGCGTTTGGCAGCGATACAGCTCTGTCCCCCATTCTGCAACCGGGCCGGAATGGCCACATCCAGTGCCTTTTCCAGGGAGGCATCGTTCAGGACCACGAAGGCGTTGCTGCCGCCCAGTTCCAGCACACATTTCTTGAGATGTCTGCCCGAAATTTCAGCCACCGACCGTCCGGCCGCCCCGCTCCCGGTCAATGTGACTGCAGCGACTGACGGATGTTCGATCACCTGCGCCACCCTGTCCGAACCGATGGCCATGTTCCGGAACACACCCTCCCCGAATCCGGCATCCGTGAAGATCTTTTGGATGGCCTGCGCACATCCCTGCACGCCTGAAGCATGTTTCAGCAGCACGGTATTCCCGGCCATCAGGGTGGGTGCAGCAAATCTGAAGACCTGCCAGAAGGGGAAATTCCAGGGCATTACTGCCAGGATGGGACCCAGCGGCTGAAATTGCACCAGGCTTTCTTTTGCATCGGTCTTCACCTTTCTCGCTTTCAGGAATTCAGCTGCATGTTCGGCATAGAACTCGCACACCCAGGCACATTTGTCCACTTCTGCGACGGACTCCCCGATGGGCTTTCCCATTTCCCGGGTGATGATCTCCGCAAAGTGGCGGTTGTGTTCCCGAAGCAGGACTGCGACCCGGTCCATGCCTTCCTTCCGCTGCACCATTGAGTGTTTCCGGTAGGTCTGAAATACCGGCCGGGCTCTTTCCAGAAGCCGTGTCAGTTGCTCGCCGGATAACTGGGGGTAATTGACGACCCTGGAGGGGTCATAAGGATTGACGCTTTGAAGGACCGGCATGGGAACAGTCGATTTATTTAAAGTGGAAACCGCAATTTAGATGAATTGGAACGATTCTCAAAGCAACCGCCTTCGCAATTTCATCAGGCCGAACCTGAGCTCATGGCGGAGATGTTTCACGCGCCCGGTACGTGACCGGTTATACCGGCTCTGAAAAGTATCCAGCGCACGGGATAGATCTCCCTCGGCCCCGATCCGTTTCCAGAACAGGGGAAACTGCTCCGCTGCCTTCTCAATGTGGATGGTCATCTGGTTTTCCTTGTCTTTCAGGAACAGCAGGATGTTGCTGTGAACCTGGTCATAGAAATCAGCCACCACCTCCAGCCTGCGGCGGCGGTCCAGCCTGTGAAGCGCGATCTGCTGGATCCCCTCGCAGTATGCCCTGATCAGGCTCCCGTTCCTGACCCACCTTCGGTTGTAGCTCCCGATGGTATCCTCCCGGTTGCGTACCAGGTGTACATAAAATGCATCATTCCCGTGGAGCCGGTCCAGCCGGCCCAGGAACCAGCTCAACCGGTTGTCCGCCTCGATGTGTTGATCCGGATACCGGAACCGGTCGTCACCCAGCCTTCTCGCCCTGCTTTCATGGCCTGCAGTGAAGTTTTCCATGTGGCCGCAGGCCCGGATGAAAGTGAGCGATCCGCTCCGTCCCGTACATAGCACAAACACCCTCATGTCTTTAGCATTCTCTGATAAAAGTAATGATAAAGATTAGGCAGAGAGAATAAAATAAATATTTTTGATATTTGTTAACCGGATCACACCAAGAACCCGATACAGTGAAACTCACCATTCCAGACATCCTGATCATCGCTGCCTATCTGCTGACCACCATTGTGATAGGCCTCGTCCTGAAGAAAAGGGCCCAGAAAGACAAAACCGCTTATATGCTCGGGGGACATAAGCTTCCCTGGTACATGCTGGGACTCAGCAATGCCTCCGGGATGTTCGACATCTCCGGAACCATGTGGCTGGTCACCCTGGCATTTGTATACGGACTGAAAAGTATCTGGATCCCCTGGCTCTGGCCCGTGTTCAACCAGATATTCCTGATGGTGTTCCTTTCCATCTGGCTGCGCCGCTCCAATGCCACCACCGGAGCGGAATGGATCGGCACGCGGTTCGGCACCGGAAAGGAAGGAAGGCTTTCGCACACCATCGTGGTCATATTCGCACTGATCAGCTGCCTGGGATTCCTGGCATACGGCTTTATCGGCCTGGGGAAATTCGTGGAGATCTTCATTCCCTGGGAGATCGTGTCTCCTTACTTCCCGTTCCATGTCCCCGCTGAATACGTCCCCCATGTCTACGGGATCGTGTTCACCCTGTTCGCCATGTTTTATGCCATCCTGGGAGGAATGACCAGTATTGTATGGGCCGATGTGGTGCAATATACCATCATGACCTTCTCCGCCATCGTGATCGGCGTCATCGCCATGAATGCCCTGGCGGTGAATCCCCTGGTGGTGCCCGAAGGGTGGATGAATCCCTTTTTCGGGGCAAGGCTTGACATGGACTGGACTGGGATCATCAATGAGGTGAACGAGAAGATCGCCAGTGACGGCTATTCCCTCTTCAGTATCTTCTTCACCATGATGCTTTTCAAAGGGATCCTGGTCAGTGCCGCCGGTCCCGCTCCCAACTACGATATGCAAAAGATCCTCTCCACCCGCTCCCCCAAAGAGGCAGCCAAGATGTCGGGATTCGTGTCGGTGGTGCTGATGCCGGTGCGGTATTTCATGATCGCCGGCTTCGCTGTGCTGGCTTTACTGTTTTATGACCGGCTGGACCTTGTGGTGGGTAACAGGATCGACTTCGAACAGATCCTCCCGTCGGCCATCAGCGAGTTTGCACCCGTGGGACTGATGGGACTGCTGCTGGCGGGATTACTGGCCGCATTCATGTCAACTTTCGCAGGCACGCTGAATGCTGCCCAGGCCTACCTGGTGAACGATCTCTATATCAAATATGTGAAGCCCGAAGCCTCGGGCAAGGAGGTGAGCCGGGTCAGCTATGTGGCAGGGATCCTGGTGGTCATCGTCAGCATTGTCTTCGGTATTTTCGCCCTGGACGTGAACAGTGTCCTGCAGTGGATCGTTTCGGCCCTCTGGGGGGCCTACGTGGCATCCAACGTGCTGAAATGGTACTGGTGGCGGTTCAACGGGTCCGGGTTCTTCTGGGGCATGGTATCGGGGATCGTCCCGGCACTCATCTTCCCCTATGTTTTCAATACCCTGGACCTGTATTACTTCCCGCTCATCCTGGTCATTTCCATCGCCGGGTGTATCATCGGGACTTATTCCTCACCACCCACCAACGAGAAGACCCTGAAGGAGTTTTACAGGAACGTCAGGCCCTGGGGATTCTGGAAACCCATCCATGAGAAGGTGGTGGCGGAAGATCCGGATTTCAGGAAGAATACCGATTTCTGGAGGGATATGTTCAATGTCCTGGTGGGGATCATCGCCCAGACGGCCCTGGTGATCTTTCCCATCTACATCGTGCTGAAGCAGATGGTGCCACTCTATATATCCCTGGGGATCATCGTGG
>Ga0209205_1000119_pt1 | contig 12434 bp, 7 predicted proteins | sample ZodSprso05mmetaG_FD_184133 | JGI IMG/M metagenome (GOLD analysis project Ga0209205, IMG submission 184133) | Hot spring sediment microbial communities from Zodletone spring, Oklahoma to study Microbial Dark Matter (Phase II) - Zodletone Spring... ... | reverse complement strand
ATATTTGCGTGCCTGTTCGATAACTTTATCCGGCATCAGGTCATAGTTTCGGGTTTCTTCAGGGGATGACTGGGAAATGGTCCAGTTCTGGCAATTCAGGCATGCCAGATTACAACCGGCTGTCGCAATGGAAAAAGCATTGGTCCCGGGCAGAAAATGATACAAAGGTTTTTTCTCGATGGGGTCCACATGGATGGAACAGGGATTTCCGTAGGCGATGCTGTAGAGCTTTCCGTTATAAACTCTCCGGTTCCGGCAGTCACTCAGTTCTCCCTCCCCAAGGGTACATTCATTGGGGCAGATCAGGCAGCGAACTCCCCTGGGGGTTTCTGTCTGGTACATGGCTTCCCGGCTCCATTTCCAGGGCTTGCCGGGAGCCGCAGCAGCTGATACAGGGGGACAGATCAATGCGCCAGCCGCACCGCAGATACCGGTTTTGATGAAAGTTCTCTTATCCATGTCGTCTCTCTCCTTTCTCTTTTAACGTTTCCGGCGGCGGGCAAGTATGTAGATGCCGGCCAGAACATTGATGCCACAGAACAGTATCAGTGTATTCGATACGCCTACCATGGGAAGAATGAATAGAGGAGGGATAAAGGTGCCCAGCGCTGCTCCTGCCAGATCGGCACTGTAGAGCTTGCCTATCCCCGATGATCCTTCCTGGTCCGACAGGGCCAGTGAAAGTCCGTATACCGATCCCACCACCATTCCGGGCAGAAAATTCAGCAGGCCTATCAACAACTGACCCGGGATCCGGTTTATGAAAAGTTGTTCCGTTTTGAGTACAATAACGCCTGCTGCCGCAAGGATGGCCATGATCCATAGGAGCGTTGTATAGGCAGAGGTGGACGGTTGGTGCCAGATATATTTCCACGACACAGTACCTGCGACCAGTCCGGCCATGAACAGGGTGATCATGACGGGCGCAACCATATAGGCAAACCCATAAAGTGACTGCATCACCATGATCAGAATGATCTGGATTCCCGCACCGGTAAATCCTGCCAGATACATTCCGGTTTTCAAAGGAGGATATATGAAAAGCAGCAGCACAAACAACAGCACCGACAAGATGCCTGCCGCACCCAGCCTGCCACCGGCCCTTGTGATCCATCCCGATATGCTCATGTAGAATATCCGGGGCCAGAGGTCCCGGTTGACCGTTTTATCTTCTGATTGGAACCGTTCCAGCAGCTGGTCCCGATCAAATTCCAGACGTCCCACATCCAGGTAATCGGGGTGCACATAGGTGGTGGATATGGGCTGGTTTTGCAGCAGTCCGGGATAATCCAGTGAAAGTGAATCTTCCGAAGCAAGGAAATAAGTCGCAAATCCCGGGACCACCGTCACATGGGGGAACACCTGTGAAAGGGTGTGATAAGTGGAACCCAGGACCCGGTTGCCCTCCAGGTTCACATAACTGCCCCCGGTGGAAAGCTGTATCCCGAAGATGCCGCCCGGAGACAGCCGGGATTTGACCAGCTGATAGAACTCCCGGGTATAATACCGATTCCACCCGAGGGTCAGGGGATCTCCCACATCGGCAATGATCACGTCATACTGTTCTTTACCAGTACGCATCAGCCAGCTTCTGCCATCCATCCCGATAAACCTGAAAGCGTCCGGTCCGCCCGGGGAAAGGTGCTTTTTGCCCAGGCGGTAGATCCAGGGATTGATTTCACAGTAATCAAAAACTGCCGGTTCATATTTGATCACCTCGGGAGCAGTTCCTGAAAAGCCTCCGCCGATCAGCAGGAATGAATCCGGATCCGGGTGCTGAAGGGCGGGATAATGCACTGTTTCCTCGGCCCTGGCCAGGTCGTAAGACTGCAGTACGGGGAACCGGTCCAGGTAACCGGTCACCTGTCCCTCCTGCCCGGTAAATGACAGATTCCCATAGGGGGTATCCCTGGATTCTATCAGTGTTTCCCCCCTGTATCTGAGGCCCTCCAGTGCAAACCGGAGCTGCGGCACCTGCATCAGTCCGAATACAACGGCCCCTGAAGCGATCAACAATATCCTGCCGGGCACACGGTGCGGGTATCCCAATGCAAGGGTTGTCACAGCGCCTGTGATGAGAAATAGAAAGGCAAGTACCTGGATATTGTCCATAAAAAAAACCAGGATCAGTCCGAATACTCCCCCCCCGGCAAGTGACCCAAGTGAATCAAGCATGTAAAAACCCGCATCCACCTTTTGTTTTTTGACCGCCCTTGACAGGTAAGCAAAAAGAAATCCCGATATCAGGGTAAAGAAGATGATCAGGAAGACAATATGAAAGCTGGCAGTGAACATACCCGGCTCATATCCCGGGAGAAGCACCAGCCTGGTGATGATGATCAGCAGCAGGTAGACGAGCAGGGGTACCGCACTCAGAATGACGATCCCCGAGAGAAGCTTATTTTTCGGAATCCTGGTCCGGTACCGGGAACCAGCCCAGGCTCCCAGGGATGTAAGGATCATCCATATGGCCAGGAAAATCCCGATAATGAGTTCGTTCCCGTGGTAGGTTTTCACAAATTCCCTGAGCAGAACAAGCTGTGAGACCATACTGATGAAACCCAGCAAAATAAAAAGAAAAATGACTTGCCGGGATTCCATTACAAGGAAGGGTGTGAGTGCAGGAGGCCGGGGGGAGGTTTTTTTCCTGCGAAAGAGCTGCGTATAGTATCCCACATTCCATAAAAAATGAAAGAAAGCCACAAAGGCCAGTCCGATCCCCGTATCCACATGCCACTGCATGACCCGGTCGATCCATGGTATATTCCACCTGTAATTGACCCTCAACGCCAGAAAGAGTCCCAGCAGCGCAGCTGCAAAGAAAAAAACAAGCAACAGGGAATTCCAGAATTTCCTGTGATCCGGGGCAGCCAGCAGTTTCATCCGGACTGCCAGCAGGCTGAGCAGGTAGAAAAGGGTGAGCAGAATGCCAATGGGTATCAGATGATAGGGTCCCTGGTTCATTTTATGTGTTCCTCTCCGAATACAACAGCCTCATAAACATACAGATCCGCTTCTTTCCATCCATCCCAGCCAATACCCGCCTTATCCCTGGCACAGTGCCCGAAGAATGTTTCTGCCGTCCAGTCTCTGCCTGAAGCAACCTGGGGCAGGAATGTACCTGACCGGCCGTTTTTGGTCATATAGATCCCGTGCTTCCCCAACTGGAATTCTTCGATGCCCCGGATCTTTTGCAGGGGTGAGAGCACAGATATCTCAATCTGGATATATTCGAGTTCAGAAGGTTCGACGGGAGCGAAGCGCTGATCACGGGTGGCCGATGCCACGGTCATTTCCTGAATGAGCTGATAAAGCGGAATGGAGGAAAAGAAACTGCCGATGCAGCCCCTCAAACGGTCTCCCGTATACAGGCTCACAAATGCACCGGCTGTTCGTTTCAGGGATTCGGGAAGCTGCGATGGATCCACCTCCGGTATTTCCCGGTACCTGATATAGGATTCGAGCGTGGTCCGGGCAATTTCAACCAATTTTTCTTTCCCGGATTCTTCGAGAATGAAGGCATCTTCAGCCTGTTCTGTCCGGTATCCTGCAATTGCCCAGTATCCGACCACCCTGTCCCTGTCCCCGATACTGGCATCTCCCGAGTTTCTGTAAAGAATCGGAGTCATCTGGATATCATTCCTGCGCTGGGACATGTATAACAGGGTGAGAATGGCGTTCCAGCTGCAGCAGGGAGTCACCAAATTTGGAATGGAACTGCTGCTGTTCTTTTTTATGGTATTATAGAAATGTTCAGGGTCATTCTTTAAAATCGACTGGCCGGTCAGTTCATCGATGTACCGGGCATCCCTGTAAGACGGGTAATGTGAAAAATCGGAACTGATGATAAAAAGGTTTTCTTCATTGAAATAGGGCAGCAGAGCCAGGGCCAGGTCACGCGCAACGGATAGGGAAGACGAACCGATCACGATGGGTACCAGGGGAGGTGGCTCTTCAAAGTGATACTGAATAAAGGGAACCTGGATCTCGATGCTGTGTTCCCTGTTGTGCGCCCTTTCATAGTAAAAGATATTTTTATTCCCCTCGATCAGTGCTGTGGCAATTTCCCTGTTCACCCTGGCCTCTCCCAGCGGGGTCAGATAGTTGCCCACGGAATAAACAGAAGCTCCCTGATACTGTTCTCTGTGTGAAGAGGCAATGATAAAGATATTCTTATAGGTTGCATCCCCGGGGATACTTTTGTAACCTGCTGCTGCCACGAGCCCCGAATAGGGGTAGCCGGCATGGGGAACGAGCAGCTGTTGCACTTTCCCCTTCAGTTCAACCACAGGCGCTTCTTCAAACAACTGCCGGAGGTTGGCAAGCAATGCCTCCCTATCAGCAGGGTAAAAGGAGCCGGCCACGGCCGGTTGCCTGTCCACGGCAGGGGGAAGTTCCTGGGCTTCCAGTTGTGCAGCAAAAGGTAAGTACAAGCATAAGAGAATGACAAATGCCGGGCTTTTTTTGTACATGGTCATCTTTCCGGATTCTGAGTAAAATTATGGAAAATTTCAACCAAGTATGTTAAAATAAATGAATTAAGCACATCTTATCATATATTTACCCGTTTATTACCTAAAACGACCGCACCCATGAATGAACGAAAACACCAGGCATGGAATTTCTGGTCCGCATTTGTCTTTTTCGGACTGGTTGCGCTGGTAGGTTTCCTGCTCAGGAAAAAAGACATTGATATCCGGGAAATATCCTTTAAGGAGGCACTGGTGATCCTGCTGGCATCTTTCAGGATGACACGCATCCTGGTTTTCGAAAAGATCTTCAAATATCTCCGGGAACTGGTCAGGGAAAAGCAGGAATATTACCTGGTTGGCACCATCAGTTCCATCCTCACCTGTCCCTGGTGCATGGGGGTATGGGCTACCCTGGCGGTCATTGCCTTCTATTACCTGGTTCCCTTCGGCGATCTGCTGACCTATGTGCTGGCCCTTGCTGGGATTGTCTCCCTCATCATCCTTTTATCGAACCTTCTGCAAATGTGGACCGACAACAGGCAGCGATTGCACCGGCGGGAGAAGATCACTACCGGTTTCCACAGGTCAGAAGCGGATGAATAAACGCACTTACCGGCTGTTGCTGTATTTCACAATCAGCCTGTCATGCAGGTCATTGTACATTGTAAGCACTGCTTCCATATTGGCCTTTGTATATGCAGTCAGGTACTGTAATGCCCTGTCAGGCCGGTCCCTGTAAAGGGCGAGGGCTTCCGAATCGATTTTTTCACGTTCACTGAACAACCTGGATTCTAAGGGCTCCCTGACCTTCCACACATCTTTGATCGCTTCCTGCCATTTCAGGTACAGCAGGTTATCAACGAAATCGATGGCCCAGCAGGCCGATTTGTTGCTGTAGGCGGACGGGTCGTAATTCTTATAACAATCTGCGATTTCACGGGTACCCGCATAGATGGGCACATAGGGACTTGTATAGGCATTATCCAGGAAGACCCAGTAAATACCTCCGATGGGATCGGGCAGCCAGTCACGCAACTGGGCGATCATCCCGTAATATCCCATGGGTCTTGCCACATTGCGCCGGTTGTTGATATCCAGCAGTTCACGCATATCCCTGGTGGGAAAGGGGGTTGCCAGCGGACTTTTCTTCATCCCGCCTTTGCCGTCAGGCACATACCAGTCATAGTCCTCCGTCTTGTCATAGATTGTCCCTTCAAAGGTGGAGCGCTGAAACGCCATCACATCCCTGACCGAGATCTTTTTTTCGGGACTGATGGAAGTGGGATAGATGGAAAGCGGCTCTACATACTGTATGTACTGGTTATATCCCATCATGTGTCCGTCCTCAAGGCTCCGCTTTGGCCAGTCACGGTAACCGGGCGCACAGGTGCTGTAAAAGAGCCAGAGCCGGCTTGTGGCCCATTCCCTTGGGAGGGGGGCATACACATCCTGCCAGATGAAGGGTTCGTTCAGGCCGGGATTGTACCATCCCCGGTCAATGGCAAATTGCTGATAGTTGGCGGATACCATGAAGTTGAGGGTATCGGCTGCGTCCACCTCCTTGATGATCGCCCAGTTGGCAACGATCAGGGCATGGTCATCCGGTATCCGCTGTGCCGCCCAGATGGCGCCCGGCTCACCGCTTTCCGGATCCCAGCCGGGTCCCACGCTGAACACTTCAAATATCCAGATCTCTTCGGGGTCTCCGATCACCAGTGTTTCGGATTCTCCCTGGCAGGAGGGAAGGAAACCGTACACGCTCATCAGGTTACCGATAAAAGCAGTGGCTTCCCTGGCTGATGTGTATCGCTGCAGGGCAAAAGCCTGTGCCTGTTCCACAGTGATGATCTGTTTGCATGCATCCCTGCTGATCCGCAGTTCTGCACGCTGACTGGTGGTGCTTTCGGCGATGGCCAGCTGATGCTCATTCATGTGCGGATAGGCGGAATGGAAATAGGTGTAGGTTTTAGCAACCTGGGGAATGTGGCCGATCACATCTCCAAAATCGTCCAGGGGCCGGTCAACATCCTGGATTCCCCAGTGAACGGGTGCCATTTCACCTTCCCGGAATGACCTGCCGTGAACCACCCTGATCCGGTTATCGGCACCGCAATCTGTGTGTGAAACGATCACCGATCCGTCTGCCGATGCCTTTTTACCCACAGCAATAATGGTACAGGAATAGCTGTCGGTCTCAGTTGCAGAAAGCAGTAAAAGGGACATCAAGATCCCGCCCAGATAAGCACGGAAATATTTTTTCATTATCTCTGATTTATTAGTGTTAAATTAGAGCCAATTTAGAAAACTATTCCAGATTAACCACCTGCCTGAAAAAGATAGCCCGTTTAAAATTGAGCTATCATGCTTAGAAATTATCTGCTGACTGCGTTACGCAACCTCTGGCGGAATAAGGGTCATGGTCTGATCAATATCCTGGGCCTTGCCATCGGGATCGCCAGTTCCATCATCATTCTCCTGTTCGTGCTCGACGAATTGAGCTATGACCGCCACAATGAGCACTTCAGTAACATTTACAGGATCTGCATCCGCGGAAAGATCCAGGGAAATGAACTGGAAGCGGCACTGTCAAACGCTCCCATGGGCGCCACGCTGAAACATGATTTTCCGGAGGTGATCGAATTTACAAGACTCTTCACCTTTGACGGGGATCCCCTGGTACGGTATGGGGACAGGGTGTTTGTGGAAGAGAATTTTTACTATGCCGATTCCACCTTCTTCAACGTGTTTACGGTACCGGTCTTACGGGGTGAACCGGACAGGATGCTGAACCGGCCCAATACACTGGTACTCACAGAAGAGACCGCAAGAAAATACTTCGGGGAAGAGGATCCCACCGGAAAGATGCTCAAAGTGGGGCAGGAGGAGGAGATCTTCGAAGTGACCGGTGTGGTCAGGGGATTCCCCGATAACTCACATTTCCAGTTCAGTATGCTGGGATCCATGACCTCCATCCATATTGCCCGGATGGAGTACTGGCTCGGGAACAACAACTATACCTATCTGCTGCTTCAGGAAGATTTCGACCCTGCCGACCTTGAAGCCAAATTTCCTGCCCTGATCGAAAAGCATATGGGACCCCAGCTGGAGCAGCTGCTGGGAATGACCATGGAGGAGTTCCTGGGCGGCGGCAATCAATACGGATATTTTTTGCAGCCACTGAAAGATATCCACCTGAAGTCCGATTTGCAGTTTGAGATCAATCCGGGAGGCAGCATGACCTCGGTCATTATTTTTTCCATCATCGCTGTATTCCTGATCATTATCGCTTCCATCAATTTCATGAACCTGGCCACAGCCGGGGCGGCCAAACGGGCCACGGAGGTGGGTATCAGAAAAATGGCCGGAGCTGTTCAATCCAGGTTGATAGGGCAATTCCTTACTGAGTCCTTCCTCACCACGATGCTGGCACTGGCGGTAGCCATCGCGCTGGTGGAACTTTTCCTGCCGGCTTTCAATAATCTGACAGGAAAAGATCTGGATTTCAGTCTTTTGAACCAGCCTGTTTTTCTTGCGGGACTGGTACTGATCGGTCTTTTTGTGGGTTTTGTCTCGGGCAGTTATCCTGCGTTTTTCCTGTCCTCCTTTAAACCGGTTGATGTCCTGAAAAGCGGTTCCATGAGAGGGATCAGGGGTGCTCATCTCAGACGCCTGCTGGTGACCTTGCAGTTCACAATTACCATTGTGCTTTTCATCTGTACCATTGTGGTGAACCGCCAGATGAATTTCATCCGGCACAAGGAACTGGGATTTGATAAGAAAAATCTGGTAGTGATCGACAGGGCTTATGTGCTGGGCGGACAAATGGAAGCATTCCGGCAGGAATTGCTTAAGAATCCTGCGGTGCTCCAGGTCAGCGGATCAAGCACGGTTCCGGGTGAGCTGATCGGTGACAACGCGTATATACCGGAAGGTGCATCCAAAGAGGAGACCTATGCCATCCACAATATGTATGCGGACTGTCATTTCGGAGAAACCTATCAGCTGGAGATCGTTGAAGGAAGGTGGTTCAATGAAGACATACCCACAGATACCACCGCACTTATTTTGAACCAGGCGGCAGTGCGTGCACTGGGTTTCGAAGACCCCCTGAAAAAGAGGCTGGTGACTTCACTGGGAGACGGATCGGGAACACCCTGTCCGGTCATCGGTGTGGTCAGGGATTTTCATTTCCAATCATTGCATGAGGAGATCAGGCCCCTGGTTATCCGATTTGCGGCATCTACACCTTATCTACTGACAGTCAGAATTATCGGCAATAATACCGGTGCAACTCTTGCCTATATTGAAGAAACCTGGAATGCTTTTGTGGACCAGCAACCCGTAAACATGACCTTTCTGGAAGAAGATCTGGAGCGATTTTACAGGAATGATGAAAAGACAGCGGCAGTTTTCGGCATTTTTGCAATGCTTGCCATCTTTATCGCTTCCATGGGCTTGCTTGGACTGGCATCTTTTTCATCTGTGCAGCGTACCAAGGAAGTAGGGATCAGAAAAGCCATGGGTGCCTCCATCGGCAGTGTGGTGGTGACCCTTTCCAGGGAATACGGCTGGCTGATCCTGTATGCCACCCTCATGGCATGGCCGCTGGGATATTTTCTTATGAGAAGCTGGCTCCAGAATTATCCGGAACGGGTGAGACTGGAGCCTCATATATTTCTGGCCAGCACACTGCTTGCATTCGTGATCGCCGCAGTAACCGTGATCCTGAGGGTTTACCAGGTTGCTTCGTCCAATCCGGCCCGTTCATTGCGTTACGAATGAGTATGAATAAATTATTTATATTTGCTTTACAAATGAACTGAAACTGAACCAACCTGATTAAATAAAGAAAAAAATGGCAGACAAAAAGACCAACAAAAAGATCACGCGGGTCGAAGGGGGAGAAACTCCGTCTTCTTCTTCTGAAAAGAAACAAGAAACCTTCGTGGTCACAGATGAAAACAAGGCAAAGGCAAGAAATTTCCGCATCATTGCCATTATTTCCTGGATCGTGGCCATCGGTTTTGAAATCGGGGCAATTGTCCTGCTCGGAAATGAAACGATCAATACCACCTTGCTGATTTTACTGATTGTAGCGGCATTGATCTTTGCAGTGATCGGTTCATGGCTCTGGAAAAAAGCGAACCGGCTCAATCCCGCCTCGGAAAAGGATAAGGTAAAATTCTTCATCCAGAACCAGCTGGGACTGATCATCAGCATCATTGCCTTCCTTCCCCTGGTGATCCTCATTTTCACGAACAAGAATCTGAGCGGCAAGCAAAAAGGACTTGTGGGCTCCATTGCAGTGGTCGCTCTGGTGATTGCGGGCTTGCTGGGCATAGATTTCAATCCCCCCTCGGTGGAGCAGTACCTGGAGCAGACACGGGAGGTGGAGGCGTTGACGGATGGTGTGAACCATGTCTACTGGACAAAATATGGGTCGAGCTATCATCTGTATCCCGATTGTTCCTACATCAACACTGACCGGACGGACGAAATATTCGAGGGCACGGTTGCCCAGGCAAGGGAACTGAAGAACATCACGGATCTTTGCGACCGCTGCGAAGCAAGGGCGGTCAGGGAACGGGGTCTGGAAACGCAACAGGAAGAATAACCAGTCACGTATATTCATTTTCTGCATTCAGGGATCTCAGCTTTCGGCGTCCATGCCCTCCCGGCATATACGCCGTTTTTTTTGGAACAGACTGAACACAACATTTCCTATAAAAGACTGGATTTTTACCTCCCGGATATCGTACCTTTAATAAGGTAGATTCAAATCTACTTTTAAAGTTCTTTTATAATGCCATTTCAGGGAACATATAACCATGAAGACTTTCGTCAGTCATGTATCGGTGTGCATCACAGTATGCGCACTGCTCCTGGTATACAGCTGCAAGGAAGAACCCACTCCGGAGCCAGGACCGGAGCCGTCTGAAAACATCGATATCCTGGAAGGCCAGACGCTTGTTTTGGACAAACTTTCAAAGAACCTTTCATCGAACACTCTTGAGGATGCCATTGATCTGACCATGCAATGGGCAGAGGAACAGCCTTATGTGGCTTTGGTGCGAACCTTGTACAATGGCCTCGAAATTACTTACAAATCAGGAATGATCGGGCTGGTCGTTCATTTCGAATGGGATGAGAACGGGAAGATCAAAGACAGTAAACATGATCCGGGAAGTCCGGATATGACAGATTCATTCATTAAATCCGTATCAGGAAACCTTCCAAAGTCGACTGATGACTTAAAAGCCACAGACAATGAATACATCGGAAATAAAAAGATACTGATCTGGTCTCCGTTTGAAAGTGATTTTTCGTCAACATTCCTCAAGGATGATGGGGATGAGATTTTCTCCTCTTCATATATTGATCTTGAGGTTGATTATCTGTTGGATAAATATTGTACAGTGGAAAGTGTCCAGGATTTTGCAAATTACGGAATGGTCCTGATTGAAAGCCACGGCAACCTTGGAGAGTGGATTACTACAGGAGAGGAGTATTCAGAAATACTAAGGACATGGTTCCTCGACGATTGTAATGCCTACAGGTTGGGCATTTCGTCATTTCAAACAGACGATGGGAAGAGTAAACATTTTTTTTGTGTAAGACATACCTATATTAAGGAACATTGCGGGAAAAGTCATCCGTTCCCCAGAAGTGTTGTATTCAACAGCTCATGTGAAAGCACCATGACTGATTCACTGAGTGCGGCCTTTATGTCCAATGGTGTGAAAACCTACTATGGATTTAACAAGTCAGTAACGCATCCTACTTGCGTCTTGACCGAGAAGATGGTATTCATGTGTCTGACCAACTATTTTTTCAATACGGGAGAATCTTTTATTCCGGATTGGTGTGATCCTAAAACGGGTGCAAGGTTTGACATAATGGGCAGCAACAAGATGGCATATGAGCCGTCTTACTGGCAGGGGACTTTCAGCTATGAGCAGGGCATCAATGAATCACTGGATGAAGGTGAGGGACATGTGAAAACATGGAATATTCAGGTTGATGCACAGTTTGATCTTAAGTTTGTCGTTGATGACCCTTATTCCGGATCATTTATAGGGCCGTATTATTTCAGTGACGATATAGCATCCGGTACACTTGAGATACAATATAACTATCTGTATGAATATCCCGGGGGATCAACCACCTGCAACGGATCCTGCTCTGATGAAATAACAACCAGGGTTGCAGATCTTATCATCGATGCCGAGACCGGTGAATATCAATTTCATTTTGTCTTTGATAATAGTCCTGCATACGGTGGTAGTCCATGTGTTGCGACCTGTACTTCTGGTTATCCCCATGAAGTGGAAAGGGCGTTATATCTTACGCCGGTCAACTGGCCAGCTCAATATGGTTCCCTTCCCACACATGCAACATTTGAAGAAGATGTCATTACAGGCAAGTGGTCAGGCCCTCCGCCGAATTTACCTGATATCGGCACTTATGATAATTGCCGCATAGTGTGGTCGTTTAATAAAATTATTCCTTAGATCACACGGACTTCAGAACGGTTGGGAAGTTAGGAATTCAGAAATCCTTGCTAACGGGTCTTCACAACCTTGCTCACACCCCGGACCTGCCCTGCATCCACCCAACGGAGAAAATACAGGCCACTGGTGAGTGAGGCCATGTTCAACCGGAAAATCCTGGTCCCGGCCGGAACATCCTCCAGCATCATAACTTTGCCGCTGATATCCATGAGCTCCAGGCGCCCTGTGTCTTCCGAACCGGTTCCCAGATTCACGTGAAGTACATGGGCGGCGGGATTGGGGTAGACTGTTAGGCTTTTGATATCCGCGGATCCCGGAGGTTTGGGAGGAAATCCGACCGTTTTATCCTTGTAGTCCACAGCAGCCTGAAGGATGCGGCTGGAACTCCGGTCCTGAATGAAGGCCGCCACCGCCAGGTCATCGATGTCTTCAACATAGGATGCATACGTCC
>Ga0209205_1000117_pt1 | contig 12751 bp, 12 predicted proteins | sample ZodSprso05mmetaG_FD_184133 | JGI IMG/M metagenome (GOLD analysis project Ga0209205, IMG submission 184133) | Hot spring sediment microbial communities from Zodletone spring, Oklahoma to study Microbial Dark Matter (Phase II) - Zodletone Spring... ... | reverse complement strand
ATATTACCCTTTCCAAACTTCCAATATATTGCTTCAGGAAAATCCTGGCCCTGTAGATGTAAACCTTCACCTGGGTCTCCGACAAGCCGGTGATTCCGGCGATCTCCCTGTAGGAATAACCTTCGTAATCCCGCAGCATGAGGACCGACCGCTGATCCTCCGGCAGTCTCTTGACGGCTTCCTCCAGCACCTCCCCCAGGTCGGAATAGTGTCCGTTGTGCGACGGTTCTTCCATTTCACTCAGTTCTTCCCCTTGATAACGTTTTTCCTTCCGGATATAATCGATCATGGTATGATAGGCTGCGGTAAAAAGGTAGGTCTTCACTTTCAGGGCGGAGACCGACTCCAGTTTTACCCACAGCTTTTCAAAAACATCCTGTACCACATCCTCTGACATATGCGCATCCCTGAGGTTTTTCAGTACAAACCTGTAAAGATTATCCGCATATGCATCCACTGCTCTGTTATAATCCTCTACCGTCATTTTAGTTAACAGTGTAAGCATTTATAAGACGAAACCGGGGATTGAAAGTTACAGTGAGAAAATAAATAAATGAGAAAAAACTTGACTTTTTCATACCGGGTATTTAATTTTGACTGAACGTTCAGTCATAAAATATGTCGCCCAGGACCAAAGCACAGATCGAAAAGATACGGGATGACCGCAGGAAGCAGATCATGAATGTTGCACTTCACCTGTTTGCCACAGAGGGGTATGCCCACTGTACCATTGCCATGCTCGCTGCCCGGACCGGAATTTCCAAGGGACTGATGTATCATTATTTCAACAGCAAGGAAGCGCTGCTGGAGGCGATCATTGAAGAGGGACTGGACGAGGTCATGAACCTGTTCGATCCCAACCGTGACGGAATCCTCACTTCCCGCGAGTTCATTGATTTTATCAGGAAAGTTTTCGCTGTCATGCGTAACGATAAGGAATTCTGGGTACTCTATGTGAGTGTCATCATGCAACCCAGGGTCAAGGAGCATCTGACCGATAAACCCATCATCAGGTCTATCGAACAGTTTTTACAGATTTTGATGGAATATTTTACCAGGAAAGGTTTTGATGATCCCAACCTGGAGGTGCTGACCCTGTCCGCGATGATTGAGGGTCTCGGGATCCTGATGGTCTATACGTATCCCGAAATGAAATTTCCCGATGAGTTACTTGAAAAATATGAGAAAAGGATCATTGAGATGTATCAGTAAACAGGAATTCGCATCCAAACTGCAAACCATGAAAAATAACAGCAACGTGATGAAAATTGTATTTCAGATAACAGCCATCTTATTGATGGGCTTTCTGCCGGGCCCGGCCCCTGCCCAGGGACTCTCGCCCGGGGAAATCGTGAAGAAAGCCAATGACAAGTTTTCGGGAGAAAAGTCCAGCAGGAGTGTGATGTCCATGACCATCGTCAGACCCACGTGGGAAAGGACCATCGGGTTCAAGAGCTGGACCCTGGGCGATGATTACGCACTGACCCTGATCACTGACCCTCCCGGGGAAAGGGGGCAGACCTTCCTGAAAAGAAAGAATGAGATGTGGAACTGGAACCCGACCATCAACCGGTTGATCAAGCTCCCTCCCTCCATGATGTCCCAGGGCTGGATGGGCTCAGATTATACCAATGAGGATATCCTCAACGAATCCTCTGTGGTGGAGGATTATGATCATGAAATGATGGGAGAGGAATTTGTCCTTGACCGCCTCTGTTATAAGATCAGACTGACGGCCAAAGAGGATGCGGCAGTGATCTGGGGCCATCAGGTGCGCTGGATCGATAAAGCTGATTTTCTTTTCCTGAAAGCCGAAATGTACGATGTGGATGGCTACCTGGTAAGAACGGAACTCGGCTCGGATTTGAAAATCATGGACGGAAGGCTGATCCCCACCCGTCTTGAGCTGATCCCCGCAGAAGAAGAGGGCCATAAAACCATCGTTGAGATCGAAGAAATAACCTATAACATCGCCATCGACGAATCCTTTTTTTCACAACAGCAGATGAAAAGGGTCCGTTAATGAATGATTTTGACCATTGTCAATCATTAAATTACAAAAAGCATGATTGAAAAAAACATGACGCTTGCATGGAGGAACCTCTGGAGAAACAGGAGGCGCACGCTGATCACAGCTGCATCGGTTTTTTTTGCCGTGCTGTTCGCGGTTGTTATGAGATCCCTTCAACTGGGATCTTATGGGACCATGTTCCGGAATGCCATTGAATCCTATTCGGGATATATCCAGATCCAGCAGGAAGATTACTGGGAGAATAAGACAGTGGATAACACCTTTCCATATGAACCCGGGCTACGGGAGCAGCTTACCTCAGATAAAAACGTGCTGGAAACGATACCCCGGTTCGAATCTTTTGCACTTGCTTCAAGCGGACCGACGACCAGAGGGGTCATGGTCATGGGTATTCATCCTGAAAAAGAACAGCATCTTTCAAAGGTATCCGAGAAGCTTGTGAAATACCGCCTGACCCCGGATGCTGTTCAGGCCATCCGTGCGGAACCGCAAATCCCGGATAAGGTGAAAGAGCTGCTGGACCTTTATGAAAGCCATTCCTATACAGGTACTAAGAGGCTGCAACTGGACCTGAAAATAGATGATGATGATGCGGAGGACCTGATGCCGGTAATCCTTCAGCATGCACGGTTTGACAACGGTCACATCCAGCTGGGAGAACCAGGTGCCTGGGTGGGTGAAAAGCTCTCCCGTTACCTTGAGCTTGAGATCGGAGATTCCATTGTGCTCATCGGCCAGGGTTACCACGCCAGCACAGCAGCGGGTAAATATGCGATCAGGGGCATCGTCAAGATGCCCCTGCCAGATATCGACAACCGGATCGTCTACCTTCCCCTGGATGTCTGCCAGGATCTTTACAACGCAGGTGACAATCTGACCGCCATATCCCTTCATGTGGATGATAACGGCGATAAAGCCGTCAGCGCCACCGTGTCACGGCTGGAGAAAGTCCTCGCCGGTCAGCTCCGTGTGCTGGACTGGAAAGAAATGAATGAAGTGCTTGTATCGCAGCTTGATGCCGATAATAAAAGCGGAATGATCATGATCGGGATCCTTTACCTGGTGATCGCTTTCGGTGTATTCGGAACGGTGCTGATGATGACCGCCGAAAGGAGAAGGGAATTCGGAGTGCTGGTGGCCATCGGTATGCAGAAACGGAAACTGGCTTCGATCGTCACCTCCGAAATTTTCATGATGGGACTTCTCGGGATCCTGGGGGGATGTATGGCGGCCCTTCCGATCATCCTTTACGGGATGGAGCATCCCATAGTTTTCAAGGGAGAATTTGCCAGGATCTGGGAGGATTACGGCTTCGAACCCGTCATGTCCTTCCAGGGAATCGACACCTATTTTCTGTGGCAGGTGGTCATTGTGGCGGTCATGGTCGTCATTGCTCTCGGTCACCCGCTCAGCAAAATCTTCCGTTTAAAAGTTGTGAACGCTCTCAGGGCATAAAATTCAATCAAATGATCTGGAAAACAGCATGGAAAAATGTATGGCGGAACAGGGTTCGCAGCCTGGTGGTCATTGCTTCCGTTACCATCGGGATCTTCGGGGGAGTGTTCGCTGTGGCTGTAATGAACGGGGCCATCGAACAGCGGGTGGATTCCGCCCTGAACAATGAAATATCCCACATCCACATCAACCACCCCGGATTCAGGGACAATTATGACATACATCTGACCATCCCGGATCTGGACAGCGTGATGGGGCAGCTTGACGAAACGGCAGAGGTGAAAGCCGTGTCACCGCGCATCATCATCAGCGGCATGGCAAATACCGCATCCAAAAGTGCGGGCGTTCAGATAGTGGGGATCGATCCCTCCCTGGAGAAATCCGTGGTGGATCTTCATGAGGAGATCATCCCCGGAACCGGTGACTTCTTCGAAACAGCAAGCAGGTATCATCTGGCCTTTATCGGACAGGACCTGGCCAAACAATTGAATATCATCCGGTACGTGATCGATGAGCAAACAATCTCCGAACTCAGGGAAAGCAAAATCCCGGAAGCAACCGTGGAAAAACTTGTCCCGTTCACGGGAGAAAGATTTCACAGTGAAGAAGACTTTGAGAAAGAGGTAAAGGCGGTCCTTGCCCCCGGGGAACTTGAGCAATACGGCCGGCTGATCAGGGAAAAGGCATGGTCCTTCAGTGAGCGGACCAGGATGACGCTTACCTTTTTGGACGGGGACCAGGTGCAGACCGGTGCTGTATTCCGGATCGCGGGGATCTTTGATATCAAGAATACCGTCTTTGAAATGAGCACGGTGATGGTAAAAAAAGACGTGCTGGCGGGACTGGCCGGACTTACGGAAAACGATGCTCACAAGCTGATCATCAGGCTGGAAGACATGGAACAGGCCAAAGCGGTCTCTTCCCTGCTTTCCAAAAAATTCCCGCACCTGGAGGTGCTCGGCTGGAAGGAGATCCAGCCTGATCTGGCCCTGATGACCGACCTGGTTCAGCAGTTCTATGCTGTATTCATGCTGATCATCCTGGCTGCCCTTGCCTTCGGAATCGTCAACACCATGCTGATGGTGGTCCTGGAAAGGACCAAGGAACTGGGAATGCTCACCGCCATCGGCATGAATAAAAAAAGGGTTTTCAGCATGATCATGCTGGAATCTGTGTTTCTCTCGCTGATCGGCGGAGTGGTGGGTATGATCGTAAGCCATGTGCTGGTCCTGTTCACTTCCAGCAGAGGCATCAACTTTTCTCAGTTCGAAGAGGGTTTTGAGGCCATGGGCTATACCTCGCACATTTACCCGGAGATCAACCCAGGCTTCTTCATCACGGTCACCATCCTGATCATCCTTACCGGGATCCTCTCGTCTGTGTATCCCGCCCTGAAGGCCCTGAAACTGGATCCGGCCGAGGCACTGCGAACAGAATAATTCATCCATGAAACCAAATAATCGAAAGCACCATGAAAATACTTGAGATCAAAAACGTCCACAAAATATACAACAGTTCCGAGGTTCAGGTACATGCAGTAAACGGGGTCAACCTTGACTTCGAGAAAGGAGAATTTTCCGCCATCGTGGGTCCCTCCGGTTCGGGCAAAACTACCCTGCTGAATATGATCGGGGGACTGGACAGTCCCACCGAGGGAGAAATCAGGGTGGACCAGACCAACCTCGCCGGGCTCAAATCCTCCCGGCTGATTGATTTCAGAATGCGGCACATCGGATTCGTTTTTCAATCCTATAATCTGATCCCCGTTCTCACCGCCAAGGAAAATGTGGAATTCATCATGAACCTGCAAAAATGGAATAAGCGTGAACGGGACAAACGAACCTATGAATTGCTCGAGGCGGTGGGACTCAAGGACCGTGCGCACAGCAGGCCTTCCAAACTTTCCGGGGGACAACAACAGAGAATTGCGGTGGCCCGGGCACTGGCTTCCAAACCCAAATTCGTGCTGGCGGATGAACCCACAGCAAACCTGGATACAAAATCCTCGGAAAACCTGCTGAACATCATGGAGGAACTGAACCGGGAGGAAGGCATTACTTTCATTTTTTCCACGCATGACCAGCGGGTAATGAAAAAAGCAAGGCGGGTGATCACTTTGGAGGACGGCAGGGTCATTTCCGACGAGTGGAAAAAGAAAAACGGATCCTCCTGATGAAGCAGTCTGCCTTACTAATTTTTGCGGTTATGCTGCTCACTCCTGCAGCTCTGCAGGCACAAAAGGTGACCCTGGGAGGTTATGTTTCAGATATGCAGACTGTTTACAGGATCCCTGACCGGTGGCTCTGGGAGAACAGCCTGCAGAACCGGCTCAACTTCCACTATTATCCATTCGAATGGCTTTCAGGCACGCTCCAGGTACGGAACAGGGTCATTACCGGGAACACCATCCGCCAATTCCCGGGTTATGCCGGGGGGATTGACGCAGACCAGGGATGGCTGGACCTTTCCGTGGTGTCCGAGGGAAACCTGGGTGACAGTGCCGGTTATGTGCTCACCTCCGCCATAGACCGGTTATGGCTCCAGTTCAGTTTCGGGAACCTGGAGATCAAAGCGGGTCGTCAGCGGATAAACTGGGGACAGACCTTCGTGTGGAATCCCAATGACATATTCAATACGTATTCCTATTTCGATGTGGATTACCCGGAACGTCCGGGCAGCGATGCAGTGCGTATCCAGTACTACACCGGTACTGCCTCGAACCTGGAGCTGGCCGCCAAGCTTGACAGCGCAAACCGCCTGACTGCAGCCGGTTATTTCCGGTTCAATACGCTGGGGTATGATATTCAGTTCCTGGGAGGAGTTTACCGGCAGGAAGATCTGGTCCTGGGTACCGGCTGGAGCGGATCCCTCGGGCAGATCGCCTTTCGGGGAGAACTGAGTTATTTCAGGGACCTGGATCATTTCCGGGATACCTCCGGAAACCTGATAGCTTCAATTGGATTGGATTACTCCTTTCATAATTCTCTCTGGGTCCAGGTGGAAGGACTTTATTCTTCATTTGCAGCGGAACGGGATGTGTACGGCCTGCTCCAGGTCTATTCGGGACAACTGGATGTGAAAAACCTCGGATTCACCCCCTGGTCATTCTTTTCAAGTATTTCATACCCTTTTACCCCGCTGATCAGCGGGGGATTTGCCGCCATCGTTTATCCGGCCTGGAAAGGTTTTTACCTGGGCCCCTCGGTGGATGTGTCCGTTTATTCCAGCCTCGATCTCTCCCTGATCATTCAGTACTTCTCAGCCGAGTTTGATAATCCACTCAGCAACAGTTCCAGAGAAAATTACGCCTTCGGTTTCCTGAGGTTCAAGTGGAGTTTTTGAACCTTGGTAACCACAAATCATCCTTTTACCAAATTGTGAATAACTGGATCGGAAATGGATGGATTTTTCCGGTTAATTAGTGTGTATCAACCGGAAAACACTAATTGAATCGGACCATGGCTGAATATGATTCCGGAAGCAGGTTCTCATCTGCAGAAAACGATCAATACAAGTGGAATAACCGTGTGCTTTTGATCACCGAAGATGAAGAGGTGAACTTTTTTTATCTCAAAGCACTTCTCAGAAAGACAAACGCACGCGTGATCCGTGCAAAGAACGGAAAGGAAGCCGTGGACATCATTGCATCCCACCAGGGCGAGATCGACCTGATCCTGATGGATATCAATATGCCCATTATGGATGGTTACGAAGCCCTGAAGATCATCAAATCCCGCCACCCCGAAATCCCGGTCATCGCGCAGACGGCTTATACCCTTACAGACGACCGTCTCAAATGCCTGAAAGCCGGTTTCACTGATTATATATCAAAACCCATCAACCGCCTGGCATTGCTCAGAATGGTAAATGAGAATCTTTCATGAGAGCTGTTGTTCAGCGGGTTACAGAGGCCGAACTGACCATAAACGGGAAAATGTCACGCCGGATGGGAGGGGGACTCGTGGTGCTTGTGGGTATCGAGGAGTCGGACGGGGAAGGGGATGTTGAATGGCTGAGCGCCAAAATCAGCAAACTCAGGGTTTTTGATGACCCGCAGCAGGTAATGAACCTGTCGGTCCTGGACACCGGAGGTGAAGTAATGATCGTAAGCCAGTTCACACTCCATGCCAGCACCAGGAAAGGGAACCGCCCTTCTTACATCCGGGCGGCAAAGCCCCCTGCGGCCATCCCCATTTATGAAAAATTCATCTCCCGGATGGAACGGGATCTGGGCAGAAGTGTGATTACCGGCGAATTCGGGGCCCATATGCAGGTCCGCCTTATCAACGACGGTCCCGTCACCATCATCATCGATACAAAAGTCAGGGAATAATGAACATCCGGGGGATCTTCAGACTGCATCTGAATGGAATCTGATGAAAAAAACAGCCCGGGATTTTGACCGTCATCAACAAAATGATAAATTGAGGGATTCAACCCCCGAAAAATGAAGATCCTTTCCGATTTCGACTTTTCTGTGGACACACAGGATGTGGAACAGAACCTGGAGCAGATCAGGCAGTCTTTGCCGTTAGCGGGAGACAAAGATGTTCTGAAGAAGATTTTCAGCCTGATTGACCTCACCACCCTGAGTGAGCAGGATAATATTGAAAATATTACACGGCTGTGCGAAAAGGTGAACATGCTCACCGAAACTTACCCTTCGGTGCGCGGACCTGCAGCCATTTGCGTCTACCCCGACCTGGTTTCCGTGGTGAAGGAAAACCTGGATAATCCGCTGGTGAATATTGCATCGGTGGGAGGCGGATTCCCTGCATCACAAACCTTTACCAATGTGAAGATCCTGGAAATAGAACAGGCGATCAAGGAGGGAGCCGAGGAAATTGATTATGTGATCCCCGTGGGCAAATTCCTGATGGGTGACCTGGAATATGTCCAGCATGAAATTTCACTCATCAAGGAGCGGATTGGATCGGTCCTGCTCAAGGTGATCCTGGAAACCGGCAGCCTGAAGGATTTCTCCCTGATACGGAAGGCTTCACTGCTGGCCATCATTTCCGGCGCCGATTTTATTAAAACTTCTACTGGAAAGGTCATTCCTGGAGCCACCCCCGAAGCTTTTATCACCATGTGCCACTCGATCCGGGATTATTACAACAGTACGGGTAAGAAGATAGGTATCAAGCCTGCCGGCGGTATTTCGGATACGGAAACTGCGCTGTTATATTATTCCATCGTGAATCAAATCCTGGGGGCGGACTGGCTCAATTCGGAAAGGTTCAGGATCGGGGCAAGCAGGCTTGCAAACATGATTTTGGGCAAAATTTTTGACCAAGGGCACGATTTTGGTTATTTCTGACTGGGATTTGTCAGATTAATTGTTGTATATTTGTAAAACAACAGACGTTCTTGTAAGTTATTTATCATAGCGGTTCGATAGTACATTCCATTCTCATAGAGACGGGTTGAATTCCATGGCTTTTTTTCTTCATTATCGAACCGCTTTTTTTATTTTTTAAGCCGGTAGTGCAGATAATCCAGCATAAGCGGTATATCTTTCCCTTTAATCCCGTTCCGTATCAGCAATGACTTGTCCTCCTCCATGGTTTTCAGGAAATCATCCATTTCAAACTGTGGATCCATGAGTGACTGAATGTACAGCTCGATGGCCTCTTTCTTATTCCCCAGTGCCCACTGTACATGGCCGAAATTGATATAATCATAATGTCCCGGCTTCAGTGCAAATACCTTTTTGAAGTATGTATCCGATTTATCCAGTTCCCCCAGCGCAAAGAAACACCATGCGATGGGTCGCAGGATGTGCTGGTTCCCGGGATTCATATACTCGATCTTAAAATAATGCTTCAGCGCCGTTTCATGGTTCCCCATTTTCAGGTGACAGTAACCGATCAGTGATTCGATGGTCTGATCGTCCGGATTGATCTGGGAAGCTCTTTCGTAAGTTTCCATCGCATGCTGGTAATCATTCAGTTTCCTGTAACAGATCCCCAGGTTTTTGAGCGTCCAAAGGGTGGGTTCACCGGAAAGTCCGATCCTGGAATAATATTCGACGGCTTTCCCGTAATTCTCTTCTTGCTGGTAACAATACCCTGCCTTTTCCAATAATTCCCTGTCCGCAGGATGCTCCTCAAGCATCATTTCGAAAATATCCAGCGCCTCTTCAAAATGATTCTTCTCAAACAGGTACTCAGCAATATTCCTTGTGATGGCGTCATTTTCCACAATCTCCCTGAAGAAGTAGGACCTGTAAAGATTCAGCTTTCCGCTGAACACATCCTCGAATTCATTTTTAAAAGGAGAGATCTTAAAGAACCTGTAAAGGTCCTGGATATACTGGATGAAAACCGTTTTTTTCGTAAAATCGCCCGAAGTGATCTGCTCATCCTGAATGATTTCCTGCATTCCTTCCAGCTCCATCAGGAATGCATTGGATAACATTTTTTTCTGGTCGTCGGGCAGGTAACGGATATTGAAGATGAAACTGTACTTATCGGAATTGCACAAAAAAGGTGTTTTTTTCAATCCATCCACAAAAATTTCCGGATCAAACACTTCCGACGCACCCTGATAGATCTCCGCCAGATCCGGATTCTCCTGATGAAAGGGCACCAGCCAGTTGGTCAGCTCATTGAAGAACGGAAATTGCTTCAGGTGGGCAAAAGTGGTCATATACACATCCGCGCCCTCCATCTGCAATTTCATGAATTCGTCCACCTTTCTGTAAAGATCATCCGACTCGCTGAATACAGATTCCCAGTCCGGATTTTTTCCTTCCCCGGTCAATTCATCCCGGATGTCATCCATCTTTAATTTGTCCTCCAGCCTGGGCTTCAATTTTGCCATTTCAGGCATCAGGTCCTCCTGAAGCTTTCTCCCGATCTCCAGGGTATCCAGGGTCCGGATCATCTGAAGCACAATTTTTTCAAGGCTTTCTTCCAGATTCATTTCATCCTTGAGCAAATTAAGCCTGTGCAATATCCCGGGATAGAACTCAATCCTTTCATCGTACCGGTACAGTAAGATCGTCACGGCTACAATGGCCCTGGCCGAAACTTCCTGATCCGCCTCACCCGCAAAGTCGATCAGGCGATGCACCTTTTCCTCGTCCCAGTATCTCAGTGCTGATAACAGGATGCCGCTGATATACAACGATTTCTCATGCCACATAAAATCGGGGCATGAAAGAATGGCAGCTACGAGACTGTTTTCTGCCTCGTTGTAGCGGTTACTCAACCACAGGTGTCTGAATATTTCCATGGAAAGATTCCTGCGTCGCTCATCAGATGCGTCAGGAGATTTCCGTCCTGTATCGATCAGTTCATCCAGCTCCCGTTTGAAAGACAGGTCATCCATGGTTTCGATGACGTTCTTTCCGGTCAGCTCCTGTTTCCTTTCCACTTCCCGTTTCAGAATATAGGTATGCCAGCCGGATTGCTTTTCCATGAGCTGATCCCTGACCCTGTCGGCCAGTTCAAGTATAGAGATCAACAACTTACGGTATACTTTATCCCTTTCGGGGTCCTGGACCCCCTCGAGCATGTAATTCAGCATCTGTTCATAGGTATGTTCCAGGTGTTCCTGCTGAATGAAAAAATCACTGAATCCGGTCTCGCTTACCATGTTGCCGAGCACATCCAGGGCATTTTTTACTTTTCTTGCAGATACCAGCCGACACAAATGTGAATATCGCGTGTTAATCTGCTGGACATTGATCATACTGTACAGTTTTGTGAGATCAGTCCAAATATCAAGCCATCAGTCAAATTCCGACAGAATGGCAGAAAGGCATTATTCATTTCCGGTATAGGACATGGCCTGGTTCAGGTAATGCACGACAGGAAAGAGTCCCCGGTAATCCTCCACCAGTTTTTGCGGGAAATCCCCCCGGACGACCTCCATGTCCGAATAATTCTTCGAGAAGACATAATGTTTGTATTTGAGCTCATCCAGAAGCTCAAAATCTTTCGGGAAACCGGCAGGACCTTTCTTCAGTTTATCTTCTGCTCCGGTTCGCTCATAATTCTGGTTGATCCACTGATCATGGAACACCTTACTGAAGGCAACGGGATCGAAAATGATTTCCTGCCGGATCAGTTGGAGCTGCCCGGCGGGAGGCATCCATACCCCTGCTGCCATAAAGCAGCCGTCCGGCTCCAGGTGAAAGTAATAACCCGCGTCCGCTGATCTCCGTCCGCCCCCTGACATCCAGCACCCGAAATTGGTCTTGTATGGGGTCTTGTCCTTCGAAAAGCGCGTGTCCTTATAAATGCGGAAGATGGTGTCTTTCGCCTCAATCAGTCTCAGCAAAGGGTCGAACAGGGTGATCCCGCCCAGGACCTCCGCAACAAATACCCTGAAGCGATCAAGGCTCTGCTGGTATCTTTTTTTGTTTTCCCCGAACCATTCCCGGTTGTTGTGCGCTGCAAGATCACGCAGGAATGAAAAAATGGACTCCATGGATTATTTCTTCCTTACCAGGGGATAGACCACAAAGGTGTATACCCAGCAGCCTGCACAGAAATTGAGCACACATTCCATGAATGCGAACACCACCAGTACGAACCCGGTTATGGAGGCCAGGAAAGAAAACTGCATCATGGCTGTAATGGCCGTAAGGGATGTGAGCAGGAATCCGATCCTGGCAGCAAATACTTTGGGAGCTTTATCGATCCATACCGGATTGGTATCGACCGCCTTCACAAATTGTTTTCCCGTCCAGCTTAACGGACTGTATTTTAATCTTGTAAATGCACGGATAAAGAAATCGGCGGCGAGCAGCACAGGGAAAACTGCCCGGCCGGTGATAAGAAAACCACCCATGATAAGGATCACCAGCAGGGCCGTGACGCGTACGGTGTTCTCATCCACCCGTTCCTGCGAAATCGGGCATACAAATTTTTTAAACCGGTTCATGGCAACGAATTGAAATTATGTTCGAGGTTAACACTGCTTAAATCAAATGCAAAGCTACACAGCCAGTCCGACAGATAAAACAGCATGTTCTGCTTTTATGATTATTTTAACAACCCGATTGCCGGAGGTCATCCGGCAGGCAGCACAATTTGCTGAGAAGTTTGTTAGTTTATCGGGATTTGATGTTACATATTCGATGAACGGAAATTTGTAATGGATGTGAATGTGGACAAAGCACTGTGTACTTTAGAACGGGTGAGGCACCTGACCGGTTCTGTGTATGTATTAAGATTTTCAAGGAACAATGTTCAGTTTTTACCCGGTCAGTATCTGCTCGCCGGACTGCCCGGTACGGATAAAATGAAAGAA
>Ga0209205_1000116_pt1 | contig 12819 bp, 10 predicted proteins | sample ZodSprso05mmetaG_FD_184133 | JGI IMG/M metagenome (GOLD analysis project Ga0209205, IMG submission 184133) | Hot spring sediment microbial communities from Zodletone spring, Oklahoma to study Microbial Dark Matter (Phase II) - Zodletone Spring... ... | reverse complement strand
CGACCCGAAGCGGTTCCCCGTGGATACCTACACCTTCCTGGAAGGTCATAACCTGTATGTCTACAGGGACCATGAGGGGATCAGGGCGGTCTCGGCCGTTTGCACCCACCTGGGGTGCATCCTGGAGAAAAGCACGGAAGGTTTCACATGTCCCTGCCACGGGTCCTGTTACAATGAACAGGGGGAGGTGCTGTCCGGACCTGCGCCTGCAGACCTTTCCTGGTATGAGGTGAACAGGGCGGCGGACGGACAGCTCGTCATTGATCCGGGCAGGACCGTGGATCCGGATGATAAATACGTGATTTCCTGACGGGCATGATGGGAACAGCGGAAAATACAGACAGGAAGGAGGTCCGGAAACAGGTTCCTGAAAGGGTCAGCCGCACGGGGAGGATCACCCGGAATTTTTTCCTGCACATCCATGCTCCCAGGGTGCATACGCACTCCATGAAACCCGCGTACACATTCGGACTGGGAATCATCCTGGGATTTCTTTTCCTGGTCATGGTCTTAACGGGGGTGATCCTGCTGATCTATTACAACCCGTCCGTGGAGCATGCCTACCGGTCCGTAAAGGACATCGTCTACGTGGTTCCGGGGGGCCGCATCATCCGCAACATGCACCGGTGGGCAGCGCAGGGCATGGTCATCGTGGTTTTCCTGCACCTGGTCAGGGTTTTTTTCACGGGCTCCTACCTGGGGAACCGATCCCTGAACTGGGTGATCGGCGTGGTCCTGCTCATGGTCACCCTTCTCAGCAATTTCAGCGGTTACCTGCTGCCGTGGGACCAACTGGCGTACTGGGCGGTTACCATCGGATCCAACATTGCCGCCTCAGCCCGGGAACTGACGGACCTGCTGGGGGTGACCGCAGCCTTTGATCCCGGGGGATTCATGAAAAAATTGCTGATCGGGGGGGAGACGGTGGGACAACCGGCCCTTTCGCGTTTCTTCGCCCTCCATGTGATCTTCCTGCCGCTGACTATCCTCGTGCTGATGGGGGTACATTTCTGGCGGGTCCGGAAGGACGGGGGACTGAGCCGGCCTGCGGAGTATGCGGGAGACAGGGTCGGGGAGCAGAGGTGGTACGCATGGCCGGTGCTGATGTGGACCGAGCTGGCCCTGCTGGTGGGTACCGTGGCGGTGATCCTGCTGATTGCCCTGCTGGCCGATGCACCCCTGTTGGAGCAGGCCAATCCGGCCCGTCCGGAAAACCCGGCCAAATCACCCTGGTATTTCCTGGGCATCCAGGAACTGGTATCTTATTCGGCCTTTGCGGGGGGACTGCTGGTCCCGGTGCTCTACCTGGTTTTTCTTTTCTCCATTCCCTATGTGGACCGGGAGGACCGGTATGTGGGGACCTGGTTTTCCGGGAAAAGGGGATTGCGGGTGACCGCGATCGCTGCGGTCGGCACCCTGCTCCTGGTGATCTCCCAGCTGTTTGTGATGATCAGGCACGGGTGGCTGCGTGACTGGTTCCCGGGGATCTCGCAGGGATTTGTCATGCTGCTCAATCCCGCCACAATCTCCACCATGCTTTTCATCGTGGCAGCGGAGGCGGTTAGGCGGAGAACATCCTCCACCCGGATGGCGGCACTGACGCTCTTCACCTGCACTTTTACGGCCCTGATAATTTTCACGGCGGTGGGGATCTGGTTCAGGGGACCGGACTGGGAATTTTACTGGTCACCCGCCCAATGGCCCGTCCAATAGTGAAGAAACATGGATGAACAAAAATATATGGCCCGTGTACAGTGGCTGGTCTTTTCCGGTTCGGCACTGCTGCTCCTTTTGCTGGCGGGAGCATGGATCATGGAGGGGACCAGCGAAGCGTGGAAAGGGTACCAGCGCGAATACCGGAAGCTGGTTGCCAAGGCGGCGACTTTCCGGGACGGAGCCGGGCCGGCCGACATTGAAAAAGGGATCTTTCAGGTGGATCTGGCACACTTTGACAGGACCGACAGGTGTGTTACCTGTCACCGGGGACTGGAAAATCCGCAGATGGAAGGAGCTCCCCAGCCGCACGCCATGCATCCGGGGACCTACCTGGCGGATCATCCCTACCGGCAGTACGGGTGTACCATCTGTCACGGCGGACAGGGCAGGGCGCTGGACAAGGAGGATGCATTCGGAAGACTTCCCGGAACCCACTGGCCCCATCCCATGCTGGAACAACCGTATATCCAGTCCACCTGCGGGCACTGTCACCTTACCATCTTCAGCGGGAATGCGCCGGGAAAGGATTCAGTGGAAAGGCATGAAAAAATTTACGGGATGGAGGTATTCCTCAGGGGAAAGGACCTTTTTTCCGCTGAAGGATGCCTGGGATGCCACAGGGCAAGGGGTGTGGGCGGGATCCTGGGTCCGGATCTGACAGAGCAGGGGGAAAAGACCCGGCATGAATACAGTTTCCAGAACGTGGAGGGGGAGCAGACCGTTTCCAACTGGCTGAAGGCACACTTCAGGGACCCGGAAATGGTATCACCGGGATCACGGATGCTCAAGATCGATCTCCCGGAGCATGAGCTGGATGCCCTGGCAACCTTTGTGATGGGGCTCGCCAGGCCGGAGATCCCTTTCGAATATTTCACCATGACCGCCCTGAACGAGTTCAAAGGGATCCGGGATCCCATGGAAGGGGCCAGCGGGTATGCCGCCCTTTGTTCCGCCTGCCACGGCAGGGAAGGGACCGGTAAATCGTATGTCGGTTACAAAACGGGGATCCCGGCCGTCGGGAACCGGGATTTCAAAAGGGTGGCCTCTGATGCGTTCATCAGGTTCACCCTTCAGAAGGGAAGGAGCCGGCGCCAGATGGGAAGCTGGGAGGAGGCTGTGTCAGGGGTCACGGACGGGGAGCTGGACGGGATCACCGGCTTCCTGAAACAGCAGGAGGGGGTAAAGGTGGATGAATTGCTGTCCCGCTATATGGAAGCGAAGCGAAAAGGTGTATTGTCCGGAGAAGAGCTTTTCCGCAACCGGTGCGCGGCCTGTCACGGTGACAACGGAACCGGCGGTGTGGCTGTAGCCCTGAACCAGGAAGGTTTCCTGGACAGGGCAGGCAACAGTTTCATCCTGCATACCGTGATCCGGGGGAGAAGGAACACTGCCATGCCGGGGTGGCCCCACCTGGAGGAGCGGGCACTGGTCAGTCTCCTTTCGCTGATCCGCTCCTGGCACGGAACGGTCCCGGCCACAGATGCCATGGTCCTCCCTGTGACCGATCCGGAGGAAGGTGCCCTGAAGTACCATTTTCTCTGCTCACGCTGTCACGGGGAGTTCGGGGAGGGGGAGACCGGCCCGGCCATTATCAACCGGGATTTTCTTGCAGTGGCGGGGGACAGGTACCTGTATGAGACAATCGCTGAAGGAAGAATCCATACGGCCATGTTCGGCTGGTCCACCGACGTGTACAACCAGGAAAGGCTGGATCGGGAAGATATCGGGAATATTGTGGGATACATGCGGCAGTCGGCCCGTGCACCGCTGACCTACATTCATGCGGGAGCCAACCCGGGCAACCGTGAGCAGGGAGCCATGGTTTACAGGCAACACTGTGCGGAGTGCCACGGGGAAACCGGGGATGGTCCCGCTGCCCCGGCCATCCGGAACCAGGAACTGCTCAGTGCGGCTTCCAACGGCTACCTGATGGCCACCATTACCCTGGGGAGGGAGGGGACTGCCATGCCGTCATGGGGGTACGGAACGGGATCATATCCGGTGCTTTCCGGTGCACAGCGGCAGGACCTGGTTGCCTTTATCCGGGCCTGGCAGCGGATACGGATCAAATATTAGCACGTTGCAGTAAGGAACCGGGCCATTGGTCAATTTGTTAATTAAACCTTGAATTTGTTCATTATCAGAAGTAACCATTTTCTAATTTTAACGTTAGAATACAATGTAGCACCTTCTGACCATCACTTATGAGTTTTAAGGTATTTGTACTTTATTCATATCCGAACGACAGGTTATTCGTAGGGTATACCAAGAGCCTCACCGATTATATGATCACCATGAACGTGATGAAATCCAATAATCCGCTGTATGAATTCAGGCCGTGGACCCTGATCCATATGGAGCTTTTTGAGGATGAGGACGAGGCCATGGTCCGGGAAGGTTTCCTGAAACAGGAGATGGGTCAGGATTACATCCGGAGAGAGATCCTGCCCATGTTTGATTTTCATTAAAAATCCGCGGGCTCCCCATTCTTTTATATCTTTGTGCCGTTAAGGCATCGCGATCCCATGACCCAGCAACAAGAGAAAACATACCGGCGGATCCTCCGGAAGCTGACCCACAAATACCGGATGGTCCTGCTTAACGAGGATACCTATGAAGAGGTGGGTCACATGCGGCTTACCCGGCTGAACATGATCGCTGTTGCGGGAGTGATCATCCTGCTTCTGGTTGCCATCGTTTACGTGCTTATCGCCTATACCTCCATCCGTGAATTCATTCCGGGATATCCGGATGCCGCCATGCGTCAGAATATCCGGGAAAATGCAATGAAGATTGACTCCCTGGAATATGAGCAGGCGGTCAGGGACCAGTATTTTGACAATCTGAAGCGCATCATCACAGGGGAAGCCCCTTTGAATTACCTGAACGATACCCTGGAAGTGGATCATCAGGAGGAGATCCCCTTCCTGAGGTCCACGAACGATGCCCTGCTGAGACAGCAGGTGGAAGCCGAAGAGCATTTCAGGCTGAGTGTCCTGGATGAGGAGAATCTGGGAAAGAGACTCCATGACATCCATTTTTTCACCCCTGCCAACGGGATCATCACCAACGCTTTCAATCCCATGGAAGGACATTTCGGGATCGACCTGGTGGCTCCTCCCAACGAGGTGGTCAAGGCAGCCCTGGATGGCACGGTTACCATGTCTACCTGGACGCTGGAAACCGGTTATGTGATCCAGATCCAGCACGATTTCGAACTCATTTCGGTCTATAAGCACAACGCGGCGCTTTTTAAATCGGTGGGGCAGAAAGTGGTTGCCGGAGATGCCATCGCCATCGTGGGCAACTCAGGAGAGCTTACGACAGGTCCGCACCTCCACTTTGAACTGTGGCACGACCGTGTACCGCTGAATCCGGCTGAATTTATCGTATTCTGATTGCATGAAGAAGAGAATTGCCATACTTGGCTCCACCGGGTCCATCGGGACCCAGGCACTGGAGGTCATGGCCTGTTATCCGGAATTATATGCGGTGGAAGTGCTTACGGCCAATCATAATGCGGATCTCCTTGTGGAACAGAGTATTCGGCATCGGCCCAATGCGGTGGTGATCGGAAATGATGAACATTATGCCAGGGTGAAGGAGGCACTGAAGGATTACCCGGTCAAGGTGTTTGCGGGAGAGGAAGCTGTTACCCAGGTGGTGCAGCTGGATACGGTGGACATGGTGCTCACCGCGCTGGTGGGGTTCAGCGGTTTAAAACCTACCCTGGCGGCGATCCGGGCAGGCAAACCGGTGGCCCTGGCGAACAAGGAGACCCTGGTGGTGGCCGGAGAGCTCATCATGCATGAGGTCAGCGAAAGGCCGGTGCAGATCATCCCGGTCGACTCGGAGCATTCGGCCATATTCCAGTCGCTGGCCGGTGAGGGTGACAATGAAATTGAGAAACTGATCCTGACTGCTTCGGGGGGACCGTTCAGGGGGATGGGATTGAAAGCGCTGGAAAGGGTTACTCCGGAACAGGCCCTGCTCCATCCCAACTGGTGCATGGGGAAAAAGATCACCATTGATTCGGCCACTTTGATGAACAAGGGACTTGAGGTCATTGAGGCAAGGTGGTTGTTCGGGGTGGATCCGGAACAGATCGAGGTGGTGGTCCATCCCCAGTCGATCATCCATTCCATGGTGCAGTTCACAGATGGTTCCATCAAAGCCCAGATGGGCATGCCCGATATGCGGCTCCCCATCCAGTATGCCCTTTCCTACCCTACCAGGCTGACATCGGAGTATCCGCGATTCAGTTTCAGGGATTTCCCGGAACTGACTTTTGAGCCCCCGGATACAAAAATTTTTCGTAACCTTGCACTTTCTTACGAGGTGTTGAAGAAAGGAGGGAACTGGCCATGTATCCTGAATGCGGCGAATGAGATCGCAGTGGAGGCTTTTCTGGAGGGGAAGATAAAATTTCTGGACATCCCGGCTGTCATCGAAAAAACCCTTGAAATGTCAGATTTTATCGGGAAACCTTCGCTGGAGGATTATATGGAGACCAACCGGCAGGCCAGGCAGGTTGCCGGAGAACAAATTTAAGCTGGAATGGAAATATTAATCAAGGTAATACAGTTTCTGCTGAGTTTATCGATCCTGATCGTCCTGCACGAAATGGGACACTTTATCCTGGCAAGGATCTTTAAGACAAGGGTGGAAAAATTCTTTTTATTCTTCGATGCAGGGTTTGCCCTGTTCAAGAGAAAGATCGGGGATACCGTTTACGGAATAGGCTGGCTTCCCCTGGGAGGGTATGTGAAGATCAGTGGCATGATCGATGAATCCATGGACAGGGAGCAGATGAAGCAACCTCCCCAACCCCATGAATTCAGGTCAAAGAAGGCATGGCAGCGCCTGATGATCATGCTGGGCGGCGTATTTATGAACTTCGTGCTGGCACTGGTTATCTACATCCTGGTATTTTATACCTGGGGAGAAAGGTATGTGCCCGCCGAACGGATTGAATACGGGTATATGGTGGACAGTACCCTGATGAATATCGGGTTGAGGAACGGGGATAAGATCCTCGCACTGGACGGTAAGGTAGTGGAGAAATGGGAATCGATCCATCATGATATTGTGGTGAATGAAACCAGTATCATACAGATCGAGCGGGAAGGCAGAATGATGGATATCCGTGTCCCCGACGGAGCCATAGCGGAACTGTTAAAGGCTGAATACCCCCTCTATCCGAGGATCCCTTTTGTGGTGGGGGACCTGGTGGAAGGAAGCGGTGCGAAAAAAGCGGGCCTGGAGGTGGGGGACAGGATCATTGCGATCAATTCGGAACCGGTCCGGTTTTACGACCAGTTCCTGGAAAAGACCGGAGGCGAGCAGAATACCGCATTTGCGTTCACCCTGGTGAGAAATTCCGATACCCTGCAACTGGAAGTGATGACGAATGAGGAAGGGAAATTCGGGATCTACAACCTGAACTATACGGAATTCTTCGAACCGGTCGTGGTGAAATATTCATTCCTGCAGTCCATTCCCGCAGGCATCCGTCGGGGGATGGATATTACCGGGAGTTACCTGAAACAGCTGAAGATGCTTTTTAAGCCGGAGACCAGGGCCTATGAGCAGCTGGGGGGGTTCATCAAGATCGGCAGCATCTTCCCTTCTTCATGGAACTGGCAGAGCTTCTGGAATATGACAGCATTCCTTTCCATCATCCTGGCCATCATGAATCTTTTGCCAATTCCGGCGCTGGACGGGGGACATGTGATGTTTTTGCTTTATGAGATCATTTCCGGGAGGAAGCCGGGGGACAAGTTCCTCGAATATGCCCAGATCGTGGGGATGGTGATTCTGCTGAGTCTTTTGCTCTATGCCAATTTGAACGATATCATCGGATTATTTAACAAATAGAAGAATTAATTATCTATTTTTGTATAACAAATCCTTAAAATAATACCATGGAAGCTTTTGTAATATTGGCTATAGGTGTCTGGCAGATTGTTGTGATCGTCCTGCTGGTGCTGTTGCTGTTCGGGGGAAGGAAAATACCTGAATTGATGCGCGGTGTGGGACAGGGAATGAAGGAATTCAAGAAGGCTACCAGCGATGATTCAGATGAAGAGGAAGAAATGGAAGATTCCCGGTCACGGAAAAAACTCAAAGATATCGATGACTAGATTCGGGCATTTCAAAAAGACCTGTCCCCTGCGTTGGGCAGGTTTTTTTGTCTTATTCGTGTTGATCACCGGATTGATAGCATGCGACGGGGTGAATCGGCAGGGAGGCGTCGGGGGCAGGATCCTGCCCAATGTGACGGGTGGTGCAGGTGAGGTGCTCGTGGTCATGGACAATTTTAACTGGGAGAACGCATCCGGGGAATTGCTCAAGGATATCCTGATGGAGGAGTATCCCGGTCTGCCCCAGTCGGAACCGTTGTTTGATGTGATCCATGTGACAGCGGCCTCCTTCGATAACGTTTACAAGTACCACCGCTCCATCGTACTTATCACCGTCAGCTCCGGTCAGGAAGGGGAGATCCGGTTCAGGGAAAATGTCTGGGCGAAACCCCAGATCCTGGTGCAGATTACAGCCCCCACGGCCACAGACCTCAGGCAGCTGATCCGCGACAATGAAGCACGGATCCGGAGTTTCCTGGTGGTGTATGACCGGAACAGGCTGATAAAAAGTTATCAGGATTCCAAGGATATGGGTCTTCAGAAGGAGATCGCCGATCACCATCAGATCCGGCTGGCCGTTCCCAGGGGTTATAACCTGGATTTCAGCAAAGAAGATTATACATCCGTGTCCATTGAAACACCCGACATGTCCCAGGTGATCCAGATCTATGATTATCCCGCCTCCGGTCCGGAGGATCTTTCCACCACCCGGCTGATTGAGATGCGCAATGCATTTACAAAGAAGTACGTGGAGGGACCGCGGGACGATTCATACATGACCGTTTCCAGGTTGTATGAACCAATCGCATACGAGTTGAATAACAATAACATGGATGTGGTTGAGATCAGGGGATTGTGGGAACTGGAAAACGGTTTCATGGGAGGACCGTTCGTCAGCCATTCCGTGTACGATGCCAGCCGCAACCGGATCGTTACGGTCGACGGGTATGTCTACTACCCCAATCAGAAAAAACGGACAAAGATCCGGCAACTGGAGGCCATCATCTATTCCATGGAGATCATATAGTCCCGGCCAGGTGTTTCTTGATGTGGGCAAGCAGCATGTCCCTGGTGAAGGGTTTCATGATGTAATCGGTGAAACAGCCGGCGTAAAGCCCGTTGATCATCTCTCCCTCAAAGGTAAATGCTGTCTGTGCGATCACGGGGATCTTTTCTCTCAGCGAACGGATCTTTTTGGTTGCTTCATAACCGTCCAGTCCGGGCATCAGAATATCCATCAGCACCATATCGATTCCCGGGTTTTTTTCAAACAGTTCCACCGCCTCCCATCCGTCCCTGGCCCTGAGAATTTTCATTTTCGTTGGAGAAAGCAACTCTTTGATATAAAGATAATTTGATTCAATATCTTCGGCCACGAGGATTTCATGGGCTGACCAGTCTTCATATTTTTTTTCCTGTCTGGTGCCCAGGTTGCCGGACTGACTTGGTTTCGGCATTACCACAGGCAGGGTGAAATAGAAGTTTGAGCCCCTGCCTTCGGTGGTTTCCACCCAGATTTCCCCGCCCATCAGCCTGACCAGGTCATGACAGATGGCAAGTCCCAACCCGGCTCCACGCAGTAACGACTCATTGCTGTCCACCAGCTTCACAAACCGGTCAAAAATAATCCTGGATTTGTCCCGCGAGATACCCGGACCGGTATCTTTGACATAGAACAGCAGCATATCGCGGCCACTTTTATTTTCTTCATTGTAGGTGTACCCCAGGGTGATATTGCCCTGGCGACTGAATTTCACAGCGTTCTCCAGCAGGTTGTTCAGGACCTCTGTAACCCGCATGGGATCCGCCTGGATGACAAAGTCATCCTCCTTACGGCCCGGTTCAAGGACCAGATCGATGTGTTTCTTGCCGGTGTCGTCCAGGATCTGCCTGTATCTTTCAAAGAGTTCTTCGAGGCGTTTATTCACATGGAACTGGCGGGGACTGATTTTAACCTGTCCGAGATCGATCCTGGAAAGAATGACGGTTTTCTCGATCAGCTGGAGCAGATCGGAACTCCCACCCACAATCTGGGCGAGGTAAAGGTTTTTTTTCTCCTCGGACAGTACCTGGTTCCTGAGCAGTGAAGCAAATCCGGCGATGGCGTTCATGGGAGTCCTGATTTCATGGGAAAGATTCCCCAGGAACGCGGTTTTCAGCTTCTCAGATGCTTCCGCCTTGTCCCTGGCGGTTTTGAGCATCTGTTCGTATTCCTTTTGTCCGGAAATATCGATGAGCGAGAGGATCATGTAGCCGGACTCCAGGACTGGAAAACCTGAAAGATAGACGGTCTTCAGATTACCGTTCCGCTGCAGGAAATTACATTCATGCTTCTCCGGTGAATTCTCATCGCCAGCACGGAGCCGCTGCACGAAATTCAAACAGATTTCCTTCTCTGCGGGAGGCACCATTTCATACCACCTGCGCTTTCCTTCGAGCTCCCCGCTGCTGTAACCCGTGATACTTTCCAATTTCCTGTTGACCATCAGGATCAGGGCATCTCCGTCAATGACCAACTGGGCTGCAGGTGAATGTTCAAAGAGAGCCAGCAGGATCCCTGGCTCCTCGATCAGTTCTTTTCGGGTTTCCATGGCAGACAGTTATTCAGTGGGCGGTTATGGCTTTCTGGTGCAGAAGAGGTTGGGTTTTTCGAATTCGAATAGTGTGGGATAATCTTCATCAAACCGTTTCAGAACTTCCATGATGATGGCTTCACGCATGAATTTGGATTTGTTCCGGACACTGTATTTCTTACAGTAGAGATTGATGGCTTCCTGCTCCCGGCTGTTGAATCGTAAAGTGGTCTGCTTGCTTCTTCTCAGCCGGTGATTCTTGTGTTGCTCCACGCCTGGTTCATTTGTTTCGTTGTCACTAAAGTAGGGATTGCGTGCAACTATATGCCATCCCGCTGCCGAGAACAATTAACAAATTCCTAACATATGAAAAAAAATATAAAATATATGAGAGTAAAATAGTCCATATAAATGATTTTAAAAATCATATATACAGTACTATAATAAATAAAAAGTATGCAAAAAATGTCTGTACATCAGATTTCAGGCCGAATTGATTTGCAGGTCAGCTTTCGGCTTCGGTAAAGGTCCTCCACAGTTCAGCGGGACGGATCAGTCCCAGCACAAGCGCGGTAATGATGCAGGAGGTCAGAAGTGCAAAAAATCCTGCAATCCATCCCGGTAGCAGCAGGCTGAGAAAACCTGCGCCCAGGTTCAGGCCCACAAAGACAACCAGCCTGATCAGAATGTCACTGTTGTAAGGAATACGGATCAGCCTGATGGAAAGTAACAACTGGGACAGTGCGTAAAAACCCTGGGAGCAAAGGCTGGCGATGGCGGCGCCATATGCCTGGTGACGGGGGATCAGCAGCAGGTTCAGGGAAATATTGATCACCACGGTGATGGCAGCCAGGATATTCAGATATCTGAGGTTGTTATTGGCCGTGAGAAGCGTTCCGTAAATGTAGCTGACGGACACGAAGGCAAAGCCGATCATCAGGATCCCGAAGATCCTGGAACTGTATGTGGCGTGGGAAGTATAAAGCAGGTCAATGATCTCCCGGCTGTAAAAATTACCGGCAATGGCCAGCGTGGAGCCTGCCACCAGGAGCAGTGGCAGGGCAATGCGGATCAGTTCGTTTACATTCTCCTTCAGGCGGAGCATCCTTGAAAACATGGGCAGAAGGAGCATGGCGAAAAGGAAGGAAAACTGGGATGCGGCATCATAGATCCGGAAGGACTGCGCATAGATCCCGGCTTCTTCCTGTCCGTTATCGAGCAGGCGTTCCAGCATAACGGAGTCCACACGGTTGAAAAGAGACATGAGCAGGATCAGCAGGGCAAACGGATAACTCAGCCGCAACACTTTCAGGGATGAAGAAAAACTCAGGCGGGGCAAAAAAGAGCCGGACCTGTACCAGACAATTGCAGCGGTGGTGAGAAAAGTAAGGGTGTAGGACAGAGTCTGTGCATAAACGAACCACTCGATCCGGAACGGTTCCCTGGTCAGGTTTCCCCAGAGCAGCAATCCTGTAAAGAGGATCATCAGGCTGCGGTCCATGACCGACAAAAGGCTGTCAGTTCGGTAATACTGAAGCCCGCTGATGTTGGTCCGCATATACAGTATAAAGGATGCGATGAACTGGTTCAGCACCAGGATCCAAAGCATCCGGAACTGGGCCGGAGAATATCCGATGATCTTTCCTGACAGCAAAACCACTCCTGCATAGAGAATCGCCAGAAGGAATTTGAGGGGAATGATGGCGGCAAGATGTTCCCCGAGCAGGCTGTGATCCCTGGAAATGGCCCTGTTGTTGAAGTTATTGATACCCAGGTCAAGCAAAATGTTCAGGATGAAGGCAAAATTGAACAGGGAAAAATAGAACCCGTATATCTCTTCACCCACCCTGTTCTGCACACCCACCTCTATCCCGAAGAACCAGAAAGGCTTGATCAGAAGATTGAGGAAGATCAGCAGGGCAAGGTTTGTGACAAAACGCTTTTTCAATTGCAATCGGGATTGAATTATTTTTTAATTCACCACAAATGTAATAAGTTCACCCCAGAATATTCGCGAGAGCGTTGGAACAACAGATTAAAAAGGCAACAATTGCGGTGAATACCCGCCTGCTGGAGCCCGGGAAACTGGATGGGATCGGATGGTTTACCTTCGAAACCCTGAAACGGATCACCAGGGATCATCCCGGTGTACATTTTATATTTATTTTTGATCACGGATACCCGGGCGAAGTGATCTTTCAGGACAACATCACACCGGTCGTACTGAAGCCCCGCACCCGGCATCCTTTCCTCTGGTATCTCTGGTTCCAGTGCAGGATCCCTGCACTGCTGAAAAAATTGAAGCCGGATCTTTTTCTCAGTCCCGACGGATTTCTGCCGCTGCGGTCGGAGATCCCCGCTGTGGCGGTGATCCATGATATTAATTT
>Ga0209205_1000114_pt1 | contig 12929 bp, 9 predicted proteins | sample ZodSprso05mmetaG_FD_184133 | JGI IMG/M metagenome (GOLD analysis project Ga0209205, IMG submission 184133) | Hot spring sediment microbial communities from Zodletone spring, Oklahoma to study Microbial Dark Matter (Phase II) - Zodletone Spring... ... | reverse complement strand
ATATGATCGTGGTGGGAACCGCCATCGAAAAAAAGCCCGCCCTGATCAGGGATTTCTGCACCCTCCGCGACAAGCTGAACCAGTAGCCGCACCCCCGTCTATCCCGAGCCGTCATCGCTGCCGGCGGCAGATGCGGTCATCGCTGTGCAAGGTCCCGTCTCAGGAATATGAACGGATCCCTGGTCGGAACCGGGAATGAGCCGCCTGACGGGCCGGACCGAAGGGAGGTTCGTAGCGGCGGTTACCGGTTCCGCCACGACCTAATACTACGGAAGGCACAGCCGCGGTTGCGGGTTCCGCCAGGAACAAATGCTGCGGAATGCATGATCATCAGGGTTCGACAGCCGGAGGGGTATGCGTTTTGATCATTTCCGGAAGTCACAAGATGAGGACTTTTTTCTCATGTGTTGAAATTTTATACACCCGGACTGTTTTTTACAAGCCTCTTATGTCTTTATATATGAGGTATTTATATTGTTCCAGCGAAAATATTCCGGGAGCAGAAAAGTCACAAAATCAGGAAAAGTGACCACTATGTGACTTTTGGTTTTCACGAAACGGGATACCCCTGTTACTTCGCGTTTTCAGGAAGCGGGGGATGAGCGGAACCGGGAATAAGCCGCCCGCCAGGAACAATGGCCTGCAGCTGAAGCGGTCATCGCTGCCTGAGCTAGTGCGCAGCGGGCCGGTTCACTTCACCAGGTCGGGGATCACCTCACCCGACGTGTTTTCGGGCATGGAGATCTCCAGAAAGTAGGCGATGGTGGCTGCGATGTCCGTCAGCGCCACCTGGCGGGGAATGGACACGCGGTTGATCTTCCATCCGTAGAAGATCAGGGGTACATGGGGATTGAACCTGAAGTCTTCATAGCCGTTCCTTTCCATCTGGCTGTGCTCCACCCAGCCCGGATTCAGGTTGATGATCACATCCCCCGAGCGCCGCTGGTGGTAGCTCTGCTGCATCCGCTCAAACACCCCGTGGGAGAAATTGTTGCGCTGAAGCACATAGGACTGGAGGGCATTGGACACCCCGGAGATCTGGATCATGAAACGAACCACGCGGTCCTGCACCTCTTCCAGTGAAAGCCTGGAATCCTCGATGAGCTGGTGGTTCAGATAGATCTGCTGGGCATAGTAGAACTTCACCCAGTCGCCCTGTCCGTATACCGCATTCAGGTAAGACCTCAGCAGGGAGATGCTGGTCCGGTAATTGAAGAACCCGGACGGGATCCTGCTTTCGGCCAGGTACCGGGGATCATCGGCCAGCGCATTCTCGGCGGTAAGGTAGATGAGCACATTCTCCAGCCCCAGCCGTTCATCCAAGAATTCCAGCAGGTGGGCAATGTCCCTGTCAAGCCGCAGATAGGTGTCCTGCATTTCCACCGACCAGGTGGAATAACGGGGAGCCAGGTGCCTGGTGGCATTGAAACCGATATGGATCCAGTCGGTTACCCCCCGCTCTCCCATTTCTTCATTCACGATGGCCGCGATGGCCATGTCCTTGGTATAGGTATTCCCCCAGGGGGTGGCCATGAGCACGCTGTAATCTTTCTCGTTGCGGCTCTTTCTGCTGATCTTTGAAAGATCATAGGGAAAGGTGATCTGTCCCCCGAATCCCATCTCGTAAGGATTGTTGTCCAGCATGCTTGCACTGTATTCGCCGATGGGCAGCAGCGGCTCCCAGATCCGGTCCAGGTAAATATCCTGGAATCCTTTCCCGTTGAATTCCCGCACCCATTCCGGGAGGGAATCCACATAATAACTGCTGGATACCCACCGGGCGGTCATGGGATCCAGCCAGTAGGCCCCCGTGGCGGTATGTCCGGCCATGAGCACCGCAGCCTGGGGATCCATGGAGATCCCGACTGACTTCGCACTGAAACGGCTGATCACCCGCAGCTCATCGGAAAGGGTCCGGCTGTAAAGGGAAACCGGGGAAAAGCGACCGGCCTCATGGGATCCTTCGATGGTGGTCTGGTTCTCATCCGCGATGCTGTAACGGATCTGGTTGGAGGTGCGTTCATACCAGAAGTCGGAAACGATCCCGTGGGCAGCGGGCCGGGCACCCGTTGCGATGGTGGCATAACCCACCGAGGGATCGGTGATCAGGTACCCGTACCGGGCATTCTTGCAGTTGGCTCCCGTGGATGCCATTTTCCGGAATCCGTTCTCCGTGAACTTTTCCCAGTAGACCGACAGGTAATCGTACCGCATCCCCGAGACGGTAATGCCCACAATCAGTCTGGGCTTCTGGGACGGGATCTTCTGTCCGTCTGCTGCCAACCACCCCGCCACCAAAATCAATAAAACAGCAATCCTCCTCCGGTTCATCTGCTACAATCCAAGTAATCCAACCACCTGCTCAAACACATTCTGTCCGGTAAATCCCAGTTTCTCATCCAGCACCTGGTAGGGCGCAGAAAATCCGAAACTTTCCATGCCGAACACCTTTCCACGTTCTCCCACCAGTCCCTGCAGGGTCACGGGCAGTCCGGCCGTCAGTCCGAACAGCGGCACGCCCGCCGGCAGCACCATGTCCTGGTAACCGCGGTCCTGGTCCCTGAAGATCCCCTCGGATATGACCGAGACGATCCGGGTTTTCACTCCCCTTTTCTCCTCCAGCAGGTCTGCTCCCTCGAAAAGCGTGGAAACTTCCGAACCGGAGGCCAGCAGGATCACATCGGGCGTGCCCTCACAATCCCTCGCGATATAGGCGCCAAAGGTTGCCTGAAGGGCATCGGTGTACCTGTCAGATCCCGGCCGCGCAGGCAGATCCCTGATGCCCTGCCGGGACAGGATCAGTGCAGTGGGGGTTGTATTGTTCTCCAGTGCCATTTTCCAGGCCACCGTGGTTTCCGCTGCATCAGCGGGCCGGAGGACCATCATGGCCCGTTTCCCATGGTGGTTCTTCAGGTGTTCCAGCAACCTGATCTGGGCCTCCTGCTCCACCGGCTGGTGTGTGGGGCCATCCTCTCCCACGCGGAAGGCATCATGGGTCCAGACGTACCTGACCGGCAGCTCCATCAGTGCCGCCAGCCGCACGGCAGGCTTCATATAATCACTGAATACAAAGAAGGTCCCGATCACCGGGATCACCCCGCCATGAAGGGCCATTCCGTTTGCCACGGCTGCCATGGTAAGCTCGCTCACCCCCGCCTGGAGGAAAGACCCGCTGAAATCACCCCGGGTAAAGGGGGTGGTCTTCTTCAGAAACCCATCCGTCTTGTCACTGTTGGAAAGGTCTGCCGAAGCGACAATCATCTGTTCCACCTGTCCGAACAGGTGGGACAGCACCACACCCGATGCTCCGCGGGTGGGAGATCCCGGTTTGTGGGTAATGGCGGAAAAGTCGATCTCCGGTACCCTGCCCTCCAGGAACTCCCTGTATTTCTTTGCCAGGCCGGGATTCGCTTTCTCCCAACCGGCCTGCGCTTTTTTCTTTTCAGCCACTTTTTTCCGCTTCTCATCCAGCACCTTCCTGTAAGCCTCTTCCACCTCCGGGAAAATGGCGAAAGGATTTTTCGGGTCACCTCCCAGGTTGGCCACGGTCTTTTCGAAAGAAGCTCCCGCCGAAGAAAGGGGCATTCCATGGGTGGAGGTCTGCCGCTCGAAGGGTTGTCCGTTCTCATCCACAGCTCCCTTGCCCATGATTGTTTTCCCGATGATCAGCGTGGGGCGTCCGGTCTCCCCGTGCGCCTTTTCCATCGCATCGAGGATCTGCCGGGGATCGTTCCCGTCGATGGTGATCACATGCCAGTTCCAGGCCTCGTATTTCTTGGCCGTATCTTCATCGGTCACCACCGCCGTTTCCGAGGAGAGCTGGATGTCGTTGGAGTCGTAGAACATGATCAGGTTGCTCAGTCCCAGGTACCCCGCCATCCGGCCGGCCCCCTGTGAGATCTCTTCCTGGACGCCCCCGTCCGAGATGAAGGAATAGGTACGGTGGGCCATCCATTCCCCGAACCGGGCAACCAGGAAGCGCTCCGCAATGGCCGCACCCACCGCATTGGTATGTCCCTGTCCCAGCGGTCCGGATGTATTTTCAATACCCCGGCTCACGTTCAGTTCGGGGTGCCCGGGCGTAATGCTTCCCCACTGGCGGAAATTGCGCAAATCGTCCATGGTGTAATGTCCCGTAAGGGCGAGCACACTGTACAGCATGGGCGACATGTGCCCCGGGTCCAGGAAGAACCGGTCCCGCAACGGCCATGCCATATCATCGGGATCAAAATTCAGGTACCTGGAATACAGAATCTCGAGGTAGTCCGCTCCACCCATGGCACCCCCGGGGTGTCCCGATTTTGCTTTTTCGACCATGGCCGCAGAGAGGATACGGATGTTGTCGGCTGCACGCTGATGAATTTTTATGTCCATTGGTATCAGATCAGTTTTGTGAACGGTCCGTTGAAATTTGAAGACCAAAAATACCGAATTCCATCGGGGTCTCAAAATATATATATCAACGACAAGGATACCGATTTTTAGGAGAATTATTAGTAGTTTAACGGTGGATAATGGATTCTCCTCGCGGCAGGCCGCGAGGAATCATCGATTAAGTGTTTATTCATATGGTGTTCGCTTACCCCGCAGCAAGCAGCGGGGAATGCGCTCACGCAATTGATTTGGACAGAGCCATGGCATTAAAATGCGGGATCATCGGTGTGGCCAATGTGGGTAAAACGACACTCTTCAACTGTATGGCCACCACGCGGGCGGAGACTTCCAGTGCGGCGTTCACATCCAGCCGTTCCAACCTGGGTGTGGTGGCGGTTCCCGATCCCCGGCTGTTCAGCCTTTCAAAATACCAGCCCACCGCGAAGGTGGTCCCCGCCACGGTGGACATCGTGGACATACCGGGACTTGCCAGGGGAGCCAGTCAGGGCGAGGGCGTTGGGAACAAGTTCCTGTCGGATATCCGCAACACCGATGCGCTGATCCATGTGCTGCGCTGCTTTGACGATGACCGGCTGCCCCACATTGACGGGTCGGTGGACCCTGTGAGGGATATCCAGACCATCGACCTGGAACTGCAGGTAAAGGACCTGGAATCGGTGGAAAAGAAGCTGGAGCGGCTGGCTAAAGTGGCGAAGGCGGGTGACAAAGATGCCCGGAAAGGGATGGAGGTGCTGGAAAAATACAGGGCCCACCTGGAAGATTTCAAAAATGTCCGGACACTGGAAGTGGATGCGTCTGACCGGAAGCATGCGGAGGATCTGTTCCTGCTCACCGCCAAACCGGTGCTGTACGTCTGCAACGTGGAGGATGAAGCGGCTAAAACGGGCAATCCATACGTGGACAGGGTGCGGACATACCTGGAACAAGAGGGAAAAGAGATCCTGGTGCTGGCCGCAAGGCTCGAATCGGAGATCGCCGAGCTGGATCAGGAAGAGGACCGGAAGGCGTTTCTGGCAGATGCGGGACTGGAAGAGCCCGGGGTGAACAAGCTGATCCGGTCGGCCTATTCGCTGCTGGACCTGATCTCATTTTTCACCATCGGGCCCAAGGAGAACCGGGCATGGACCATCCGGAAGGGGGCGCTGGCGCCAGAGGCGGCCGGGGCGATCCACAGCGACCTGCAGCGGGGATTCATCCGGGCGGAGGTGATCAGGTATGAGGATCTGGTTTCGCTGGGTTCGGAGCATGCCTGCAAGGAGGCGGGCAAACTCTCCGTGGAAGGAAAACATTATTTGGTCCGCGACGGGGATATCCTGCACATCCGATTCAATGTCTGACCATGCGGCTTTCCCTGACAGTGCAGATCAGTGCGATCGTGAAGCGGTTCCCGGTCGGAAGCATGTTCCCGGGCCGAACAATTTTCCAGGGAGGAAGCATGTTGCCGGGCCGAAAAATTTTCCCGGGCCGGCACATATTGCTGGTTGCGGCGGGACTCTGGCTGTGTTCGGCCCTTTCCGCCCAGTGGCTCCGGGGAGAGATCGATGAGGGGGACATGGCGCAGGACCTGGCCGAGGCGCTCACCTTCAGGAAGTACCCCACCTACGAACAGTACCTGCAGATGATGCAGCAGTTCGCCGCAGACCATCCCGGCATCTGCCGGCTGGATACGTTCGGGGTCTCCGTGCAGGGTCGCCTGCTGCTGGCCCTGAAGATCAGCGACCGGGTGGGGGAGGACGAACCGGAGGCCGGGTTTTTCTATACTTCCACCATGCACGGCGATGAGCTGGCGGGTTATGTGCTCCTGCTCAGACTGGCCGCTTACCTGCTGGAGGGGTACGGGAGCGACGGCGAGGTGACCGGCCTGGTGGACAGTCTCGCCATCTGGATCAATCCCCTGGCCAATCCGGACGGAACCTACGGCCCCGGTCACGATACATCGGTGGTGAACAGTACCCGGGAAAACACAAACGGGATCAACCTGAACCGGGATTTCCCCGATCCGGATCAGCATGAGCCCAACGATACTGCGGGCAGGGCGGTGGAGACCCGGCACATGATGCGTTTCATGGAAGCGCAGAAATTTACCCTGTCCGCCAACCTGCACAGCGGGGCCGAGGTGGTGAATTATCCCTGGGATCATACCTTTGACCTGCATGCCGATGACTCCTGGTACAGGTTCGTCTCCAGGGAATATGCCGATGAGGCCAGGGCGGTGGATCCCGGATATATGAACCTCTTTGAAGACGGGATCACCAACGGGGCCCGGTGGTATGTCATTTACGGCGGCAGGCAGGACTATGTGAATTACTACCTGGGCGGACGGGAAGTGACCCTGGAGCTGGCCAATGACAAGCTGCTGGAGGCGGACCGGCTGGAAGAATTCTGGGAGAAGAATCAAAGGTCACTGCTCAACTACATGTCCCAGTGCACCTATGGCATCAGGGGACGGGTGCGGGGGAGCGGCGAAGGAGGACAGATCCGGAAGAGCGGCGAAGAAGGACCACTTCGCGCCTGCATCACCATCCCGGGTCATGACAGCGCCTGGTCGGTGGTGTACTCCTCCCCGGATCACGGATATTTTTACCGGCTGATCAAAGAAGGGACCTGGGATGTGGTGGTCTCCGCCGACGGCTGGCTGAGCGATACGGTGCGGGGGGTGGAGGTGACCGACTACCGGGCCACGTGGCTGGATATCACGCTGGATCCCATCCCCTACCCGGTCGGCCCGGAGCAATCGCTGCCCGGTGTGCTGCTCTATCCCAATCCTGCTTCCCGCAGCCTGTTTGTGCTCCCCCGCCAGACGGAAAACGGACCGGTGGAGGTACGGATCCTGACCATGGAAGGCCGGCCGCTCCTCCGGCACACCACCCATTTCAGCGGTCACCCCCTGGAGATCCCCCTTCACCCGCTTCCCGACGGCATCTTCATCCTGCAAATGTCCACCGGAAAGACCCTGTATACCATGAAATTCTTGAAACACTGAAAAATCAGGCTATTTTTGTATTTTTAGCACCCAACCAGGAACAAGATGACAAGCCAGTTCAGCGGGAAATTCCTGCTTCCTTTGATCATAAGCATGTGGATCCCGGCATCCGGGCTCCATGCCCAGCAGGCCACAACCGGATACCAGCCCAAAACGCGACTTCTCTTTATCATGGATGCGTCCAACAGCATGGCCGGACAGTGGGAAGGCGGCCGGAAGTTCGACATTGCCAGGAACATCCTGATGGACATGGTGGACAGCCTGGAAGGGAATCCCAACGTGGAGATGGCCCTCCGCATTTACGGTCACCAGAGCCCTGTGCCGCCGCAGGATTGCAACGATACCAAACTGGAAGTCCCTTTCAGTCCCAACAACGCCGCCAGGATCAGGCAGAAACTCAAAGTCATCAACCCCAAAGGCACCACCCCCATTGCCCACTCCCTGGAAGTGTCCCCGGGTGATTTTCCTCCCTGCAGCAACTGCCGGAACATCATCCTGCTGATCACCGACGGGATCGAGGCCTGCGACGGGGATCCCTGCGAGGTTTCCCGCCAGCTGCAAAAGGAGGGGATCATCCTCAGGCCCTTTGTGATCGGGATCGGCAATGATCCCGGGTTCAGGGAAACCTTCCACTGCATCGGGGAATATTACGATGCACCCGGCCGGGAGCAGTTCAGGGAAGCGCTCAGGGTGGTCATCACCCAGGCGCTCAATGAGACAAGCGCCCAGGTGAACCTGCTGGACGCGGACCGGAGGCCCACAGAAACCGATGTGAATATGGTTTTTTACGACACCTTTTCAGGCGCAATCCGGTACAACATGATCCACACTCTGAACGGCAGGGGTAATCCCGATACCCTCTCCCTGGATCATCTGAGTACTTACCGCGTTGTGGCCCAGACCATCCCCCCGGTGAGTGCGGACAGGTGGGATCTGGTCACCGGCCGCCACAACACCATCGGCATCGATGCGCCCCAGGGGCACCTGGTCGTGAAGACCGGCAGGGGAGAGTCATACGACAACGAGAAGATCCTGGTGAAAAAGGCGGGCGAACCGGCAACGATCAATGTCCAGAAAATGGGACAGACGAGCAGGTACATTGCGGGAAAATATGACCTGGAGATCCCCATTTACCCGTTGATGATCGTGAAGGATGTGGAAATCCGGCAGAGTTACACCACCACCGTGGAGATCCCCGTCCCGGGCCTGGTCACCTTCAAATCGCCGCAGCCCGGAGCCGGGGCCCTGTACCAGCTCACCCCCGGGGGGGACCAGCTATGGGTCCTGAACCTGGGTGAACAGACAGCCACCCAGGCTTATTATCTCCAGCCCGGCTCTTACAGGGTGGTTTTCCGGAGAAGTGACCGGAAGTCCGCCTCCGACAGTCAGATCAGGGAATTCAAAGTGAATTCCGGCTCATCCGAAACCATTGAATTCCGTTGAACCTCCAACCTGAAATACCGTATGCCGATGGCTGAATGGGAGGACAGGGAAATTCTTGAGGCAATCCGTACCCCGGGAAAAGCGGAGACTGCATTCAACCACCTGGTGAAGAAATACCAGGAACGGCTTTACTGGCATATCAGGAAGATCGTCATCGACCACGAAGATGCGGACGATGTGCTGCAGAACACATTTATCAAGATCTGGAGATCCCTGCCTGAGTTCAGGTCCGACTCCAAACTCTTCACCTGGCTGTACAGGATCGCTACCAATGAGGCCCTTTCCTTTCTGAAGCAGAAGAAGAAAAGGAACCTCACTCCCATTGATGATCTGGAGCAGATGCCGGGAGAACAGCTGGAAAGCGATCCCTATTTCGACGGTGATGAGATCCAGCTGAAACTGCAGCAGGCAATCCTGAAGCTCCCCGACAAGCAGCGGGTGGTATTTAACATGAAATATTTTGATCACCTGAAATATGAAGAGATGGCTGTGATCCTGAAAACCTCGGTGGGAGCGCTGAAAGCCTCCTATCACCACGCTGTCAGAAAGATCCAGGCCATGCTGGAGGACGATTAAACCTTTTACATTTCATAAGAGTCTAATGAATAACTGGATAGAAAGATGCACAAGGAAAACAAAAAATCATTTCTGGAGGATGAATCACTGACGCATCATCCTTTCCGTGTACCGGAAGGTTATTTTGACAACTTTGCCGGCCGGCTTCAGCAAAGGATCCGGGAGGAGGAAGAAGCACGGGTGCCCGTGCGCAGGCTCCGGAGCCCGGACCGCTTCAGGATAGCCATGGCGGCGGCGGTGATCCTGATCGCCCTGGTCACCTACCCCGTAATCCGGATCCTCAACGTCCACGACTCCCGGGTCAACGATTATTCCGACCTCGTACTACTGGAAAATATGGATCTCTCCGATGAGGACCTCTATCTCCTGGAAATGATGGCCGACGAGACCAGCGCGGGCAATGAGGAGGATATATACCTGGACCAGGCAATGAAGCACCTTGCATTGCATGAGGTGGAACTGGACCTGATTTCCGAATAAGCATAAAGAAAACCTACCATGAAAACAATACGGACCAGAGCAATTGTCACATTCCTTTCCCTGATCATCCCTGCGTGTATGGTGTCGCTTTCTGCCCAGACCGATGAGCAGATCGAACGGTTCAAGCGGGATATGGAAGTATATTACAACGAGCAGCTGCAGCTGACCCCCGCGGAACAGGAGAAATTCTGGCCCCTGTACAACGATTTCTATAACCGGAAGCTCAGGCATGACGAGGAAGAAAGGAACATGTACAGGTACTGCCACAGCAACGTGGAGAACATGTCCGATGAAGAGATCACCCAGTCACTGGAGAAGATCATGCGGGTGAAGGATGAAAAGCACAAGCTGCACAGGGATTATCATGAGAAGTTCCTGAAGATCCTTCCCCCGAAAAAGGTGCTGCTGCTCTACAAAGTGGAAAGGGACTTCCGGATGCACCTGATCAGGCAGCTCAGGAAACGCGGAAGCGGGAATGAAAGCAGAGGAGGCAGAGGCAGCGATATGGGTCCGGGCCCGGGAATGGGCCAGGGCGCAGGCCAGGTTCCGGGTGCGGACATTGATCAGGGCCCGGGAATGGGTCTCAGCCCGGCTCTGGGGTTCTGAGCAAGGACCCGGCTCTGGGATCCTGAGCAAGGACCCGGCTCTGGGATCCTGAACAAGGACCCCGCGCGACCGCATCGTCACATACCTTCGGGCAGGACCGGCTCCACATCCCGCAGGTACTGCACGCTGGCTTCCATGTCCCTGAACATCACTTTGTCCTCGTCCACAAAGGGTACCTTCTCCCGGTAACCCTTCACGAAATCTTCCAGGAACGGACTTGTCCTTGCCGGCTTCCTGAACTCCAGCGCCTGGGCTGCGTTGTACAGCTCGATGGCCAGGATCCGCTCCAGATTCAGCATCACACTGTATGCCTTGATGGCGGCATTGGCACCCATGCTCACATGGTCCTCCTGTCCCTGCGAAGATTCAATGGAATCCACCGAAGAGGGGGTGCAGAGTTGCTTGTTGTGGCTCACCATGGAAGCTGCCGTATACTGGGGGATCATGAACCCGGAATTCAGGCCGGGATTGGCCACCAGGAAGGGGGGTAATCCCCTGCTGCCGGACAGGAGCTGGTAGGTCCTCCGCTCCGAAATGTTCCCGAGCTCGCTCATGGCGATGGCCATGTTGTCCAGGGCAAGTGCCAGGGGCTGACCGTGGAAATTGCCCGCCGAAATGATCAGTTCCTCATCCGGGAAGATGGTGGGATTATCGGTGACCGAGTTGATCTCCCGCTGGAACACATAGGCCACGTAGTTGATGGAATCTTTGGAGGCGCCGTGTACCTGCGGGATGCACCTGAACGAATAGGGATCCTGGATGTGGTTCTTCGGGCGATTGATCAGTTCGCTGCCCTCCAAAAGCCACCGGATCCTGGCGGCTGTCTCGATCTGACCCTGGTGGGGCCTTATCCGCTGCACCAGTTCGTGGAACGGCTCGATCCTCCCGTCAAAGGCATCCAGGGACAGGGCGCCGATGATGTCCGCCAGCCTGGAGAGTTTGAAGACGCGGAGACAGAGATACACGCCGTAGGCACTCATGAACTGGGTGCCGTTCAGCAGCGCAAGTCCTTCTTTGGATTGCAGCTCAATGGGATCCCAGCCCATTTCCCCGAGCACATCCGCCGCTTTTCTCCGCTTTCCCTTTACATCCACATCACCCAGGCCCAGCAACGGCAGGCTCATGTGTGCCAGCGGTGCCAGATCGCCTGAAGCCCCCAGCGATCCATAGGTATACACCACCGGGAGGATGTCGTGGTTGTACAGGTCCACCAGGCGGCTGACCGTCTCCAGCTGCACCCCCGAATTGCCGTAGGAGAGTGACCGGACCTTCAGCAGCAGCATCAGTTTCGTGATCTCAGGGGGCACCTCCTCCCCCATGCCGCAGGCATGGGACATCACCAGGTTTTTCTGCAGCAGTCCCAGCTGATCGCCGGGGATCACCGTATTGCAGAGGGAACCGAAACCGGTGTTGATCCCGTACAGCAGCTCATTCCCGTTATTCACCCGGCGGTCCAGGTATTGCCTGCACCGGTTGATCTTTTCTATGACCTGGTCGGAGAGGGCGATTTCCTGCCGCTGTGCAATTACAGCCCCGATCTGCTTCCATCCGATCTCATCCGTGGTAACCAGATGTGGTTTTTTCATGTTGCCTGAAAATCTGAAGATATCATGTTATTTGACAGCCAGCCTGTTGATAAGCGCCTCCGGGGTCAGCTGCTCCTGGGTGCCCGATCCCATGTCCTTCAGGGTGACCAGCCCTTCCCGGATCTCCTCCGCTCCCATCAGGGCCACAAACGGAATGTTCCTGGCGTTGGCATAGCTCATCTGCTTTTTCATCCGTACCGGGTCGGGATACAGTTCGGAGGGGATCCCCTGCTGCCTCAGGCGGGTGAGGACCGGGAAAATGTGCATGGCCTCCTTTTCACCGAAATTGACGAACAAAACCAGGGTATCCATGGTCCCCCGCACGGGAAAGCGCTCCAGCTGCTCCATCACATCGTAGATGCGGTCGGCCCCGAAGGAGACACCCACCCCGGAGATCCCTTCCAGTCCGAATATCCCGGTCAGATCGTCATACCTCCCGCCACCGCAAATACTTCCCATCTTCATTTCGCCGGAGACCACCTCGAAGATGGTTCCGGTATAATAATTCAACCCGCGTGCCAGGGCCATGTCGAACTCCACTTTGGCTTCCGGGGGATCGGCTTCCAGGAACCCCAGGAGACGGTCCATTTCTCCCGTTCCCTCCATCCCGGTAACGGACCCTTCCAGGTATTTCTTCAGGAATTCCAGTTTCTCCCTGTTGCTCCCCTTCCCGGTCAGCAACGGCTGAAGCTTTTTCAGCGATCCGTCTCCGATCCCTTTCTGACGAAGCTCATCCATCACCCCTTTCATTCCCACCTTGTCCAGCTTGTCGACGGAAACCGTGATGTCGGTCATCCGCTCCGTTTCGCCCATCATCTCCACCACGCCCGCAAGGATCTTCCGGTTGTTCATCCGGATCA
>Ga0209205_1000113_pt1 | contig 13026 bp, 7 predicted proteins | sample ZodSprso05mmetaG_FD_184133 | JGI IMG/M metagenome (GOLD analysis project Ga0209205, IMG submission 184133) | Hot spring sediment microbial communities from Zodletone spring, Oklahoma to study Microbial Dark Matter (Phase II) - Zodletone Spring... ... | reverse complement strand
TTCCGGTTTCAGCTCCCTGACCAGGAAAATCGGATTGTAGGCTCCTGAGAACTGGATGGTCCGGTTCTTTTTGTCCAGGCAGACCATGGCCATGTCCATCCCGTCTTTGGTGGATTCCTGGATGCTTTTTCCCGACTGCTTCAGTGAAGTGATCACGTGCTCCCGCAGTGATTCCAGGATCCTGTCAGTTTGGGTGATTTCAGACTTGATCACGATCTCGTCCAGAAAAGTCATTCCCAGCATGCTCATAAAAGCTCCCGGGACCCCGTGCCCTGTACAGTCGGCCGCCACAATCAGCAATTTTTCATTTTTAGATGCCATCCAGTAAAAATCACCGCTGACAATATCCCTGGGCCTGAATAAGATAAAATGCTCAATATTCTGATCTTCCATCAGTTTATTGTGCGGCAGCAGGGCGCGCTGGATGCGGCTTGCATACTCAATGCTGTCTGTCAGCTCTTCCTTCTGTTTCCTGATCTCCGCGGTCCTTTCCTGGATGATCCCTTCCAGGCGGATATTTTCCTGTTTCAGCCTGTGTGTGTAAAGCTTGATGATTCCGTAGAGCAGGAGACCTGCCAGAATCATATACCCGATGATGGCAACCAGTGTGGCGTACCAGGGCCTCAGGATGGTGAAGCTGTAACTGGCGGGAAGACTGACATCCCCGTATACATTCCTCGCTTTCACGTGGATGGTATACTCCCCCCAGGGCAGGTTGGTAAAATCCTTGTAGACCTCCCCGGACCATTCCGACCACTCATCATCAAAATGCTGAAGCCAGTAACTGTAAACAATCCTGTCCTCCTGTTCAAAATAGGGGGCGGCCCACCTGAATTCTATGTTGTTGTACCGGTACCGGATCTCCGGCCGGGTATCTTCAGCCTGGGTCGGATGGATCCTGAAACCACCCTGCTGGTCTGCCACAAAGTTGGTACCGCGATACAGCAGGGAATCGTTATTGATGTATACACTGCGAACCAGTGTCCGGAAAGGCAGCGTATCATTTCTGACGAAAGATTTATCAAAATGATACAGTTCATTGGATTTGCCGAACCAGATGCCGCCTTCAGGGTCACTGAAAAATACATCTGTCGATACGTTTGGGAGTCGCTGGAAGGATTCATCATGGATCACTTCGAGGCCATTTTTGGTCCTCCGTGCCACCAGTTCGCCCCATCCCGTGTGTTCATTCTCGAATGAGATCCAGTAATCTCCCTGCTTGTCCGCATGAAATGCCATGATGTAATTTTTACCTGCGGGGAGAACGCGGTTGTAAATGGTATCCCGGTAAATGGTATCCCGGAAGGAATTATACCGGTAAAAACCGTTTGAGGTCCCCAGCAGGATCTCTTCGGTATCCGGGTCCACGAAAACCATGTTTCTTTCATTGGAGGGCAACCCGTTATCCACGGTGAAGTATTTTACAGGAGTATTCCTGGTTCTGGATGTATCCATGCGTATCAATCCCTCATAACCATTATTTGTCCACAGGAATCCGTATTGATCCATTCCGATTTTCAGCCTTTCATCGGGCAGGTTTCGGATCCTCAGGATTTCCCGCCACCGGCCGGATACGTATTGCAGGCCTGTGACACTCACGCGGCCTGTATAGATTACCTCCGGCCGGTGGGGATCCTGCACGATCTGGTATCCTCCATAATCTTCCCGGTCCTCTGTCTTTTCAGGCAGGTTAAGGACCCTTTCACTCAGGTTATAAATATTCAGGTCCCCATCGATCACCATGGTTTCTGTCGGGGTGGATGCCAGCAGCAATTCCACTCCCGGTTCGGGCCTGAACAAATGAAGGCCCCTTACTTCATATTGAATCTCCGGTATGGGATGGAACCTGGTCTCCACGGATGAGGAACGCTTAAAATAAAGTCCGCCGAATGTGGAGATGAAAAGCCTGTCATTGAACACCGCTATGTCAGTAATAAAATTTTCAAAACCGGCTTTTTCAGTGAATACCCTGAAGGGATTGTTCATTTCCAGCTTGCTGACTCCCTGCCAGTGGGCGATCCAGACAGGACCCGAACCCATCAGCCGGTCATTGGAATACACATAGGAGATGGTCTGGTTGATCAACCCTTCGGCCTCGGTAATGATCTCCCTGGCTTCCCCCTTCCGGTCCAGGATCACCAGTCCGCTGTAATAGGTGGCAACCGCAAAATCTCTGTCCAGCGGATGCAGATAGGTGATCACTCCATTTTTCAGATATTCATTCAGGTCAGGGTCCACGAAGGATCTGTTCACCTCACCGGTCACCAGGTCCAGCAGGAAAATCCCCTGATAATAGGTGGCCACCAGCAGCCGGCCGGTATCGAACCTGACAAGTCCGCTGATATTCATTTCACTGAAATTATCACCCCCCGTGACCACAACAAATGAGTCGGCTTCCAGCCTCATCAGGCCGCTGCTGTAATCGCCAACGTACAGCTCATTATCAATGAAATAAGACAGAAATGCATGATCGGGCGTCTCAATCATTTTCAATTCGCGCTCATCCGGTTCGTAAACGTAGATCATGGGAGGAGAACAGAAATAAACCCTGTCTTTTACATAATAGGTTTTCCAGATCTCGCCGATACGGAAACCAGGTTCTTCATTCCGGATGGTATCCGAGAGCGTCCGGTACTGTAAGTCCCCGCGTCCGTCAGGGGCCAGGTACCCGAATTCCCCGTCCGCACCCACATAGACGATCCCGTCGTCGCCGGTGACCAGTGACCTCACATAGGGATTATTGGGCAGGGGAATGGTCCGCCATTCCACGCCGTCATATTCCAGCACACCCTTGTCATTGTTGCCGATGTACATGATGCCCCTGAAATCCTGCGTGATGCACCAGTTCTGTTCACTTCCCCCGGTCACATAATGCTCGTAGTTGGAGATAATGGGAACTCCGTACCTGTTGGGCTGCGCCTGCAGGAGCATGAATAGCGACTGAAAGAGGATGATGCATATGCTTCTGGAATATCTGCTCATATAGGCGCTATGATCAACCTAAAATATTGAAAATATGTGTACGTAATCGTGAAAAGCACTCTTTTTTTTCACCATTCTGGTATACGGCCGCATGGATCATTTGGTTTATCAAATGGATATTTATAGATTTCAATTCATTTATTTGGACTGGTGAGATCCGGAAGTGTATACGTGATGCTTGGGATGCTAATGGTGGCGGGGACATGCCACCTGGGGGCGCAGGAAAAAGCAACCGGGATCCCGGCAGGGGGGAGGACCGACTTGATCGGACTGCATTACGGGGAGGAGGGTTTCATTTTCCAGGCAACGATCAACACCCTGTACGTGGAGAGATCGGGCATGCCTTCCCCGGCCCTCCATCTTTCGCTTCCGGGATATCTGTCCACCGGCAATGAGGCAGGGCACCCTGCACTGCCCGTGAAATCAATCCTCCTGGAAGCACACGGTGGAAATGATCTCCGGATCCGGATCACCGAGATGGATTCGATGGTAATCGATCTGCGACAGCACGGGTTCGAGGAGCAGATCGCCCCGTGGGAGCCTTCCCCGAGGAAAGGCACAATCCCGGCGGAGCCCCTGGCAAACCATGAAATATACGGGGTAGACGCATGGGTGGGGCCCCCGCTTCTGACCGTTGATTATGGCGGGATCATGCGGGGACTCCCTGTCAGCACCCTGTACTTCTCTCCGTTCCGTTACCATCCCCGAAAACACCAGATCAAGGTCTATTACAACGTACGTGCTGTCATTGATGCTGGCGGACCATCCGGGGGACCTGAAATCCCGTCGCTGGCTTTTTCATCTGTGTTTGAAAGGATTGTGCTTCAGCGAAGCGAACAGGTCAAAAAGGCGGTTTTCGCAGAGGAACCCATGACCATGGTGATCCTTTCGGACAGCATGTTCAGGCAGACACTGCATCCGTTTGTCAAATGGAAGACAGAGAAAGGATTCCGGGTGGTCGAGGCCTACGTGCAGGATCCCGCGGTGGGCGTGACCAGGGAATCGATCAAAGCCTACCTGGAGGGAATGTACACTTCGCCGCCCTCCGGTATCGCCCCCCTGACCTACCTGCTGATCGTCGGGGATGTGGAACAGGTGCCTCTTTCGCAGTCCGGCGGAGAGATCACGGATCTGTATTATGCCACCTATGACGGAGCGGAGGATTATATCCCGGATGTGTTTTACGGAAGAATCTCGGTGGCCCTTCCGGATCAGCTTCAGGCAGTGCTGGACAAGATCCTGGAATATGAGCAATACCGGTTTCCCGATCCTGCTTTTCTCAACGAGGCAGTGCTTATTGCAGGGGTGGACGGTACCTTTGCCGCAAGACACGGTAACGGTCAGATCAATTATGCCCGGAAACTTTACTTCAATGCCTCCAACGGCATCAACGCACATGCTTTCCTGTACCCGGGATCGGATACATCCGACCGGGTTATCCTGGATTTGATCTCCCGGGGTGCGGGATTCGTGAATTATACGGGGCACGGGCTCTACGACCGCTGGATCAATCCCACTTTTCACCAGGATGATATTGCGGGTCTCATGAACACCGGAAAATATCCGGTGATGATCGGGAACGGGTGCGAGACCAATATCTATACCCTGGGTACCTGTTTTGCGGAAGCCTTGGTACGGACACCCGGCAGGGGGGCCCTGGCCTATATTGGATGCACCAGTGATTCTTACTGGGACGAAGATTATTACTGGTCGGTGGGCGTGGGGCCCATTGTCTCCGACCCGCAGTACGAACAAACTTCCATGGGTTATTATGACAGGGTTTTTCACCAGCATGCCGAACCCCGTGAAAGCTGGACCCCCTCGCTGGGCGAAATGATCTTCGGCGGGAACCTGGCCGTCCAGGAGAGCCATAGCTCCCGGAAGAAATTCTACTGGGAGATCTATCAGTTAATGGGAGATCCTTCACTGGTACCCTGGTTCGGCCTGCCCGGAACCAGGGAAATTCATTATCCGGAGCTGCTGCCCCCGGCATCGGAAAGGTTGGATATATCCTGTGCCCCCTACGATTACATCGCGCTTTCCAGGGACGGACAGCTGCTGGATGCCGCCCATGCCGGCCCCCTGGGATCGGTCACCCTGCAGCTGCCCGGTATGGCCCCCGGCGATTCCCTTTCCCTGGTGGTCACCGGCGATCGCCATGTACCCTTCCGGGGCAGCGTGGTGGCTGGAAACCCGGATCTCCCGTACCTGGACCTGCTGCATGATGAACTCTCGGCTGAATCCAGGGAAGCAGATCACCTGGTCAGCCATGAAGAATTTTTCTCGCTCGATCTGGTCCTGGTTAACCGGGGACAGGATATGCCGGAAGGGGATACCCTGGTCCTCCGGACATACCATCCGGGGATCACCATCACCGACTCCCTGGTCAGAATTGAACCGCTCGCTGCGGGCGAGTCCGTAACCCTCCGGCAGGCATTCGGGATCCGGTCCGGAAAGGATGTTCGCGACCGGGAATCGTTTACGCTTGTCATGCAAACCCGGGGAGATCCTTCAGGCCGGAGAACTTTCCTGAACAAGACCGTACATGCTCCCCTGCTTGTCTCCGGGGGAATCCGTTGGGATGACAGGCCATACGGGAACGGCAACGGAATTGCGGAGGGGGGCGAACGCCTGGTGTGTGAGTGGGACCTGTCCAACGCGGGGCACTTCCGGACAGAAGCGGTAACCGGAATGCATGTTGCCCCGGATCCATCTATTTTCGGGGAGTTGGGATTCCCGGTGCTGACTTCCCTGGAAGCGGGTGCACAATGCACGTACCGTTTCACAGCAGATCCTGCAGTTTCCCTGAAAGGGGTGATGGTGGCCGGTCCGTTCCTGGCGGGGGACGGGTACACATCTGTGAGGGACAGTTTCACCCTCGTTCCGGGAAGGCATTTTGAGGATTTCGGTCAGGCTGCCGGGAGCAGGTATCCCTTCGTCCATGACCCGGCCTCCCCATGGCGAACCGATCCGGGCACTTATGCATCTTCCCCCTCGTCCCTGAGGTCCGGACCCATTCCAGATCTGGGCAACAGCCAACTGACCATCAGGTTCGAGACCGGCCAAACCGATACCCTCTTTTTCTCTTTCAGGGTTTCCTCGGAGACAGGCTACGATTTCCTTGTATTCTATGCGGATTCTGTTGAAGTTGACCGGTGGTCAGGCGAAAGGGAATGGGCGTCCTGTGCCCATGTGCTGGAGCCGGGAAACCATGAGATCACCTGGTCCTACCGGAAGGACCAGTCCATCAGCAGGGGTGCGGATGCAGCATGGATCGACGATGTGATCTTCCCATCCCAGGCGTTCCGTCAGCAGGATCTTTCCCTGGTTGACATACTGAATCCCCGCTCGGGCCCGTGGCTGACCGGGAACGAAACCGTCGCGCTCCTGGTCAGGAATACCGGAAATGAAACGGTGACGGAATTATCCACCCGGATCCTGGTTGAGGGAAGGACGGCCCATCAGGACAGATTCGGGATCTCACTGCTACCGGGCGGGGAAATGGTCATCCAGCCGGAAGGCAGCTTCGATTTCGAGGGATTCGGCGACTATACGATCCATGCGGAGGTTTTCATGGAGGGGGACCGCTACCCGGGTAACAACAGGATCGTCCGGAAGGTCAGTCACCATAAATTTCCGGACCTGGGTATGTCCCTGAGAGAGATCGACAGAGCGGACGGTGTCTTCACAGACGCGGTCATTACCCTGGAGAACCTTGGAAATACAAGGCTGGACAGCATCCCGTATGAAATCATGATCGACGGGGTGGTGACGGATTCCGGGGTGCGGCCGTTGGGGCTTGAACCGGGCCGGACGGCCGAAATGACATTCAGGCTGATCGACAGCCTGACCGGTGAAATTCACTCGGGGGTGCATGACTTCATGATCCGGTCGACGATGCAGGACAGTGTTTCCATCAATGACCAGGTATCGGGCACCCTTTACTGGCATGCAGCGGGGACGGGCGGGGACCGGCAGCCGGCCGGGTTTTCCCTCTATCCCAACCCGTCGGCAGGGGGATTCTTTCTGGTACTTGCGGAACCCTCCGACGCGGACCTGTCCCTGTTTCTGTTCCATGCATCCGGAAAGATCATGGGCAGGTATGTGATCCGCAGGGGAGAGGACCGGCTTTACCTGGGTGCCGGACTGGCACCGGGTCATTATCTCCTGGAATGCCCGGAAAAAGGGATTACCCTGCACCTGGTCAAGCCCCGGTGATCCTACCGGGGAAGCCGGAGGTCGAAGATGCCGCCCCTGACAATGTAGCAGGGGTAGCCGCAGGACTCACCATAATCCCGAAGCACCATCTTGTCTGAATCAAAGGCAATGATGGATTCCACTCCAGATTGATAGACAGCCCTGACTGTATACACCCTGTTCATTTCCGAGAAAAGATAGAATTCCCCCGTGGTGGCTGTATCCTCCCAGTCAATCTCGCCCTCCTCGAATGATCCCCTGTAAAATGTGAGGGGTACCGAGTCGTTCTCACTGTCGATTGTGATATAAACGATCAGGTTTGCACTGTCGGGTTCATAGGAATAGCATTCATCGCAATCCACTTCCAGGAACTGGTCCTCCGGATCACAGCCCAAAAAATGCCCCGGAAGCATGACCGGGAACAGGAGGATCCCGAAAACCCGTATGAGGATCCTTTTATTACTGGTAGTTGATTTCTTTGGGCTGCAAATCATAATTGTGCGTTTTGATCCTGACAAATATGGTGATGTTCCATTTCCAGCTTCCTTCAAGCATGGTCCCGAAAGTGTATCTTTCGGCCCCTGTCCGGATACCTGCCATCTGGCCCTTCACAAAGATCCCAGCCGATGGTGCCAGGTCATACTGGGCCTTCGGATGGCTTGTCACTCCCCGGTAACGCGGAAATGAGAGCATTCCGGTCACTCCGGCATATAGTCCATACCGGACGCCTGAATGGTCCTGCAGAAGGGAAAATTCCTTACCGATCCCATGCGACCAGGCGGTCCTGTTCTCCCTGTACTGAAAGATCAGGGAATCATTTTCGCGCACATGGACTTTCTGCGGTCGGGGCCGGAAATCGATGCCCGTTTCCGCAAAAAAGCCAAATTTCCTGTCCGTCAGCCGGATCCGGGTTTGCATCATATACTCATTTTTCCCGAAGCTGTTCCCCCAACCCACTTCAAAATCAGTGAAGGCAGGCTTTTGCGTATACAGCGCACCCCGCTCTTTCAGCTCCCGCTGTATTTCAGTGAACTTCTTTTCCCTGGCGAGATCGTACAGGTTCAGGTTGGGCCTGATCAGGTGGTGTATATTGGCCCCGCTGTCCATAAGCAGCCTGGCGGTTTTGGGATTCCGGAAGAGGATGGCATGGGCCAGTGCGGTATAATTTTCTTGGTTCACCGCCTCCATTTCCGCATCGTATTCCAGCAAAAGAGAAACCATATCCGTATTGCCCTGCTGGGAGGCTATCATCAGCGGGGTATTCCCCATCAGGTCACGCGTATCCGGATCCAGGTCGTTCTGGAGAAGCACATCAGCGGTCTCGATATGATTGAAGAAAACCGCCGTCATCAGCGGATTATTCCCCGCTCTGTCACCGATCGTGTCGGAAGCCCCGTAGAAGAGAAGCAGGTCAGCGATCTGATAATCGTTCACCGCTGCGGCATACAACAGCGGGGTGGCAGCATAGTCATCCCTGGCATCGGGATCGGCTCCTTTTTGTAACAGGTAGTGGGCTGCTTCAAACTGCTGGTTCAGTACCGCGATCATCAATGGCGTGGTCCGCTCCATGCGTGTCAGGTCCGGGTCGGCTCCATTCAGGACCAATAGCTGCATCATCTTCAGATCGCCACTTTCAGCAGCATGCATCAGTGCGGTCATGCCTCCTTCGTCTGCGGCATCCGGATCGGCGCCCCTGTTCAGCAGCATCAGCACATTGCCATGATCACCGCGGAGGACCGCCTCCACAAGATTCCAGTCGTTATCACCCGCCCTGAAATAAGACGTATCGGCGCGAGCGAGCGAATCCTGTTCCTGGGACAGGAGAGGCATGCACGAAAGCAATCCCGCTGCCAGCCAGCAAAGCGGGCGGCATACGCACCGGAGATCTCTGTTAATTGCCACCTTTTCGTTTGATGTGATATCCTTTTTCCATCAGCAGGTTCCCCACCCGCTCCCTGAAATCACCCTGCAACAGAATCTCCCCGTTTTTTGCAGATCCGCCCACACCGCAGTTTTTTTTCAGTGCCTTTTCGAGTTCCTTCAGGTCCTCATCACTTCCTCTGAAACCTTCAATACGCGTCACTGTCTTGCCCCTGCGGTTTTTCCGGTCCAGGCTTATCCGGAGCGTCTGAGCACCGGGAGGAAATGTCGTTTCCTGCGGCTCATCCCCGCTGTCGTAAGCAAAATCAGGGTCCGTGGAATAAACCGTCCCCAGCCTTTTCTTCCAGTCATTTTTCATGTTGACGGATGATGGTTGCGTTTGTTCAATTGCCGAGTTCAAGCTGGTTCCTCACCAGGTTGAAATAGTGTCCTTTTTTCGCGATCAGGGCGTTGTGTTTCCCCTGTTCCACGATCCTTCCGTGATCCAGGACAATGATCTGGTCCGCATCCCTCACAGTGCTCAGCCGGTGTGCCACGATGACCACCGTTTTGCCTTTGAACACCAGTTGAAGGTTTTCCATGATCCTTCTCTCATTGTTGGCATCCAGGGCACTGGTTCCTTCATCCAGGAACAGGAAATGGGGATTCTTGTAGATGGCCCTGGCAATGAGGATCCGCTGTTGCTCACCCCCGCTGAGGGTCAGTCCCTCCTGACCGATTTTGGTGTTGTATCCCAGTGGCAGCTGGTCGATGAAGTCATCGATACATGCCATTCTGGCCGCATACAGCAGCTGATCGGTTTTGATATCCTGCTCCCCCATGGCGATGTTCCTGGCGATGGTGTCTGAGAAGATGAACCCGTCCTGCATGACCACCCCGCACTGGCTCCGCCACAGATCGGGCGCCATCAGCTGGATGTTCATGTCCCCGATCCTGATCTCGCCCCTGCCCGGCGGATAAAAACCCAGGAGCAATTTGACCAGAGTGGTCTTGCCGCTTCCGCTTACCCCCACCACTGCGGTTACCGTGTCTTTCTTCAGGGTGAGGTTAATATCTTCCAGAACAGTTCTCGGGAGCGCGCCGGGGTAACTGAAATCAAGGTGATTCACAACGATCTTGTCAATGGAGGGAAGGACGGTCACTCCGGTTTCTTTCTGGTACTCATCTTCCGTTTCATGGATCTCGGACAGGCGTTCCAGGCTGATCTTTGCATCCTGTGCCCGGTGAAAGAATGTGATCATCTGTTCGATGGGACTGTTTAGCTGACCGAGTATATAACTGACTGCCAGCAGCATACCAAGTGTCATATGGCCATTGATGACCGCGATGGCAGCGATCACATTGATCAGGATGTTCTTGGTTTCATTGATGAAAACCCCTCCCGCTTCCTGGTACTGGCTCAGGGAAAGGCTGCTCATGTTCACACGGAAAAGCCCCGCCTGGATATTCTGCCATTCCCACTGGTTGGTGCGCTCGGCATTGTTCAGTTTGATCTCCCTGATCCCGTGGATGATCTGGATCAGCTTGCTCTGGTTCTCGGCCTGCCTGCTGAAATATTTATGGTCCAGTGATCTTCTTCGCTTCATGAATAAATAGATCCACAGGAAGTAGAGCAGGGATCCGGCCAGGAAGATGAGAAGGATCTTCAGGCTGTATATGGCCAGAATGATGGCAAAGACAAGCAGGTTGAAGATGGAGAAAAGGATGTTCAGGGAGGAGGTGGTCATGAACGACTCGATCCGTCTGTGATCTCCGATCCGCTGTAATATGTCGCCGGTCAGTTTCGTATCAAAAAAACTTACGGGAAGTTTCATCATTTTGATCAGAAAATCGGAAATGATGGAAATATTGATCCTTGTGCTCAGGTGCAGGAGGATCCATCTGCGGATAAAGTCAATGCCCATCCGGGAAAGGATCAATACGAACTGGAATATGAGGACCAGGTAAATAAAGGGCAGGTCCTGATTGGTGATCCCGAAGTCCACGATGGACTGGAACAGGAAGGGCAGCAGGAATTGGATAATGCTTCCCAGGATGAGCCCCAGCAGCAGGTGCGTAACATAGCGTTTGTAAGGGACCAGGTACCGGAGCAGGTATCCGAAACCGGTCTTTTTTACCGGCTCATCCTCCTGGCTCAGGAAATCGGGGGTCGGCTGCAGCAGCAGGACGGAACCTTTTGCCTCTCCGTCCTTTCGCGTGCTGATCCAGCCCCGCAGGAATTCCTCCTTGGAGTATACCGTATGTCCGAATCCGGGATCTGCCACGTACACCCTGTCCCGTTTGATTTTGTATACCACCACGAAATGATTCTGCTTCCAGTGCACAATCACAGGCAGGGGTGCCTCGGCGCGGAGTCTTTCCCACGTGAGCGAGACCCCCATGCTCTGGAGCCCGATCGCTTCGGCTGCTTTGGAGATGCCCAGCATGGAGACTCCCTCACGGCTCAGGAAGGACTTCTCCCGCAGGGATTGCAGGGTGAAATGTTTTCCATAGTAACGGGCCACCATTCTCAGGCAGGTGGGCCCGCAATCCATGGCGTCTAATTGCTTGTAGAACGGGAAAGAAGGCATAGGCCAGATTGCTTATGCCCCCTAAATTAAGAATAATTTTTACAACTTCAGGGAGAAGAAGTCCGCCTCTGAAGGAGTTTTATCAACCGTTTGGCCTTAGGCCCATAAGGTCCGGACTGATCCTGCATCGGGGCGAGAACGGCGACGGCATCTTCGTACTGTCCGTTTTTGACATATGCCATCCCGGTATACCAGGCGAGGGACTGCCCCAGCGGATGGTCCGTCACGATGAAAGCCTCCTCTGCGGCACCGACCGCTTCCTTTTCAAGGTCAAGCTCAATGGAAGTCAGCAGGAAGTACAACAGAGCCAGCTGATTTTCGGGATTCTCCCTCAGCAGTTCTTTCATGATGCTTCTGGATCTCATGTATTGTTCCTGGTTATACAGCACAATTCCCATTTCCGCCTCTCCCCGCGGATCCTGGCTGCAGGCAAGCACCACCGGATCCGCTTCCGGCCTGTAAAACTTTGAAAAGATCCGGTCTTCCTTCCGGCCTGAGTACCACAGGGCGATCAGCACGGCCAGGGATGCAGCCAGCGGCACGAGGAAGAGCCAGTCCTTTTTCCGGATGCGGATCCTCTTTTCCGCTTTCCGGTCATTCACGGGCTTTTCCAGCACCTCCCTGAGCCTGGACCTGAAATGATCCAAATCTTCCTTCTGAAGCTGGTCCCCGATCAGCCTGTAAGCGGCCGAAACCTGTTCATATTCATCCCTGAGCACAGAATTTTCACCCAGTTCATGTTGAAATGAACGGGTATCATCCTCACTTAACTCACCTGACAGGTATCGGATGATGCGATCAACGTATTTCATCTTTTAACCGTTTAAACAGGGGATCATTCACAATCCGCTTAATAAGGCTCTTTTTGCATCGGTATTTTCTGTCTGCTGCATGGTGCGTATTTTTATAGTTCATTCTTGCCCGGATTTCCTCCACGGAATAATTATTGAAATACATCCGGAGGATCGTGCGGCAATCTTCACTCAGCTCATGAAAATGTTTGTGAAACAGTCCCGTAAGCTGCTTCTCAAGCAGGGGATCCCTGTCAGGCCCCGGATCATGGACGACCATGGATTGCTGGCGGAGCTTCGCATTGTGAAGCAGATGCTTTTTCCGCTCCTGGATCCATGTGTTTCTGCAGATGGCATAGAGATATGTCCCCAGTTTGCAGTTTAACTCGAGGTCGCCGGACCTGATCCTTTTGTAGAGAATGATCATGGCTTCCTGGAATACATCCTTGGCCTGGTCCCTCGTGCCGTGATGATGAATAATGTATCCTTCAGTTACAGGAAAATAATTCTGGTACACATACTCCAGTATTTCAGTTTTATGGTCCCTGATCCCGTTGATCAGTTCTTCTTCAGAATATTTTTTCATCAGTTACCGGGACAAAAAA
>Ga0209205_1000112_pt1 | contig 13090 bp, 4 predicted proteins | sample ZodSprso05mmetaG_FD_184133 | JGI IMG/M metagenome (GOLD analysis project Ga0209205, IMG submission 184133) | Hot spring sediment microbial communities from Zodletone spring, Oklahoma to study Microbial Dark Matter (Phase II) - Zodletone Spring... ... | reverse complement strand
TCAGGTCCTTCTTCAGGTTGTATTCATTCCCAAAACCTTTCCAGGAACCATCCTTCAGGTCGATCATGTTCAGTTCGGTCTTGGTCCCGATGTACAGTTCCCTCTTCTCATTTTCATAGATGGAATAGACTTCATCGTCACTGATGTACAGTCCGCGCTCGGGATAACTGTCTATGGATTTGAATTTCTTTGCATTCAGGTCCACCCTGTAAATACCGTCCTTTTCCGAACCGATCCATAAAAGGCCTGTTCTGCTCTGGTGGAGGAACTGGATCTTGTTCCCGTTAAAGGCAAAAGGGCTCCGCACATCCTCAAAAAACGTATCCACGGTCTGAAGGTCGGGGTGCAGCCTGAACAGGCTGCGTTTCACATTGGAATCGGTCCCTGCCCAGACATACCCGTGCTGGTCCTCCAGCATATGCAATATCTTGATGTGGCTGGTCTCCTCGATCAATTCCGCACTGTAACTGCCGTCTTTCCCGGTAATCCGGTAGAGACCGTGATTCGATCCCACCAGCATCGCCCCTGAAGTGGTCCTGATAATGGTATATATACCGGGCACATGATTGGGATTAAGCGGTTTTTCGATCAACCGGGTAACCTTCATGCTGTCTGACAGGACATTTTCGATGATATGCAGTCCCCCGAATATGGTCCCTGCCCAGACTGTATGATCCCGGTCCACATACAGGCAGGTGATGATGCTGTCATGCAGGATCCCTTCCGGTCCTGTGGAACAATCCAGTCTCTCAATTTTACCCGTGGAAGGATCGAGACGGTTCAATCCATGGTAGGTGGCGATCCAGAGACGGCCCTCCTCATCCCCCGCGATGCTGTTGATCCTGTCATCACTGAGGCTGCCGGGATCTTCCGGATCATGACGGATGGCCAGGAATGAATCCCGGTCACGGTCGTAGCGGTTCAGTCCCCGGTCCGTTCCTATCCATAGCGTTCCATCCGGATCCTCATAAAAAACGGTGTACACCAGGGTCTGTCCGGATGGATAGGTGTTGCTTGAAATGCTTCCCGGATCCAGTGAGTCTGGTCTGTACTGATAGAAAGTTTCCGTATACAGATCAAAGCGTTCAAGTCCCGCACCCTGGTACCAAATCCAGAGCTGGTTATGCCGGTCGATATACAGGTCCCGCACCCAGCTGTCGGAAGGATGCCTGTTTCCCGTGCCTTTGAAATAGGTCCTGAACTCGTAACCGTCATACCGGTCGAGGCCGTCCTGGGTCCCGAACCATAAAAATCCCAGGCTGTCTTCGGCCACAGCGGCAACAAGGCTGTGGGAGAGACCTTCCTCATTCCCTATGTGATGAAACCTGATTTCGGGATTCTGACCCCTGACAGATCCCGACAGGAGACAGATGAGGCATACACAGATAAATCCCGGTCTTTTCATATCCGATAATCAGTTCCGCTCTTCCAAATTTATGAATTTCCTGAAAAAGAAGACCTGGAACCCGATTATCCCGGAAGTTATTCGGTGAAGTTCAAAGGAGAACCGTTAAGGGTCACTCTTTCAAAAACTTCCTGTGGACAATATCCCCGGTTCCGGTAACGCTCAGGTCGTAAAGTCCCGGCGTCAGACCGGAAAGATCAAGCTCAAGGGACGAGCCTGCATAGTTCCTGGTCATGCACTTCCGGCCCGTAAGATCGGTGACCAGGATCAATCCGGTGTGACCGGGCAGGTTTTCCAGGTACAGATTTTCGGAGGCAGGATTCGGGTAGAGGCTGAAATACCTCCCCGGGGAATCCTCCGTTCCGGTCCCGCAATTGGTCCCCTGGTTGGAAATGTTGATGGTGACCTGGTCATAGACCTCCGGATTGTCCCAGGCCATGGCTTTCAGGGTTACGGTCCCGTTCCCGTCACAGGTCCCCGATCCCTGCACTTCGAACCCGTAGGACTTCAATCCGTAAGTCACGCGGACACCGGCGGTATCCATCTCCCATTTTACAACATCGGAAAAGGCACTGTCCGGTTCCACCGAGGCCAGGAAGATCTTCTTCTCGCGGCCGCTGATGTCAAATATCTCGGTGTTGTAAGCATAAATATTCACCGAAGTGGCCGGGGTGTATATGTAATGCCCTGCAGGCAGGGGATCCTCCTGCAGGTCTTCTGCCCCGAAGGTGATGACCACCATGCTGTACGCGGGAACTTCCACCAGCATCCCGTCCGATACTGTGATCTGCGCGGAATCGATCACCGCCTCCCTGGCACTGAAACCCTCCCCGGTGATCACATATTTCCTGGCCGCCCCGGCATCTTCCGGTTGGAAACCATCGGGAAGGTCCAGCTGGACCACGAAATCGTGTTCAAAATCCCGGCTGAACAGGAGAAAGGCATACCGCCCATCTTCAGTATAGGCATGGCATCCCACCGGTTCAAAAGGTTTTTCGGCGCCCGGGGACGACCTGATGGTGGCACGGGTATCCACCCCGGTCTTCAGGATATGCCCCTTGCAGTACCTGTTGAAATAGGCTGCCGTGTGGAAGAGCGGGGTCTTGTTGTAATCCTGTGAAGGGACCACCATCTTCCATTGTCCCCCGGTCAGGTGGAACAGGGTGGGAATGACTCCCCCGGTCTCCATTACCTCCGCATAATATCCTGTCTGCACGATGGCCTGGCCCAGGCGACCGAAATAGCTGCTGGTGGTCATATTGGCCTCATACATGTAGGTGGGTTTGATCTCCCCGCTGGCCTGCACCGTTTCCCGCATGGTTTCCACCAGCCCTTCCAGGTTGCGGTGCACCGCCACATACCCGTTCTTATAGTAATCCAGTTCACTTTCACCCGGATCAATTTCCGGGGAGTAATTCAGGTTTCCCCCCAGGTAGCCGCTGACCGCCAGCCAGTCCACCTCACCTGTATCCCCGGTCATCAGCTTTTCATTCAGGCCATAGCTGTCAGACGGGTGTGGATTCCTCCCGCTGTAAACCAGACAGATCTTCCCGGGGTCATAATATTCCGATGACTTCATGAGCCGGGCCATCTCCCTGCACCATGCGCCGTACACCGTATAATCCGATCCGATCTGTGCATCGTGGGCCGTTGCCCCCCACACTTCGTTCCCAAACTCAAATACCAGTCCCCTGCTTCCTTCCAGCAGGGATTCGGTATATCCTTCGGCAACCCTGATGGCTCCGTACTCCGAATCTGCCGGTCCGGCCACATATTCCAGGAAATGGACAAAGGTCTCCGGATCGGTCATCCAGTCCGTGCTGTTCTCCACCCCGCAGGTGATGACGGAATAAGCATTGACTTCATTGCAGAAAGCCATGAACCTGCCAAAGGTCATCGCCTTCCCAGTTCCGATATAATCGCTGAAATTCAATGGGTTGGCCGTTAATGCGCCCCACCGGATCGCCGCCGGTTCCAGTTCCCTGATCAGTTCCACCTGCTGCGGGTCGTCAATGAATTCACCCGTTATATAATCCGGGTTGACACCCAGACCGTCATTCCTTCCAACCACTTCCATCGTAACCCTCATCCTGGCCTTTTTATCGGTCAGGGAAATATCATACGGATCGAAGGCACTGGTGGTCACCACCAGCGGATCACTTTTCGGGGATACATTATACCCGGCGTCCACCGCCTCCAGGGTCACCGAATATCCCGTTTCCGGGACCAATCCTTCGACCAGGGCCTCTTCCGCATAGATCAGATCCTCCGTATTGTAAAGCACATCGTCCAGGTACAGGTTGTACCCCCTGATCTCGGTCTCCCCGTCCACCGCCTCCTCCCAGGCCAACTGAACGGAAATGTCCGATACGACCGTGGCCTGGATCCCGCCGGGAGCAAAGGGTGGTACCTCATCCTCCAGGTAAGTGGTGGTAAGTACCGTGTTACTGATCATGGATTCATTCCCTGCCGCATCCAGTGCGGTGACCAGGGCTGCATACCGGGTGGCCGGATGCAGTCCGGAAGCCTGGTATTCAGTCCCCCTGATCAGATGCTCATTCACCTTCCAGCCGTTCAGATAGAGGTTATATCCCGTCACTTTGCTGTCATCCGTAGCTTCCTCCCACCGGCACCGGATATCAGTCAGTCCGGTATTGACCAGTTCCAGGGTCCCCGGAGCAGAAGGGCTCACATGATCGTACACATGGGCAAGGTATTGCCCGGGAATATACTGTTTGGAGATTCCCGGTCCTTCCCAGAGCATTCCTCCCATGGGGGTGTGTATATTCCAGTGGGTTCCGTAAATGGCATAAACCTTCCCTGCCTCCAGGGAAACCTGTACCGACTTCCACTCCTTGTTCCCGGATGAGGTCCCGATCCCGTCACTGGAGTGAAGGATCACCGAGGCATGGTCAAAATACTCATCCCCGCTGAGCCCTATACTGCACTGGTCTCCCGCGACCATATAGAAATAATAATCTCCTGTCACGGGAGGAGTCAGGTACCCCCTGAACATCGCGGTGAAGAAATCCGTGCCTGTACAGGGAGGGGAAGTCTGGCAGTCCGCATAGACGCTCAGATCCAGGGATGCAAGATCGATCTGGTCATAGGGTGCCTCTCCGCTTTCTGCGATCATGCTGAAGGCCGGATTGGCCTCCAGGGGCACGAACTGCTGCCAGAAGACGATGTCATGGATCTCAAATTTGATCCCGGGATTCCGGTAAGGGCCCACGGTTACCCGGAATGATGCGGTGTCGGTCCCATCCGGATCTTCCGCCACCGACTGGATGGTCACCGAACCCATCACACCCTGTTCGGTCACGTGGATGACGGCGAAAGTATGGCCCGTGGTGAAGGAAACCGAATCCACCTGCAGGATGGAAGGTTCCGATGAAGTTACCCGGAAGGAGAAATCCTGGTCCGCTCCGGCTTCACCATCATCCACATCGGGTACCAGCAGAAAATTTGGACCGGAACCCACAAACAGGGTATCATCCAAAGGGGTGCCGATGGTCGGTAAATGCTGCGCCTGGAGGCCCAGGCTGCTCATGGCCATGCCGAGAATCAACGGGGTGATCTTTTTCATAATGGTTCTTTCTAACGGAGTATCACGATTTTTTCAGCGGTGCTTGTTTCACCGATCCCGAACAGAAGTACACGGATGCCGTTCCGGGCTGACCGGATACATTGTTCAGTGTAAAGTTACTCATATCGCCCTAAAAATGACGATTTGAAGGGTGAACCAGGTTCAATGGAGATCAAAATGGGTTCCCTATTTTCTCCGTAGGTCTCCACGTTCAGGTCCAGCGTGAATCCGGCCAGCCGTCCCCGGGGCGCAACCCGGTACGCCACCCCTTCCGGCAGGAGCACTTGAAGGATCAGCCGTTCACCCTCGATCCTCCAGTCCACCCCGACCATCCCCGCCGGGTGGGGGACGGTTCCCCGGGCCCATGAAAGGGTTTCCGACTGGGGAGCGATCTCGATCAGCGACGGGATGAACTCCCGGCTGAAGCCGAGTTGCACACCCAGCACCTCCGTGGAAAGGAAGTAGGTGGGATGCCCGCTCCAGGCGTGACTGGCGGTGCCCTGTCCCCCTCCGTCCGCTCCGCCGATATCAAAATTCTCCCAGGAGGTGTCGTCCCCCTGGTGGATCATCCGGGACCAGTACTGGAGCATGAAGCGTTCGGCCAGGGCGGCGTGACCGGTCCTGTAAAGCGCGGCAAAGAGGTAGAAGCTCCCGTAGGGAGTGATCTTCCGGTTGCGGGTCTCCTCCCCGATATCGCGCAGTTCCCTGTCCAGGAAAGCGATCAGGGAATCCTCCCTGGTATCCGGACTGATCCCGAAAAGCAGCGGAAGCACACTGGAAATGGGATAATGGTGGCCGATGGCCATGCCATCCCTGAACCCATCCCGGTAGGCTCCCCTCCCCTCATCCCAGAACAGGGTGTTCAATACCTCATCCAGCCGGTCCGCCTCCCCGGCGAACTGCGCCGCATCCGCTTCCCGGTCCAGTGTGGCTGCCAGTTCGGCCATGCACCGGAAGCTTTCAGAAATCAGGGCCTGTGAAGCCGCGAGATCGGCCGTTTTGTCGATCTTGGTCCATTCGATAAAGACCCTGCCCGTGGAATAATATCCTTCCGGATTCCGTCTCTTCATGAGATGCTGCATCAGGGCGTGATAATTGGGATAGAGGGAACGTACAAATTCCAGATCGCCGGTGATCCGGTAGTACCAGTGCAGTTCAAGCAGGGTGATCAAGACAAAATCGTTCAGCCCCTCCTCCCTGTCCCCGTACATATTGTCCCGGTACATGTCCTGGAACAGCAGCAGCGACTGCTTCATCAATCGGCTGTCGCCCGATGTGGCCAGGGTGATGGCATACTCGGGCAATGCATCTCCGGCATAGAGGCCCCTTTCCCTGAAGGGAGTATCGGTATAGGAATCCTCAGCACAGACCCTGAGGGTCCTCCATCCCATCTCCCAGATCTTCTCCAGCATGGGATTGGAACAGGAGAAGCTGCCCCTCTTCTCAAAAGGATATACCTGCCGGATGAGCCCGATCTTTCCCAGCGTGCAGGGAGATCCTCCGGGATCCACATGAACCTGCAGGTACCTGGCCCCGTAAGGTTTGAACGTCTCATACCGCTTCAGGCCCTCCGTGGTGATGAACCGGGCCGCTGCATTCACCTGCAGGCGTTTGTAAAGGAAAGGCATCCCCAGGCTGTTCAGGTCTTCCGACCATCCCAGGTCCACCACAGCACCCTCATCTGCATCCATGTGGAAGAACAACCTTCCCAGCTGTTTACCCCCCAGGTCAAAAACCAGGGTCACAGGTCCGGAGATCCCGAAATCCGACACCTGGAAATCATTGGTTTTCATGTTCCTTTCCATGTCCAGTTTTCTCCATACCAGGTCACGGGCGGGATTGGGACCCATCTTGCCCAGTTCACGCAAAATCCACCCGAATTCTTTCCCTGAGACAATGCATATGTCATCTCCGGGGGGGATCTTTTCCGGATCAAAGATCTTTTGATCTTCCGGAAAAGGACCTGCGGTGAGTATGGCCGGACCGTGATCCCCGGTTTTCAGGGGGGAGAACTGCAGTCCCGCGTCCTTTGGAACGGCCATGTAGTAATCCCAGCCTCCCCAGATGGCCACATAACTGATGAACAGGAAGTTCCATCCCTGCCTGAAACGGAACACCCGGTTCTGCCTGACCGGGTTCCCGGGTTCGCTGCCCGACACCTCCAGCGGACCTTCCCCGTTCAGGTAATATTCCCCCCACCAGAGCCCCATCTCCACCTCCTGTTCCCGCGGGGAATACACATAGGTGCATGCATACATCTGCCATCCGCTCCCGTAAAGCCTGTTGGTCTCATCGGGGGTCTTGATAAAAAACGAGTACACGGTCTCCTCCCCGGACGGTTCATAGATCCCCAGCAGCTCCACCGGGATCATCTCCTCCTGTGTGAGCGGGGGAATGACCCTGGGGGTGAGACTGCCCCAGTGGTCCCGGTTGCCGATCTCCACCGGGGCTTCCCAGTGCGAATCGTCGAAGTCCGCCGCCTTCCAGTCGCCTGGCTCCTGCCGTGCATCAAAGATCTCCATGGGCCCGCAGGCAAAGGAGAAACGGAGTGCATCGTGCCGGAAAGCGCCGGATGGATGCATTTTCCAATCCCCCGGGGTCTCCAGGGAAATACGCCCCGTCCCTGTGTCCACCGCTCCCCATGCGATCAGTCCCCCGATACTCAGCGGTACCTGGAAAGTCTCCGTACCATTGGAAAGCACCTCCACCGCGATCACATTCTTCCCCTCCCGGAGATACCCGGAAAGATCGTAGCTGTCATACCGCGGATTCCGGGGATAGAACCTGGAAGGCCCGAAATTGACAGGGGTCGCGTTCACATGGAGATGGTACCTGGAATCCGCAAAAAGGTGTATCACGGCCGAACCGGCCGAACCGTTTTCCGCAAGATCGAAGGTCCGCCGGAACAGCACCGTCTGCTGGCGCCCGCTGCCCGCTGAATCCTTCCACACGAAGCGGGCCATGTTCCCGCCGTCTGCTTCAGGAGGTAATGGCTGACCGAGTGCATCCGGTGCCATCAGAGCAACCAGGAACCAGACAGCCATTATCCTGACAACCGACATACAATAACCGATACTGCGTAACTTCATACTACTATCCGTATTCCTCATTTTCAAAGATCTTTTGTCATTCACTGCCCGGTTCATCACCCGCATCACCCGCATCATCCGCATCACGCGGCCCGCAGAACATGTTGGTCCGGATATCGGTCCGGTCATCGTATCCTCAAGACTGTCAGAGCGCCACATCGACCCGGTTCACGGGGGACCGGATCCCGGAAACCAGCAGGTAGTGTGATTGCTCGACGGTCTCGACGCGGTACTCCACAGGGTCACCGTTGATCCTTACCCCCGAAACAGCAGCACCCTCCGGCAGCAGCAGGCGGATGTCCGCCTCTTCCATGCTCCCTGTAAAATCGATCCTGATCACCCCGCCGGCATGATGGTACCTGTAGGTGATGTACCCACCGGAAGCCGGGTAAGTGATGGTGACCGAGGCCTCTTTCTCCCCGGCTGCATGCCATCGCGGAGCAAGCAGGGCGTGACTGTAGGCCGTTCCATGATCCTTCACCCCGCAGAGGCCTTCCACCAGCGCGTACACCACGGCCGCAGCGCCCCAGTTATCCGGGATACCGGCAGAGATGAAGTCAGGTTCGAAGTAGACCGGCTGGTCGGAGAGGGTCACCCCCAGCACCATCCATTTGTTTGGGTCACCCGCACTCCGGAAGGTGATCGATTCGATCTGTTTTTCCGGATGCGGGTTGTTCAGTCCGTACAGGCACACACCCACATTCCGGCTGTAACGGTTCTCCCCCCTCCATGCAACGCGCATATGCGGGGTCTGTTTCCTGTCCTGGGGTGCTGTGGGATACCACCAGTTGGAGACCTTCCCCGGGCCCATGTGGTCGATGTGGCCGGAACCATCGGCATAATCCAGGCTGACGCTGCCGGCATAATAGTTCTTGCCGGTGGTATGCAGGAGGTATACCGAGGCGGCTCTTTGGCCCACCTTCAGCACTGCATGGTCCGTATAGTTTTCGGCAGCCGACAGGCCCAGGCAGGCCTTCCTTCCGTTCTGTGCCGGATCGATGATGGCAAAGGGCACCCCGTGAAATACCTGTTGCCCTGTGGGAAACTGGTGCAGGTCGTTCTCCCCCTCGCCAGTCCACCCGGCCACCCCCTTCACTGTATTGCCCCGGAAATCCGTGTTGGCCAGCTCTTTCAGTGACAGGGGCGTGAAATTCCGTTCCGGCGGGGACGGCATGGCCCCCCGGTAGGTGCAGTGGAGGAACCCTTTTGTTTTTTCCGACAGTACCAGCAACCGGTCCAGGATATCCACGCCATAGGATTCAAATCCATGTTCAAAAGCGCCGTGCGCCAGCTCCCCTGCCACGATGGTGGTCACTCCCCCGTTCATATAGGACCACCGGGTATTGTGACCCCCGTACCCCTTGCCGAAGGGCGGATAAATGGTGTACCATTCGCCCGGGGAGGTGGACGGCATCTTTTCCCGGATGCCCAGGTAGGTCCGGATAATGGAGACGGCCCGGTCATGACCGATCATCCGGTTGAGGGAGTAGGCGTTGGAAAGGGATACCTGGGCAGGCTCATCCACGCCCAGGTCCCTCACAATGCTCCGGTCCTCGGGAACATGGTGGGTGTAAAATCGTCCGTTCCAGGAAAGGACATCCAGCCGTTCCCTGATCCCCCTGCCGGTCTCCCGTACCCGGCCGGCTTCCTCTTGCCGGCCGGCATGTTCCAGCATCTCCGCCAGGTACATGCAGGAAGCGAACATACCTGTATTGTCCCCGAACATCACCCCGAACCGGGTGTGGGGCAGCCTGATCACCATGGGATCGCCATACAGCGCCGGTCCCGCCGATATTTCAGCATCCTCATCGTTCTGGAAGTCCCAGGTATCTATGGTATAACCGCGCTTCAACAGCCGGTATTTCTCCGACCACCTGTAGGGATCCGTGGTGCTGTATTCCAGGGCTTTCAGTGCAGGATCAAGCATGCGCTCCATCCAGGTATCATCCCCACAGGCCTTCCAGGTGTAATAGATCCCTTCGATGAACAGGTACTCCACATCATTCTCCACGGGGATCCTCCTGAATTCCTGCGCCCCTTCATCCACCACCCTGACAAAATCGCCGTAGCCGAACCGCTGCTCCCAGTAATCCCCTTCCGGGGGCCGCTTGTTGTAATTGTCCCAGATCATACCATCCCCACGCTGGCTGTCAGCGTAAAGCTCAATTCCCGTTTTCAGCTCATGATAAAAGTATTTCATTCCCTTCATGGTGTGCACATGATCCCTCAGCCAGCCCACAAAACTGTGGTAGTACTTCCCGTTGAACCGTACCACGCTGGCTTCCCGCTCCCACTCATTGGTCATGGTGAAATAGAGATTTTCCAGCAACCTGCTGTATTTTCCCCCGGAATCAGAAACGGAGGTGGTGGCCCGGACCCTGAACGTGGCAAAATCAGCCGGCCGGTCCTGCCCGTCCAGGAGGATGACCAGGTGGTTGCCGGGCCATCCCCCGGCCCTGACCTTCATTCCGCCGGTCACGCTGTTCCTGAAATATTCCCGGTTCTTTCCGTCAAATACCACCAGGGTACCGGGAACGGACACGTCCATCTGAAGCTCATCCAGGGGAGCAAATGGTGCCGCTGCGGGATCCGGATCGATCCGGACCAGCGTCCCGTTCCCTTCAGGGGCTGAGCCGCGCAGCCACTCCACCGCGGCTGAACCCGTGAGGGTCCCGGCGGCACCCATTCCTCCCAGCAGGGTGAACTTGCGGAGGAAATCCCGCCTGTTTTCATGGATCTTTTTCTGTGTCATCATGCTTTTATTTTGATGGAGATGGTTGGATCAACAGCACTCCCTGGTCCAGTGGAAAGGGAAAAAGCAGCGGGGTGTGCTCGTTGAGCGATTCCTGGCTTTCAATCCTCACCCCGGAATGGATGTTCAGCCAGGTGACCGTGTACCGGCCTTCCGGAATGACAGGATACAGGATCATTCCCCGGCAGTTCTCCAGGTACACGATGCAGCAGCCATCCCCCTTGTAAAGCCCGTACTGCACCAGATCCTGTGCTTCGGCCTTAACCAGTGTGTCGGAAAATTCCATTTCATGGAAAGGCACTTTCTTCATGGTGCGGGCCAGGATGGATAGCTGTTTCCTGAAACTACTGCCTCCCCATCCCGGGTTGGTGGCCGGAATGGGCCAGTCGCCCCGCTCATGACCCGCTGTGAAGGAATAATCCAGGTTGTTGTAGAGTCCCCCGCCCGAAAGGATAAACCTCCAGGCCTGGGTAATGTAAAGCAGGTCACCCTGTGGCATGAAGCCGGTCTCGTCCAGTCCGGTCACCCCCTTCAGATCGCTGTTCAGCAGAACCGCATCCGGATGGGCATAATGAAAGTTAAAGATGGAGATCGCATCCGGGGGATCCTGGATATTATACTGAAAATTACTGATATTCTGCGCGATAAGATGTTTTTTACCCATGTAGGATTCCTCATCCCCGATGACCCCGGTCACCCATGCCTGCCATTCAGCAGAAACCTGGTTGGCCACCTCCACGCGCTTCTGCCACGAACGGCTGAAAACGGCCGTATCGTCCAGATTCACGTAATCCACCAGGTTGGGATGATCGGCCCAGGGCTCATTCTGAATCTCAAAGAAAATATTGTCATATGCATTCAACTCCCTGACCATTTTCCGGATATACTGTTCCTGGTATGCCCGGAGGTTTCCGTTAAAAAGGGTATGCACGCGTCCCAGGTCCATATCCCCCACCCCGTTCACATTGTTGCGCAGGTTGAAGGGCGAGAGTTCCCATGCACGCTGGTCATACATGGAGGAAAACAGGGTCACCTCCACCACGATACCATGCTCCCCTGCGGCGGAGACAAAATCCCGGAGCCTTTCAAAATAGTGCGGATCAAAGCGGTCAAGGTCATATTTCCCGTCTTCCCGCTTCCAGGGGGATAGGTACCTGCCGGGCAGCGGGGCCAGGGTATTCTCCCGGATCCCGAAAATATTGTCCACGGGTTCAATGTAGGTACCCGTGAAGATGCGGGTATAGTTGAATCCTTCCCCTGCCAGTGCTTCCAGGTAAGTGATCTCATCGAAGTCCATATTCACCAGGGCTCCGTAATGCTCGGCCGAAGTGACCAGGATCAAAGGTTCTCCCTGATATTCCAGATATTTCGGATTTCCCGGGCATAACCGCAACGTGCCGGCCTCTGCCTGCCGGTCTTCCTGCCGGTCAGCCTTCCGTTCCTCCCTGTCCGCCTCCCGGCCTTCTTTCCCTGAACGCCCCTGATGGCTGCCGGTTTCACCGCAGGCGACCAGGTACATCAACACTAGGACAAGGACCGGAAGGGAATGTGGTTTCATGATACTACTTTTTTTTGATCAGGTAAAGAAGGTGTTTCCGGTCGCTGCTGAGGGGGAGCAGGTTCCCGTCGGATGGAACGGTTTCATCGCTCCACTGCCCGGACAGGATGTCCAGCCGCTGGATGCGGAACCGCCGGACGGGTGACTGCAGGTCCAGTTCTACTTCCCCCGGACCCGGGAAATATACCAGGTATTCCCTGCCCGGTACGGCACGGCAGTAGGCTTCATTCTCCTGCCGCTCTCCCAGCAGCCCGTTGTGGGGGGCCGCATCAAAAAAACTCATCCTGTCGGTGGCCATGCGGATGCTGCGGATCACCGATTGGGCCGTATCACCCAGGCCCAGTCCCGACGGTGGCCTGTGGAACCGCACAGCCGCAGAACCGAAAAACACGCTCCGGATAAAACTCTCGATCCCGTTGTGCGTACCTCCCCCGTGCCTCCCCTGCCAGCTTCCGTAGGTCTTTACATTGTTCACCGGCCTCAGGTGCCCGGCGCTCCTGAGCCTTTCAATCTGGCGAAGCCCGTTGTCCCACTGGTTCTCGCCCCGCTGGTGATTGTTCTGGGAGATCTCCACAAAGGAATAGGTCTCAGGATGATCGAAGGTCTCCCGGTGCGAAATATGATCCAGGTCGTGGGGATCCCACATTTCTGTCACGTGGATCCGTTTTCCCTCCTCCGATGCCTTTTTACGGATGTATTC
>Ga0209205_1000111_pt1 | contig 13165 bp, 6 predicted proteins | sample ZodSprso05mmetaG_FD_184133 | JGI IMG/M metagenome (GOLD analysis project Ga0209205, IMG submission 184133) | Hot spring sediment microbial communities from Zodletone spring, Oklahoma to study Microbial Dark Matter (Phase II) - Zodletone Spring... ... | reverse complement strand
GCTCCACCCGGATTTCCCGGAGGTGTTTGAGCGGGGATTGCATAACACCGTACTGTTCGGGAATCCCGGCATTCTGAGGGCTCCGCTGACGGGCTCCGAGTTCGAGGGAAAACCTGACAAAACCGGGTGGACCATCGAGGAACTGACCGCGGCGGCTTTACTGGCCGTTCAATGTGCGAAGCTGGCAGCAGACACGGGGATCAGTTTTGCGGTGGAGAATACCATGGAACCTTTCTTCGGGTCCAGTCCTGAATATTTCGGGCTCAGCGACTTTTTCAAACATGCGGAAAACGTGGGACTCCAGTTCGACCTGAGCAATGCTTTTGTCGCCGGTTCCAGGAAAGCAGCCGATCCGGGGGAAGTGGCCGGTTTCCTGGACGGACTTGGGGAGCGGTGGGTGACCACCCATGTGAAGACCGCCTTGGGCGGGGTGGCGCAGCCCGTGGTGGGTGAGAACCCCCTACCGGTGAAACAGGTCACCGGTCTGATGGGCCGCAACAAGGTTCACTATTTTGCCCTTGAACTGGTGGCTGCGGAGGCAAAGGAGGGGTGCTTTGCCAATCATGAAGCCAGTATCAAATACCTGGTGGAACTGGGGATCCTTGAGAAAAAATAGCCGCCCCCGCCCGGCTTCCGAATCCGCTTGTCAGGCTTCCGGTTCCGGTTACCTGGTTTTTACGATTTTCCGGGTCATGACCGACCCCGGTGTTTCCAGTCTCAGGATATAAAAGCCTTCATCCGCGTTTTCCGGGGTCCAGGTGAATTCGTGGTACCCGGCTTCGACGGTCCGCTCAACAACCAGGTCCATGAACCGTCCGTTCATATCGTACACAGTGAGGCGGACCGGCTGCATGGTGCCGGAATAAAAAACAATCCTCGTTTCGCGGGTGAACGGATTGGGCCCGGCCCTGAACAGGATATCCCGTGCTTCTTCGGTGTCCTGTTCCTCCACCTGCACGCCGTGTGCATTGGCTTCTCCGGGGGTTCCGAAGGGAGCGTCTGACAGCCTCCATGATCCGGGAAGTGCGTTGTCCAGCCACGGATCCAGCAATTCGATCGCATACCCGCTTCCCGATCCCACCATGGGCCAGGGATCGGTGATCCCGTAATTCACGTAATCCACCATCTCAGCCTGACTGTTGAACAGCCTGACCACCTCGCCCATGCTGCTGAACCCGAAATCGAATCCGCCCTGGAAACGGGAAACCTCCGGATACACCGTCTCAAATGCAATCCTGTTGCGGCAGATCACATGATATCCGTTCGGTTCCAGCAGGGTTCCCCAACGGATGGGATAGGCATGCAGGTGATCCGAATCCTTCAGCACCCAGCCGGAAATATCCACGTACTGGTCGCTGCGGTTGTGCAACTCGACCCAGTCCCCCGGATCCGACAAAGAATCCTGCACATAGCAGATCTCGTTGATGACGACGGGATTTCCAGCGTAATCCGGATCGGCCTCGAAATGGGCCGTCACATGCATCTGCGCCACAGGATGGAAGCTGATGTTTGCCGAGGAGGATGAAACATCCCCTGTCCATCCCGTGAATCGGTAACCCAGGCTGGACACTGCGGTGACCTCCACGGGCACATCATGGAAATAGATCCCGGTCCAGGGAAACTTTTTCAGATGAATGGTATTCAGGTGAATGGATCCGGCTGCTGCATCTGAGACTTCCAGTGTCAGAAGATGTTTTTCTCCCGGGGCCAATGTATTCTCGATGTGATTCAGCATCACAGACGGTCTCTGACTGGCAAATGACTCCAGTTCATTGGTCCGGTTGACCCAGTTCTGGTAGTATCCGCTCCATTTTTCCGCATGGAGCACCATCTCCTCATCGATCGCATCTTTCAATGTGCGAATCCGATGAATCACCGAATCGGATTTGAAGCTGGTATTGATCCGGTCGGCAAAGGAGTTGATGAACCGGTGGCGGAACTCCTGGTTCTGGAGAAGCGTTCTCAGAAGGAAGGTTGCCCACGGAGCGTTGGCGTAATCCGGACTGTCCGGTTCGATCGCAAATTCCAGGGTATTGTTGTATACATTGTTCAGTCTCCACAGTCCGAACCCGAAGTCCGTGTCATACAGGATCCATCTCCATTTGCCGGCAGGGGTAGCGGGCCTCCAGTACTTGATGTTGTTGCCGGGCCAGTCGGTGTTGTCAAAGTAAATCTGCGACAGCTGGTAATGGATGAAATTCTGCACATCCATCCGGGTCTTCACATACGCATAATGCTCCTGCTGCCGGATATCATTGGCATTGAGGAAACTGATCAGCTGTGCATAATGGTCGCGGCTCCCATGGATGACGGACTGGTCTGATTCAAGCAGATCGATCCGGTCGGGATCTGCTCCGCAATTGGCTGCCAGGAAATGCTCGCTGATCTTTTCCCGTATGTTCTGGATCCCCCAGTATTCGCCGTTGAGGTAGATGATGGCCTGCGTGGCTGCCTGGTATTCCAGGTCCATGTTCCCGGTCATCCTGGTCATGAGCACATCGCGCATCATGGTCCCCGATTCCGAATCCCGGCCGAACCAGTCATTCCCCGAGTTCCGGACCACAAAGGATTCAAATTCCGTGATGGGTTTCTCATTGAACAGCCGGTATTCGATATTCCCGTTCCCATAACGGCTGCGTGCGAAGATGGTCATGGATTTCTGGGGGTGTCCCCGCGTCCATCCACCGTAAATTTTGATCCCCGCATCCAGGCTGAAGCCCCTGTTCCCGTCCCGGTCATAGAATTCAACATGCGCGGGCCTTTCCCAGTCCTGCCAGAAATTCGCATCAAAGTAGGGGAAATCCGGCTGGGCATTGGGACCCTTCACATAGATCCCGTAGTTGTAATCCCACAGGTTGAAAGGATCGGTGGATATGCTTACCACCGGCAGGTGGTGGTCCGCTCCGGTGAAATAGGTTTGCGTGGCGATCTTCCCCGGCACGTAACCGGACCGGACGATCCGGGCACGGACGATCAGGTCGGAAGAGACCTCTATGGGGGCCTGGAAAAGGCCGGACCCGGTCGTGGGTTCGCTTCCGTCCAGTGTATAATAGATGGAGTCGGTTGCTTGAGAGGAGGAGAGGAACAGCTGGAAAGGGAATGCAAATCTGCCTCCGGGCACTGAAAACAGGAGAGAATCGCTTATATATCCCGCGTAGGATGGCGAGTTGTTGGGTCCGCCCGGGGTGGGGACATCGAACACCACCCATTTACCCGGATCATCCATGCTCCTCCCCAGCGAATAATCCCTTTCCTGGAAGCCGGTTACCAGCGAGTCCGAAATGTTCCCTGCCGGATCCGACAGATAGAGCGAATCGCCGTCTGCATCCAGTTGGAAGTTCACATGATAATGGCTATCGGCCAGCTGCAATATCTCAGGGGTCGTATCGGCCGGGTTTTCTGTTACCAGGACGGAGAAAAACGGAATGGCCGTCATGTCCGAGGACCCCGAGGAGACATTGTGCACCTGGATGGCCAGCACATTCTCCCCCTCGAGAAAAAGTCCCGTTCCTGCCGGAATATCGAACCGCTCCGGTCCCCCGCCGCTGTACATGGCGGCCTCATGATTGCCCGAAGCGGTGGTGTTGTATGTGGGGGGATAGCCGGAAACCCCCGCCCTTGCGATCTCATTACCGTTGAGGTATGCCACGAAACCGTCGTCATAATCCATGTGTAATGCTCCTCCCTGTATGACGGAGGGATCTTCCACAGGGAAACTTTTTCTCATGAACAGGGAAATGGTGGAGGGGATCACCGTGGCATCATCGCCGTCGCCATATCCGATACCGCCTGGGCCCGTCTCCCATGACGAGTCGTCAAAACCTGCGCTCCGCCAGCCCGCAGGTGTGCCGGCATCGGGCAGCACATAGTTCCATTCATCTCCCAGGCGGATCACCGTCTGCCAGTAAAGGGGCGGGTCACTCCTGTCTTTTCCCGAGGCGAAGACGATCAGGTGCTCTCCGGGCAGGATCCTGTATCCGGGGAAACACCACTGCTGAAGATCGCCACGGTCGTCACTCAGGCAATAACCGGAAAGGTTCACCGTGTCGGTGCCTGCATTCAGGAGCTCGATCCAGTCGGGTGAATCCCCTTCCCAGTCCACCAGCACGGAAGCATTTGAAGCACATACCTCGTTAAGAATCACCTGCCCCCTGGACAGGTCCTGATTCAGAAACAGGAAGATCCATATGATACCGCAGACGCGTGACAGGCAGTCAACACTCACATTCAGTCCCCTTTCATTCTGTAGTTCCCGGCACTAAATTACTCATTTTAGCCGTGAAATTTTGTTTGTCATGCGCATTAAATATAACCCAATCGGGAGGGATATGGGTTTAGTTTGATATATTTGATAGCAGGCATGGCAGGCCTTCATGCGCCCTGTTGTCATCCCGGCAGGGATACATCAGAGGATGATCTGTCATGCAACGAACACTCACATGATAAAGGCATATCACATGACACGATCAGCTCAATTTTCATTCATTGCCGCACTGGGGATCCTCATACTGCTGCAGGGATGCAACCGGCAGGAGGCGGAAACGACCCATGATTACCCGGTCACCCCGGTGGATTTTACCCGGGTGCATCTGCACGATGGATTCTGGAAACACTGGGTGGCAACGGCACGTCACTCCACCATCCCTTATGCTTTTCAAAAATGTGAAGAAACGGGAAGGATCGATAACTTTATTTTCGCTGCAGGTATCAGAGAGGGCAGGTTCCGCGGACAATTTGGCTTTGACGATTCCGACGTGTACAAGATCATGGAGGGAGCCTCCTATGCGCTGATGCTGGAAGAGGACCCGGATCTTGACGCTTACCTGGATACCCTGATCCGGTATATTTCCGGAGCCCAGGAAGAAGATGGCTACCTTTACACGGCATGGACCCTGAAGGCCAATGATTACAACGATTTTGCCTGCTGTTCATACAGTGAAGCGGGGCAATGGGAGGGGACCTCCGGTGCCAGTCACGAATTCTACAATGCGGGACACATGTATGAAGCGGCAGTGGCGCACTTTCTGGCGACCGGTAAACGGACCTTCCTGGAGGTTGCCCTCAGGAATGCGGACCTGATCTATGATGTGTGCATCGTGCAGGGAAACGCTTATGTGCCGGGTCACCAGGAGATCGAGATCGGGCTGGTGAAGCTCTACCGGGTTACGGGGGATGAGCGGTACCTGGAACTGGCAAAGCACCTGCTGGATATCCGGTCCGACCAGAAAGATGATGCATATTCCCAGGCGCACCTTCCCGTCACGCAGCAGCGGGAGGCGGTGGGACATGCGGTCAGGGCCAACTACATGTATTCGGCCATGGCCGATGTGGCTGCGCTGACCGATGATCCGGCCTATCTGCAGGCTGTGGACGCCATCTGGGAAAATGTGGCGGGCAGGAAACTCTCGATCACCGGAGGTGTGGGGGCCAGTCACCGCGGAGAAGCCTACGGAAAAAATTATGAACTTCCCAACCATCCCTATAACGAAACCTGTGCCGCCATTGCCAATGTTTACTGGAACCACCGGATGTTCCTGCTACATGGCGATTCGAAGTACGTGGATGTGCTGGAACGGTCGCTTTACAACGGTGTGATGTCGGGATTATCACTGGACGGCACCCTTTTCTTCTATCCCAACACGCTGCGGCACGATGGCGTGTCCGGTTTCAACCAGGGAGTGAATGGCAGGTCTCCCTGGTTCAATTGTTCCTGCTGTCCCTCCAACCTCTCCAGGTTCGTGCCGTCGGTGGCAGGGTATGCATATGCCGTGAGGGACGGGGAGGTTTTTGTCAACCTGTTCATGAACGGAGAGGCGAACCTGCAGACAGGAAATGGAGCGCTTACACTGGTGCAGCGTTCCAGATATCCCTGGGAAGGAAAGATCGAAATGGAGGTGATGAACGACGCGGCCACAGAGGCAAAAATTCATGTACGGATCCCCGGGTGGGCACTGGAACGCCCTGTTCCTTCCGATTTGTTTACCTATGCAGATGAACAGGCCGCTGAACCATCCATGCAATTAAACGGGAAATCAGTGCAGATGGATCTCAGCAACGGCTATGTGACCCTGGAAAGAACATGGAACAAAGGGGATGTGATCCAGTTGGAACTGCCCATGGTTGCGAGGAAGGTCATCGCCATGGACAGTGTGGCGGAGAAGCGGGGACTGGTAGCCATCCAGTACGGCCCGCTGGTATATTGTGCCGAGGAAATTGACAACAGCAGGGATGTGCTGGAAGCCTCCATCGGGACCTCGTCTGTCTTCGGGGCCCGGTACGAACCCGGTATGCTGGGGGGCGTAATTGTGCTGGAAGGGGAGGGACTCACCCTGGTCCCCTATTATGCCTGGGCCAATCGGGGCGCCGGGAAGATGAATGTCTGGTTCCGCCGGCCGGAGCTTGACAATTTCCAGGGTCAGACATATCCCTGAGAAACCTTCGAATCCATAAATAACAACCATATGAAAAAGATCATTTTTGCAATCACACTGTTTTTGCCGGGTCTGGGCCTTCTGTCACAGCCATATTCCCCGGCCGGGGACAGGATCAGGACGGAGTGGGCTGAAGAAATCAATCCTGAAAACGTCTGGCAGGAATATCCCAGGCCGCAGTTCCAGCGGGACCGGTGGATGAACCTGAACGGGTTGTGGGAATACGCCCTTTTGCGGAAATCATCCCCCCAACCCAAAAAGTACCAGGGAAATATCCTGGTGCCCTTCTGTATCGAATCTTCCCTGTCGGGGGTGGGAAAGAGCATGCTGCCCGAAGACCGGTTGTGGTACCGCCGGACCTTCTCTGTCCCTTCCGGGTGGAAGGAGATGAAAGTGATCCTGCATTTTGAGGCGGTGGACTGGTCCGCCGTGGTGTGGGTGAACGGTTCCCACGTGGGGGCGCACAAAGGGGCCTATGACAGGTTCTCCTTCGATATCACACCCTTCCTGAAAGAACGGGGTACCCAGGAGATCGTGGTAGCGGTGGATGACCCTTCCAGCACGGGTGAGCAGGCCAGGGGCAAGCAGCAGATGCCCCAGCAGGGGATCTGGTATACACCTGTAAGCGGGATATGGCAGACCGTGTGGATGGAGGCGGTGGACAGGGAGGCTTCCCTGGCAGAGGCAAGGATCATTCCCTGTGTGGACCGGGAGAAAGTTACGGTCATCCCCGTATTGCTGGATCCTATAAAAGATGGATATTCGGTCGAAGTATCCGTATTTGACGGGAATGCGAAAGTGGCCGGTGCCACCGTCCCCGCCAATCATGAAGCGGAAATCGAGCTCAGCGACCCCAGGCTGTGGTCCCCCGGCGACCCGTTCCTCTACGGAGTGAAGCTGGTGCTGAAGAACCCAGCCGGGGAAATCCTGGATGAAGTGGATTCCTATTTCGGGATGCGTAAGATCAGCGTGGAGGCAAAGGAAGGGATCATGGTGCTGCACCTGAATAATGAACCGCTCTTCCATTACGGTCCCCTGGACCAGGGCTGGTGGCCGGACGGACTGCACACCCCGCCGTCCGATGCTGCCATGCGGTACGACATTGAAATGACAAAAGCCATGGGATTCAATATGATCCGGAAACATATCAAGGTAGAGCCCGACCGGTGGTATCACCATTGCGACCGGCTGGGGATCATGGTCTGGCAGGATATGCCTTCCGGCATGGTGGTGCTCCAGGGGGAAAACGAGGAACGTCCCCTGTATCCCCAGCATGTGGGGGGGGACGAAGCGGACCAGCACAGGAGATCTTTACCTGCGGCCCAGTTCGAGTGGGAACTCAGGAGGATGATCGACCTGCATGTCAATGCGCCCAGCATCGTCGTATGGGTACCCTTCAACGAAGGATGGGGACAGTATGCCACCTGCCGCATCGCGGACATGGTGAAATCCCTCGATCCCTCCCGGCTGGTGAATGCGGTCAGCGGATGGGCACTGCGTCCGTGCGGTGACATCTATGACATCCATACCTACCAGGTGGAGGTGCACACGCCGCCCATCAGCAGGGAAATGGCCACGGTGATCGGTGAATACGGAGGGATCGGGTACCCGGTGAAGGGGCACCAGTGGGACACCGGGATGCGCAACTGGGGCTACCAGACCTACCATTCCGAGGAGGAGCTTCTGGAGCATTACAAATACAAGTTTGACCAGATCGTGGAGATGAAAAAGACGAAGGGACTATCTGCCGCGGTTTATACCCAGACCACAGACGTGGAGGGAGAGGTCAACGGACTGATGACCTACGACCGGAAAGTGATCAAGATGCCCACTGAAACCCTGAAACAAATGCATTCCGTGCTCTTTGAATAGGGAGCCAACGACAAACCGGGGCCTGCCACCGGGCGCCATCCCTGATGGAGACGGGCCTTTGACAATGCAACGAAACACATACATACAGAAATCCATGAAAAGAATTATTTTACTTATCGGACTGACCGGCTGGATCTATGCCGGTCATGCACAGAACACAGGGAAGTTCGACGGGATCGAGGTGAATATGGATAATCTTCACAGGCTCTCGGATGCCCAAACCCGTTCCATCAGTGCGGAAAACTTTACAGGTGAGAAAGGGAAAGGGGCCATGGCCACAGAAGGGACCGGCAGCCGGGCTTCCCGGGAACTCGGGCAGGGATGGAAGGTGAGTCCGAGTGTCAGGATCCAGCCGGGTGAAACCTTCACGATGGCCGAGATCGAAGGTCCCGGTGCCATCCAGCATATCTGGCTCACCCCCACCGGGAACTGGCGCTTTTCCATCATCCGCATTTACTGGGACGATGAGAGGGAGCCATCGGTGGAATGCCCCGTTGGTGATTTCTTCGGCATGGGCTGGGGATCATATGCAAAACTCACCTCCCTGGCTGTGAATGTTAACCCGGGCAGTGCCTTTAACTGTTACTGGACCATGCCGTTCCGCAAAAAATGCAGGATCACCATGGAAAACATCAATCCGGAGAATGAGATGTACCTTTATTACCAGGTGGACTATGTGCTCACCGGGGTACCGGATGACGCGGCCTATTTCCATGCCCAGTTCAGGAGGAGCAATCCCAACCTGACATCCATACATACCCTGCTTGACGGGGTGACGGGAGAAGGCCATTACGTGGGGACCTACCTGGCCTGGCAGGTCAACAACAACCACTGGTGGGGTGAGGGTGAAATGAAATTTTACATGGATGGTGACAGGGAATTCCCCACCATCTGCGGGACGGGCCTGGAGGATTATTTCTGTGGTTCATACAATTTCGAGAACAAGAAGGAACAGCGGTACGAGGAGTTCAATACCCCCTATGCCGGACTTCACCAGGTGATCCGCCCTGACGGACTGTACATCTCCCAGCAGCGTTTCGGCATGTACAGGTGGCATATCAAGGATCCGGTCCGGTTTCAGAAGGACCTGCGGGTGACCGTGCAGGACCTGGGCTGGCGCTCGGGCGGCAGGTACCTGAAACAGCAATCGGACATCTCTTCGGTGGCCTTCTGGTACCAGGCGGAACCGCATCAGCCATTCCCCCCGCTGCCTTCACGGGACGAACTTGAGGTCAACTGAAAGCAATAAATGATCCGCCCGCACTGGGAACCACGTAAAACCATCCATTTATGAGGAGACATGGCTACAAACTGATCGTTGTACTGTTTCTGCTTCAGGCATGTTCGGGTACGGACAAAACCGAAGGATTCAGGGTCAACATCCGGATCGATGCAACGGAAACGATGGGTGAGGTGAATCCCATCTGGCGCTTTTTCGGGGCCGATGAGCCCAATTATGCCTATATGGAGAACGGCAGGAAACTGCTGCATGACCTGGGTAGCCTCCGGCCCGGCCGGGTCTACTTCAGGGCCCACAACCTGCTGAACACGGGCGACGGCACGCCGGCCCTGAAATGGGGATCCACCAACGTCTATACCGAGGATGCGCAGGGGGACCCGGTGTACGACTGGAAGATCGCGGACAGCATTTTTGATGCCTATCTGGAGAACGGGGTCAGGCCCTATGTGGAGATCGGTTTCATGCCCGAAGCGCTCTCCTCCCGTCCGGATCCCTACAGGCACCATTGGAACCCTGACCTTCCTTATGGCGAAATATTTACCGGCTGGGCTTACCCTCCCGATGACTATAGAAAATGGGAGGAACTGGTCTACCGCTGGGTCCTTCACTGTGTGGAAAGATACGGCAGGGAGGAGGTGGAGCAGTGGTACTGGCAGACATGGAATGAGCCCAACATCCCATACTGGCAGGGCAGCAGGGAGGAGTTCTTCAGGCTCCATGACTATGCCATCCAGGGTGTCCTCCGTGCGCTGCCCTCCGCAAGGGTGGGCGGTCCGGACGTGGCCGGCACCGACGAAGGGAATTACGGGGCGGATTATTTCACCGCTTTCGTGGAGCACTGCCTGGAAGGAAAGAACCATGCCACGGGGGGGACAGGGACACAACTTGACTTCGTTTCCTTTCATGCCAAGGGAAGTCCGGAATATGTGGACGGGCACGTGCGAATGGGCATTTGGCACCAGCTTGCGGTGATCGACCAGCTGTTCAGGACCATCCAGGGTCATCCGGGTATCAAGGACCTTCCGGTGGTCATCGGTGAGTCGGATCCCGAAGGGTGTGCTGCCTGCCAGGGTGAGCACCTGGGCTACCGGAACGGGACCATGTATGCCAGCTATACCGCTGCAAGCTTCGTGCGGAAACTGGACCTGGCCCTGAAATACGACATACATCTAGAAGGGGCCCTCACATGGGCCTTCGAATTCGAGGCCCAGCCATACTTTGCCGGGTTCCGGGCCCTTTCGACCAACGGGATCAACAAGCCTGTGCTGAATGTGTTCAGGATGTTCAGCATGATGGAAGGCACCAGGCTGCAGGTGCAGAGCAGCCATGAGGTCCCCATGGATACCATTATCGGGCAAAGCGTCCGTGGAAAACCCGATGTTTCGGCCTATGCATGCATGGGTGATGGAAAAATATTCATCCTGGCCTGGCACTACCATGATGATGACCTGCCGGGTCCGCCGGCGGATCTCAGGATCAGCCTCGAAAACCTCCCTGATGGATCCGGGGAAGCCAGACTGGATGTGTACCTGGTGGACAGGGAACACAGCAATGCATACACAACCTGGCAGGAGCTTGGCTCCCCGCAGGATCCCGGGCCGGAGCAGTATCAGATGCTTGAAGAGAGCGGTCATCTGGACCGGGTTGTTGAGAAAAAGAAACTGAGGGTTCGAAACGGCAGTGCAACCCTGGAGCTGGCCCTGGAGCGGCAGGGGGTGGCATTGCTGGTCGTTTCGCTCTGAATAGGATCATTCATGCACACCCGGTATCACCGGAGATCCGCCTTCCGCATCCCGGAACCACCGGGCACCTGATCTCATGATTTTTCATGGTCCAGCTGAGAAAATATTTGTTTTATTCATTATGGATAAGTAAAAAATACGATACAGACACGCCCTCACTTCAGTTCGATCTCCCCGCTTGCCCCGTATTCTTTTCCCCGGATCGCTTCGAATACGGCGATCATTTCCTGCAGTTTCTCCGGGAGGGAATCTGCCAGGTTGTGCTCTTCCCCCGGATCTAGCGCAAGGTTGTACAACTGGAATTCACCGGCGTTTCCCAGCTCGATGTTCACCATTTCATTCACCGCAGGCCCGTCGTAGGGCGGGATCAGCTTGAAATCTCCCTTTCTGAAGGCGGTCCGGCCGGTTGCTTCCAGAACAAGCCGGTCCCTTCCCTCGCTGCTCCGGCCCAGCAATACCTTCACCAGGTCTTCGCTGTCCGCCGTGCGGACCGGGCTTCCCACCAGCGAGGCCAGCGAGGAAAGCAGATCGACCTGGGAAACCATGGCAGCCGAGACAGCAGGTTCGATGTGCCCTTTCCAGAAGGTGACAAACGGTATCCTGGTCCCGCCCTCGTAGAGGCTGTATTTGCCTCCCCTGAAAGGTCCGGCCGGGAGGTGATTTCCCGCCAGTTCTGCGGCCATATCCCTGTATCCGTCATTCAGCACTGGCCCGTTGTCGCTCGAAAGGATGATCAGGGTATTTTCCAGGAGACCTTCCGATTCTAGTGTGGCGAGCAGCTCCCCGATGCACCAGTCCGCTTCCGCGATCACATTCCCCCTGGGTCCCATTTCAGTTTTACCCACAAAACGCGGGTGCGGTGTCCGGGGAACATGGGGCTGCTGGAGCGCATAATAGAGGAAGAAGGGTTCGTCCCTGTTCGAAATGATGAAATCCCTTGCCTTCACCAGGAAGGTGTCGGCCATGTTTTCGTCCACCCACCTGGCCTTTTCGCCTCCTTTCATATAGCCGATGCGTGGGATCCCGTTCACGATGCTCTGGTTGTGCCCGTGGTCCCAGTCCATTTTCAGCAGTTCGGGATTGTCCCTTCCCGTGGGCTCTCCGGGGAAATTCCCCGCATAGCTCACCTCGATGGGATCAGCGGGATCCAGCCTGCAGACCGTCCCGTTCTCAATATAGACCGTGGGCACGCGGTCCTGCGTGGCAGCCAGTATATAGGAATAGTCAAATCCCACCTCATTGGGACCCGGGGAGATGGGCCGGTTCCAGTCCACATATCCGTCACCCAGTCCCAGGTGCCATTTCCCCACGATGCCGGTCGTGTATCCCTGCTGTTTCAGCATCTTCGGGAGGGTCATCCGGGCAGTGTCGATGATCAGGGGAGCGGTACCGGGGAGGATTTTGGCGCTCTCATGGCGCCACGGGTAGGTCCCCGTCAGTAAAGCGTACCTGCTGGGGGTGCAGGTTGCCGACGTGGCATAGGCGCTTGTAAACCGGATCCCTTCCCCCGCCAGCCTGTCGATGTGGGGTGTTCTGATGGCGGTGGCACCGTAGGCACCCGCATCGCCGTACCCCAGATCATCGAAATAAATTAAAACGATGTTGGGCTTTGCATCCCTTTCTTCCGATTTCTGAGACGAATTGCAGGAGGCCATTAAAAGGGCCGGAATGGCTGCAACAATTGCGATCTCTGTGATTGTGCGTTGTCTTTTCATTGGATCTTATTTTCAATGGCTCGTTGGGTTCGTCGACCATCCCTGCAGGCATTCTGGCAAGATGAACAGGGTTCCTCTCCGGAAATTCCATCGCCACATCCTGGGATGAAAACCAGACATATTTCTGCTTGAAACAGATTCATCTCAAGAAAAGGGATATAAAAT
>Ga0209205_1000110_pt1 | contig 13245 bp, 9 predicted proteins | sample ZodSprso05mmetaG_FD_184133 | JGI IMG/M metagenome (GOLD analysis project Ga0209205, IMG submission 184133) | Hot spring sediment microbial communities from Zodletone spring, Oklahoma to study Microbial Dark Matter (Phase II) - Zodletone Spring... ... | reverse complement strand
ATTCTTTCTTACAGAAAGTATGGTGTTAAGGAAGTTGGATAGAAATATCAATGATCCGTCTATAATTTATGAAAAAGAAATAAACCTTCTCCCGAAATTAATAAAACAAGGAGATATAGTTATTGATATAGGAGCGAACAGAGGAGAGTTTACTTATTATCTTTCTAAGTTAGTTGGAGATGCTGGTTTTGTATTTGCTTTTGAACCTGGTAAAAGAGCTTGGACTCTTCTTGTAAGGACCATTATTAAGTATAATTTGAATAACTGTATACCTATAAAGCATGCTTTAGGAGATGAATCAAAAAAGGGTATTTTATCTACTTCGCCTTATCTATTTAGAGAAGCCAGAATTAATCAAAATCATAAAGGGGAGGAGGAAGTAGTCCATATTAAAACTATAGACGAAATGTTTCTAAATTATCTACCAATAAATTTTATTAAATGTGATGTAGATGGCTTTGAACTAAATGTAATTAAGGGAGCAATTAAAACCCTCTCTCGTTATAAACCCATTTTATTAATTGAAATAACACAAGACCAAGACAAGATCATGGAATTGCTTTCTAATATTGGATATAAATGCTATAGTTATAACATAAAAACTAATCAGTTAGAGTCAGATTACCCACGCTTACAAGTTGGCGTTTCTGTGTGGTCATCTATTAATAATGATCTATCAAATAATAATTACATATTTAGTCATGAACAGATATCTTAAATAGATATGGAAAGTATAATATTTAAAATATTAACTATAACTTATCTTCTACAGTTGCAAATTGCATCTCTCTGAAAGAAAGCCCAATATGGGCATGAAAAATATCTTTGGCACTACATTTCGCCGTTTGACCCAGATTTTATAGTAGGTGGTAAGGCCATCCCCAGGGACTTGAAAACCGAGGAACAAACGCCCCTCGCCTCTGTTCTTATCGTGACTTCTTTTCCACCATCCTCTATGGTAACCTCCCGCAGGTTATTCAAATCCTGCTTGATATCGAACCATTCGTAATTCATGCCCGATAGCTCTAAGTTTCTGTCCAGTTCCTTTCGCAAGACGAGGGCCAGAAAACTGCAGAATACGTGTCCTCTTATCGCCTCATCGGTCTTGTGGTAGATAGGTCTGGTTTCCAAAATGCTTTTTACCTGACGGAAAACGGACTCTACCATCCACAGTTCTTTGTAATTCAGCGCTATCTGTCCTGCTGACATATCCATATTGCTGGTGAGTACCCATTTGCCGTCAAATCGCTCTTCTTCTTTGATCTTGTTCGGATCAATCTGAATGGTGTCCCTGGTCACTTTGAGATACTTTCGGTACCCTTTGTTGCCTACCAGTGATTTTGTTCCCGCTTTGAGTTTATCCTTCAACCCTTCGATAATGGCATTACGGGTCATTTAATCTTTTCTCGCCTATCGCGGATTCAGGCACACAATATACCGTTTCCCGTTGTGCATCACCTGCTTGATCTTTAACTATGACATTCTGCTTGACTCCATCTTCTTGATGGTATCCTGACTGACCATTCCCCGGTCTGCGACCACACACATTTTTTCAATGCCGAACCGCTTCCTGAACCTGCCGGCCACCGGTAACAGGCTGCTTACATCGGCAGAATTACCTGGCCACATCTCACAGAATACCCGGCACCCACGGTTATCAAGTACTACCCCTACAACCATCTGTTTGCGATCAGGCCGGTGATCCTTGCTATTGCCATACTCTCCAAGCTTGTCTCCTCCCATAACCTTTTGAAAATCAATGCAGGACCAATGATCAGGGAATCGCTTTTTATGTCGCTTTTACCTGTAAGCACCATCAGGATATTCTCTGAGAACTTTGATAGTGAATGTGTTATCGTTTCAACATCCCTTTTTTCCTGTAATTGATCCAGCCTGCCGAGTGTGCTAACTACCCTCTTTTTCACTTTCTTACCTTCACTGTAAGTCTGCACGATCTGAAGATATTTGTAATTTCCGGTTTTTTTGATTGGTATGCTTATTATTCAGATAGATGGGGTATCTGCCATCCTTAAGTTTTCTGCACCTTCTTAAAACTACTCTAACCGTTCCCATTGATGATCCCAACTATGTTTGAACTAAATATATAAGAAATGGGATTTCGTTATCAGATGTTTCATACCATATTCAAGGTAACTGGTTTATAATAAACCTGAAAGATCACGAGCCTGCGAAGCATCCGAGCCTGCGAAGAATCCAGCAATTCAACGACAATAAAAAGGGGACTGCCCCGCAGCAGGACAGCCCCCTGTAAGTTCCTTCAGCAGTGCTTACTTGACAAATTTCCTAATGGAGCCGTCGCTCTTTACAAAATAGAGGCCGCTGGCATAGCTGCTGATGTCAAACCTGTATTTGTTACCGCTCACGGTGACCTCTTCCACTTTCTGACCCATGCTGTTGTAAATGCTCACGGTAGTATTTACATTGGTGAGCACAACGTTCAGTTCATCCACGGCCGGGTTGGGATAAACCTGCAGGAGATCCACGCTGTGCTGCTGGATCCCTTCAGGCCAGGTCACATAGATCTCCATAACGTTCCACACCTTGCTGTCATCCTTGGCAGAAGCCACAACCGTCACCATTCCTGCGGTATCACCGGTCAGCAGCCCGCTGGCATCAATGGTTGCATACCCGGTTCCGGGAACGACGCTCCAGTTCACATCGGTCAGGTTGGCGTCGGCCGGGAGCACCTCCGCGTCCATCTGAAGCGAGGCGCCTATTGAAACCATGTTTTCGCCGCTTTCACTGGTCACGGTAATGGACTCCACGGGAATGTATTCTTCGGTAAGCCGTGCCAGGTCATTTTCGTTGTATAGTATGATACTGTCAATGTAAACCACGGGATCATGCCATCCAAGCATGAAATTCAGAGACTCAATGGTGTTCTCGATCATGTCGACAAACATGACATCAAAAACATACTTGGTCCATTCCGTTTCCGTGATAAAGGTCCAGTCACACGTACCGTTGGAGAACTCATGCATAGATGTGCCGTACCTGAGGTAATCCTGGTTGGGATCCTCGAAGTCCACGTTGAATGTGTCAGGTTCATCTGCCTTGGCAACAAATGTGAACCAGTACTGGTCAGTGGTGTTGCATCCGAAATGCTGCTGGGCCATGGTGTAATCCCAGACATTGACCCCGCCCGGGGGCGGATCAAGCATCACAGCGCCGTCAATCACGGGACGGTTGCCGCTCCACTCGAGGGCCGTTCCGGCTTCACTTACCTCATCGAAGTAGCCGTTCCTGATCAGGTTAATCTCCGGCATGGTCATGATCTGGTTGCTGATGGTCACATCCACAGAGGCATCCACATAGAGGGATGAAGCGGTGACCGTAACAGTACCGTCAAGCACAGCTGTGACCACACCATTCTTATTTACCTTTGCCCTGCCGCCGTCCACACCGTCCGTCACCGTCCAGGTCAGTGTTTCTGTGTTGTCTTCCGGAACAACCGTGGCCTGGATCTGTAATTTGCCGTTATTCTCGTTGATCTCTCCACCTGTGAGGCTGATCTCATCAATATAAACAGGGGCCACCGCGCCCTCAAAGGTAATGATCCCGCAATCGTCCATACTGTTCCAGGATGATTCCGTGGTCCCCGTGTTGGCCCAGACTGCGTTCCTCTCGCCGGTATCTCCGGGATCCCTGTCGATCACATATACATCGAAACCAATCTCTCCGGTCGGATCGATCGGGCCCCCTTCATTATTCTTAAGTGCGCTGAAAGGAACAAAATACTCGGCGACGTAATCCGGGTCGTTGACCATAAATGCATATTCAACACCATCATGACGCGTGTCATACATGAGGGTGCCGTCATTGGATCCCTCGGTGAATGCAGGCTCAATCTGGTAGTGTCCGTTTCCTCCTCCGACCCAGTCCGGCAGCGGTCCGCCACCGTCTTCGAGAAAATAATTGACGTCAAAATAGAGCTCTGTTTTGTCATACTGCCATGTTTCTCCGGGAGGATCCACTGCGTAATATGGATAGAAAGAATCATCGTTCACGATGAGGATGACATACATGCCCTCCTCGGTCCACAATCCCTGCCAGGTTGTCGTGCCCGATGGTCCAAGGGTGGGAACCTGTCCCGTGTAGTTCTGATCAATGTTGTTCAGAGGTGCTTCCGTCCAGACACCGTCAACCTCTCCGTCAATAACCGGGGCCACGGAAGCTTTATTGATCACAGCTGTGGGCTTTTGAGCGATGGCGCCCATGGCAAACACTGTGCATAGCAAAATCAAGGTAAATCTTTTCTTCATGGTTATAGCTTTAGGGTGGATGGTCTATCACCTGATTTTAAACACTAGTACAATTTATTATTTCTTCTGGATAACAAAAAATTACAGCCAGGATTAATGCGTCATGCCATGAAATTAATTCCCTGTCCTATTGGAATGGCGGTGAGTAATTTTTTGTAATTTGTTGGTGCTCAAAAAGCATTCCTATGAATCGTCACACCACCCAATCTATCATCGGTTTTACCAGATACAGGAGTGTGATACTGGTATTGGCAATCATGGTTTTCAATTCCTGCAAGGAAGAACCTCAGTTATGGAGAGTGGATTCCCAGCATCAGGTGATCGGGGATTATATTGCTAACCGTCCTGACCAGTTCTCGGAGTTTGGGAAACTGGTTGATGCCACTGGAATGAAGTCATTGTTAAATACCAGGGGCCCCTTTACGCTGTTTCTTCCTACCGATGAAGCCATGCGCGCGTATTACGACCTTAAGAATGCAAATTCAGTTGCGGATTTCAGTGATTCCCTTCTGGAGGAATTAATCCTTTATCATACTGTGGGAGCAGAAATAGAAACCAAAGACATTGGCCTGGGTACGCTCCAAGTGACAAACGGGATAGGTGATTTCCTGGTCACTGAATTCGAGGGATCAGACATCATTATCTCGAAATTCTCCAAAATCATCGACAGGGATGTCCGTACTGCCAACGGGTATATCCATGTTATAGATAGAGTGATAGATCCCATTAAAGAAGACATTTACAGTGTCATTGCCTCCGATCCTTCCTACCAGATTTTCTCCGAAGGGCTCAGCCTTACCGGCCTGAAGGACACCCTCCGGCTCATCAGCTTCCCTTATGGTAAAAGCGTTGCCCGTACCAGGTTTACAGTACTGGCAGTTGCAGACACCATCTATCAGCGCTATGGCATCCATGATGTTCAGGATCTGATTGCATGGTGCGGCGCCAACCCGGACAGTATCACTTATCTGGATAATCAGGCATACCGGTACATGGAATACCACTGCCTGAACGGCACCTATTACCTGTCGGACCTGAATAGCGGGATCTATCCCATCCTGTCCAGGGACAATAACATATCCTTTACGATTGATACTGACTACAAAATCAATCTTGACACCAAGACCGGACTCTATACCGGTTTTCATATTCCGGCATCCAATACTCCCGCAAAGAACGGCGCGTTACATTCAATCAATGATATACTGCCTGTGACTGTGCCTGAACCTGCAACCATCATCTTTGAAACGACCGACTTTTTCGACCTGCAGCAGGGAGATTATTATGGCAAATATTACATGAGGTGGTGGGATGGTGAAAATACATTTGAGAAAATCAAATGGAAGGGCGAATACCTGCTGTACTATTTTCAACCCAATAACTCGTCCATCATGAACCATGACTGTCTGAGCACACTGGGATGGTGGTCGGTCTCCATCACTTTCCCGAAAGTGATGAAGGGAGAATACGAAATATACATTTTCCAGCCAAACTGGAATGACGTAACCAACTGTGTTGCTTACCTCGATGGCGTGAGGACCGACTATATTTATGAAGGGCACTATGGCGGCACCGGAGGCACCGGTGGTTTGCAGAAGATGGCCGATGCCAATTTCACCACGACAGCCGAGCATACCATTACCCTCAGGAATATCGTCAATGGCATGTTATTCTGGGACTACGTGGTATTTGAGCCTGTCAAGAAACATTGAGCCTGCGAAGCATCCGGCAAGTTCAAGCTGAACTTACCGCCCACTTTTTTGGGGTATATGCACCAGACCTGGCATGGTTAAAAGGCCAGGTTCAGATAGAGGGTGGGTGTGAACGGGACCGCCTCCGCATGGATGCTGAGGGTGCTGAACGTTCCATCTGGTATCCTTACCAGGTTTGCGTATTTGATGTTTTCCCTGTTGAGTATGTTCAGGACGGAGATCCCTGCTTCCATCCTGACCTTTCTTATCCCGGTGCGGTATATAAGTGCTGCATCGAGCCTGCTGTAGGGATACCTTTCCGTGGACTCCACAGATGTTGTGGCCAGGTAGGCCAGCCCCGATCCATAGACATAATTGACTGAAAAGTAAAAGGGTTTCATGTCCACCAGCAGAGCCCCCTTGACCTCGTGCCTCTGGTCCTGCGGTGCGTCCCTGAAATCATCCCCGCTGAAATAGGGGAAATATTCTCGTGTACGGCCAAGGGTGTAGGAAACCCAGCCTTCATGTTTTCCGAAGTATTGTTTGACCAGCAGATCCATCCCGTAGATCCTTGCCCGTCCCCGGTAAGTCTCCAGGATTCCTCCGTCCAGGTCCACCAGCCGTGTGATATCCTGCACCGTTTTGAAGAATGATTCCATACTGAAAGTAAAGCCTCCATTGCGAAAGACCAGTCCCCCGACATAGTGTTGCGCGGACATTACAGGCACCGATTCATTATCGCAGACCCTCCAGAAGAAGCGGTAATTCCCGTACTCGTCGAGGGTCGAGGTTTCGGTTATGAACTGGTTGTAGACCCCCCATGCAACGTTGAACTTCAAGCTTTCGGATATACTGGCGGAAAACTGGAGCCGGGGCTGGATATATATCCGCCTCAGATCCACCGGAAAATCAATCCTGATCCCTGGCTTCAGGGAAACTGCCGGAGTAATGTCATACCGGTCCCGCACAAACAGGTTGACCCTGCCCGTATGACCCTGGTTGACCGAGGATCCGGCTTCCAGAGACTCCTGAAGGAAATTGGTACGGTCATATACGAATCCCGCCCCTGTGATCAGCCGGTGCTTCCCGGAGAGTGAAATATGGTTGGTACTTCGGAGGTTCAACTCTGAGACACTGTTTGCATAAAGGTTTTCCCTCCTGGAGATGGTGAATTGCCTTATGCTATGAAATGTTTCCTGCCGTTCCGAAACTTCCCGGTCCAGACCCGAATAACTCAGGTAGAAATTGCTGCGAACACCATTCTTCCAGGTCTTCCCGTAAAATGCAGTCCCACCGAGCTGACCGCTGTTTTCTGACATCTCCTGCCTGATCCTGATCACATTCCGTTCTTCATCCACGCGGTACGAGAACCGGTCCCCGCCGGTATAGAGGCTGACATACCAGGGATTTCCCACATGGGTCGATCCCGCGAATTTCAGGTTGGCATCCCGGAACCGGTAATCCGGGAATGCATGGATATCGGTCACTTTCTCCGGGTTCCCACCCTCCCTGTCAGAAGTCAGACCCAGATCCCTGCCCTTATAGAGGTTATAATAGGTGTGCCGGAATGCGAAGGTCACTGCCGCCTTCCCCCTGATGGGTAATCCTCCCATGCCGCTTACCGTCATGTTATTGATGTTCAGGTTGATGGATGGCTTTGACCTGTTGCCCTCTATCCCTGAGATCTCGACAATCCCGCCCACCCTGTCGCCATATTCGGCCGGATATCCTCCCTTGAGGACCCGGATATCTTTTGCCATGTAGGGGTTCACAAAGCTGATGTTGTCGTTGAAATTTTTGGGACCGAAGATGGTGAAGCCGTCGAACAGCAGCTGGCTCTGGCCCGGATAACCTCCCCAGATGATCATTTCGCTGGATTGCTCACCCGCAGCCAGGATACCAGGCTGCAACCGCAGGAAATTGAACAGTGCATCGTCCCCGTTACCAGGAAGTCTGTATGCGATCTGATGGTTCAGCCGCATCACACCCGCCTCCTCACCTACCTGTCCCGACCTTACAACGGGACTTCCCTCTATGGTTATTTCTTCCAGCTTATACACGGAGGGTTCAAGCCCGATCACATGACCAGTGCCTGGCTGCAGGAGCGTATCCAGGGGATAATACCCCAGGTGGGAAATGGATAATAAATAGGGAGGTTCGTCTGGTGAAGTGAAGGAGAAGTGCCCGGTAAAATCGGTGATCGATCCCTGACGGCCGGCCATCAGGTGTGTGTAGGGCAGAGACTCACCCGAGCGGAGATCAACGATCCTGCCCGAAAGCAGGTAACCCATCTCCCGGTCCCTCTCCTGTTGCCTGACAATGACATACACCTCGCCGCTCTTATGGAAATCAAGCGGAAAGGGGGCCAGCAGGAAAGTCATGGCTTTTTCCGGTGTCTCAAAACTCCGGTCTGCCGTGACGGTGTATTCAGAAAGGAGCCTGTCATCGAAAGAGAACTGGATGCCGTACTGACCGGCCATCCTGATCAAAACGTCGTTCAGCGGTAAAGAATCGGCCTCGATCCGGATATTCTGGCCGAAGCCCTGGTTTTGCCATAAAACAATGAAAAGGAGCAGCGTAAAAGTTTTACTGATCACCCGAAGCGGGATAAATATGGTATTCCGGGCCGGACTTCTGTTCATATGTCAAATCGAATGGACGACAGACCAAAGATAATACATTATCCACGGGCAGGTCTTTATTGAATCGGCCGGAATAGGTGTAGTTCAATTCTTCCGGGGTCGTGATTCGAATGTCATATTGCATTTCAATCTCGTCGAAAACCTGTCTCAATGGAGTGGCCGTAAACATCAGCAGAGTGCTTTTCCAAACAGGTGAAGACCGGTCGACGGTGACCTGCCGTATATCGATGCTGCCCCGGGTGTTCAATTCAGCCTTCTGATCCTGCGACAGGGTAACGGATCGTTCTGAATCTGTCAAGGAAACAAGGACACGGCCACTGTGACAGGTGACTTCGAAACGGTGCTCCCGGGCGTAAACATTGAATGTTGTTCCCAGGACTTCGGTGATACCCTGCTGTGCGGATACCTTGAAACTCCTTCCCTCAGTTACATTGAAGAAAACCTCCCCTTCCATTTCAACTCTTCTGGATAAGGGCCACCACAACGGGTGAAACGATAGCGCGGTTGGTCCGTTGAGTTCGGCCACTGAACCATCCGGAAGTTCCCTGGAAACCTGCTCACCCGCCGGACAGGAGGCTGTCACCCGGTAAAAGCGCATCAGTACGGTCGCTGAAACAAGCAGGGCAACCGAAGCTGCCAGCCCCATCCATTGTCTCGCAGGACGCAACTTTCTGCTCAACACCCTGGAGCGTGCAGTTCCGGATTGCATCCTGCCAACAAGATCCTCCCAGACAACCTCTTTCTCCTTTTCGAAGGGGATCCGGGTCCTGGCAAAGAGATCCCTGGACTGTTCGGCCAGATCTTTCAGGCTGCCACCGGTTGTTTTTTTTCCAGTCATGTTATTTCCAGTTCTCTGCGCAAAAATTTCAGTGCGCCATTCATTCGTTTCTCCACCGCCTTTTCACTGATACCCAACCTTTCTGCTATCTCCCGGTAAGTGAAATGTTCCATCCTGCTCATCATGAAGACAACCCGTTGTTTTTCATTCAGTTTTATCAAGGCCTTCTGGTACCTCTCCTTGAGCTCTCTGTACTGCACCTCCTGGTTGAGATCCGGCTCAACCAGCTGAAGCACAAGTTCGCGATGGATCTTTCTTGAAAGATTTTCACGACGTATGTGACTAACCAGGATATCACCGGAGATCTTGTAAAGGAGCGCCGCATCCTTATGAGGTTCCAGTTCAAACTGCTTTTCCCAGACCTTCAGGAATGTTTCCTGTGCGATGTCCGTAGAAAGCGCAGCATCTGCCGACCGAAAATAGAGATATCGCCTGATATCTTCGAAATGTGCCTCGAACAGCATCCTGAACTCCTTTTGCGTCACGCGGTAATTTTCCTCGGATTATCCTGTAAATATATCATATTCAAGAACAATATAATATGGGGACCGGTCATCACTCAACTGCGGTTTCCAGGACAAAGTCCTGAGTGGTGAGGTTCCCCTCAACGATCATTACCTCCGGTACTGTTACCGTGTCAAACCCTTCTTTAACCGCGGACATGGAATAGATGCCGGCCGGTATGCCGGGGATGGCATAATATCCTTCCGCATCGGTAAATGCGGAACTTACCACCGTGTCCGCTGAGATCCAGACGGAAGCATTCTCCAGCATTACCGAATCGACGTCCATCACGATTCCCTGTACAACACCTGCGGTGGTATTGTTCACCGCCCGTATCACCGGTTTGAAGATGAGCCCGTTGATCCCGGCGGGAGTGTTCATGTTCCCCTGGAGGACGAACGATTTTTCCAGATTGAAATCGAGGAGCACCTCCGAAGTCAGTCCTCCCACCACGGTCAGACCGGGTTCTATGAAGATTTTGATCCCAGTCTCCTGTCCGCTTGGGACCTTCACCGAATAGGCGCCGTGTTCCTTCACCTTAATGCTGGCATGATCCACGTACAGGCGGATCAGGTCATACTCTCCTGCGGGTATTTCCACCGAGGCCAGCTGCTCGCTGACACCGTTCCTCAACTCCAGCAGGTTGAATTCCCGGGTTCCCTCGAAGACAGTCAGGAAAGGGTAACCGGCCGTGTCATTGGTTGTCCGTATTTCCACCCTGGTAATGGTGACATTGGCTTCCTCAATCAGATCGATGGGAAAAGGTGCATCGGTCACCTTCAATACGAGTCGGCCCGTCTCTCCCGATGGGTTCATGTCAAATTCCTGGCAGCCTGCAAAATAGAGAAAAATTGCTCCAAGAATTGCCGAAAATAAAATTCCTCTTGTTTTCATCCTGTAAGTTTTTAGTTTTACATTCTTCGCCATTCCAGCAAAACACTACTATACCGAACAGGATGTGCCATACCCTACCGGACTGCACTATTTTTTTATAAAAACATGCGATTGAATCAACCTTCCTTGTCAAGCATTCCTCCGGCACCGGGATCACACGACCGCCGCAACCGTGGCTATCTTTTACGGCAGGGCACCCTCACCAATTAAATCATTGGTATAATACAGGTAGATATAATCACCACCGGCACCTTCGTTAAGGTCCTGCGGTGTGGCGGAAGTATACCCTGCTGTAACTACATACCAGGTATTTGCTGCAGAAGTGCCAAAGCTGTATGCGCTTTGGACCCGGAGACCCGTCACCAGTTCATCGGATGGATCATTTCTCCGCCTGAAGGCAAGGTAGATGAAATCGCCCCCCACTCCCCTGTTCAGGTCATGGTTGATCATCTCAAATCCATCGGGCATGTTCTGAAGACTTTCACCATCAGAGGTATTGATGGTAGCCACTTCAGCCACAGGGGTAATCGTATCATTCTCCAGACCGGCAAGGTAGTATATAAATATATACGGTCCCCCGCTTCCATTATTCAGGTCAAAGTTCAGTCTGTAATAGTCTCTTCCGTTTATTTTATAGGGATTCGCGGCATTTGAGCCTTCCACGATTTTCAGGTCCAGGACACAGACCCGCGGTGCGGAAAGTACAGCAATATCCCTGTCACCTGCCCAGGTTGCATATGCATCCTGCAATTCTGCTTTCCGGGTATCATCATCACAGAACTCCCATACGGGGATAAGCCCGTTCTGTGTAAAATTGCAGAAAACCAGGTTGTCATGGATACTGTTAATCCAGGCGTCATAATCATCTTTATTGATGATATGCTGGCCCAGCTCACTTGAGCCTCCGTATACTTCGAGATGCTTTTCCATGCTCTGGGCAAACTGGTTGTATTCCGTTTCATTGATGACATCTGTATTCAGGGTACCGGACCCGAATCCTTTGGAAAAACTGGCTTCTGCATAAACGCCAATGCTTACATTCTCTTTCAGATCCCTTGTACGGGCCGATACACTGTAATCCAGCCTGCCACCGATAACAAGCCCTGACAGACAATGGGTACCGTATACCTGGAAGATCTCCTGCGGGGAGACCGAAGGATCATTCAGCTTACTTTTTGCCTGGCTTTGCAGGTAGGGTTTCAGATCATCACCATTCCAGTCCGCTGGCAGTCGGAGCTGGTGTTTGTTTATCATGCTGTGATAGGTGGCAAATGAATAAGAATCATACTGGTAACGATTGCTGCTGAAATTGGTTTTCACAGAGCCGCTGAAGAACATATAGCTGCCTGACAGGCCAACGGAGATGTTTAAAGACTGTGAATATTCAGTGATGCTGGTCCCCGCAGAGGTATGAAAGGTGCTGTGCTCTAATGTTTTCTTTTCTACCAGACCATCTTTGCTCAGCTTCCTGTAGTCCAGGATCTGAGCCTTTACCTGTGACACGTCGGCATATTTCTCGAACACATCGTATCCGGAGCCCAGGTTCTCCAGTCCGGTGATCGTATCAGGATCTTCTATGGGTTCAAAGGGACCCGGAATTTCCGACTCATTTTCCTTGTTGCAGGCACTAGAAAGAAAAATGAATAACAGGATCCAAATCGGGAATGAGGGTTTCATGGCTGTAAAAATTTATTATTGAAACAGAGCAAGTTATTATTTCCAGCCAAAAAAAGCAAGCATGTTATATAACCGGGAGAAAAGATTAGCTTACAGTGAGCACTCGTTTTTTTCCAGGGTATGCGTTTCCCTTACTTCCGGAAGTCACACGATTGTGACCCCGTCACAACTTTGTGACCTGCCAACCATTCACCCCTCTTTTTGATGACTTGCTATATCGCTATAAATAAGGTAAATATACACTTCCACTACAGACGTTACGGAAGCAATGAAGTCACAAAAATCGAAAAAGTCACCACCCTGTTACCTCCGGTTTTCCCGAAAAGGGATACCCCCTCTGACTTTATGTTTTCTCGAAACGGGATATTGTACTTTTTTCAGCAGGGCACCAGCGACTACATGAGCCTGCGAAGCATCCAGCAGTTCCCACCATGATAATGAAGCGATTGCTGATTTATGAATTGGCGGTCGCCTGATGAACAGCTCAAACTCAACAAATCGCTATAAAGAAAAACAACATCTTAAATGGCCCATAATCCGGGGAACTGAATTCGATCTGCTACCTGGAACATCTTATTCAAATAGCAATTGACAAAGGAGCAAAAAAAGAAAAACCACATTGTTACAATTAAATTCCTCATAATCAACATCAAAAATATTCTTTAACAGACTTTAGAAATTCAATATATTTTTCTTTTTCTTCATAACAGAGTAAG
>Ga0209205_1000108_pt1 | contig 13561 bp, 9 predicted proteins | sample ZodSprso05mmetaG_FD_184133 | JGI IMG/M metagenome (GOLD analysis project Ga0209205, IMG submission 184133) | Hot spring sediment microbial communities from Zodletone spring, Oklahoma to study Microbial Dark Matter (Phase II) - Zodletone Spring... ... | reverse complement strand
AATGCCCAGGAAAGGCAGGATGATCAGGGTCAGCAGAATGATCCCCATTCCCCCGAGCCACTGGATCAGGCTTCTCCAGAACAGGATCCCGTGCGACAGTTCCTCAATGTTGTTGAGAACACTGGCTCCGGTTGTGGTAAAACCCGATATGGTTTCAAAAAATGCATCTGTAAAAACGGGGATCGATCCGGTGAGTAAGAACGGGAGGGTCCCGAACAGCGAGAAGAGAAACCAGCTGCCGGCGACGATCAGATAGCCGTCGCGCCGGTCAATCTCAAAATCAGATTTCCTGTTTGCCAGGTAAGCCACCATTCCGCTTCCGGCGGTAATGGCTCCCGAAAGCAGGAAATGCAGGCTGTCAGATTCTCCGAAAATGAGAGCGACCGGGATGGAAAGCCACATGAAGAAACCCTCGGTGACAAGCACAATTCCGAATATGCGGATAATGATCCGGAAATTAAACATAGCGGCTGTCAGTTAAAGAACTTACCGATGGTATGGATCACTCCGGGCAAAGCAAAGACGATGACCCGGTCATAAGGCTTGATCAGTGTATCGCCCCGGGCAATGAATGCATTCTTTCCCCGGATCACGCCTCCGATAATGGCTTCTTTGGGAAATTCAATTTCAGCCAGGGTGCCCTCGGTGGCGGGGGCATCCGGTTTGACCACATACTCCATTACCTCGGCCTCCGTACCGGTCAGGCATTTGATGCTGGAAACCTCCTCCGACATGGTGAACCTGAAAATCCTGCTGGCGGTGATCAGCTTCTTGTTGATGATGGTGTTCACTCCGATATTTTCCGCCAGCTGGATGTAATCCATGTTCTCCACCTCGGCGATGGTCCGCTTCACACCCATCTGTTTGGCCAGGAGACAGGAAAGGATATTGGTCTCCGAGTTGCCGGTCACCGCAATAAAGGCATCCATTTTATTCAGCCCCTCCTGTCTGAGCAGGCTGAGGTCTGTCCCGTCCCCATTGATCACCAGTGTGTTATTCAACTTGTTGGACAGCATGTAACTCTTCTGCCTGTCGATCTCTATTAATTTCACATAATGCTGGTTACCCAGGGAGTCCGCTGTTTTCCATCCGATCCTGCTGCCTCCCAGGATCATGATATTCCTTACCTCGAACTGCTTCTTTCCCGAGTATTTATAGAGCTCTTTCAACCCTGTCTTGCTGCTGATCACATAGACCATATCATCCACCTCAAAGCGGTCATCCCCCTTGGGTACCAGGGTACGCCCGTGCCTGGTGATGGCCACCGCCCGGTATTCAAAGCCATTGTTCGCCGGGGCAAGTTCCCGGAGTGATTTATTGATGATGGGGGCATCCTGATCCAGCCTGATCACGTACATGTGGAGCCTACCGCCTGAGAACTCCACGACCTCCGTACTCCCTGTCTCGGAGAGGAGTCCCACGATCTCCCTGGCAGCGATCTTTTCCGGATAGATCATGTAATCCACGCCCAGACTGTCAAAGATCTCTTTGTTGGCCGGCAGCATGTACTCCTGGTTGTCTATCCTGGCAATGGTTTTTTTTGCTCCGAGCCGCTTGCTGAGGATGGCCGAATTGATGTTCACATCCTCGGAATAGGTGACTCCGATGAAAAGATCGGCCTTGTTGATCTTGGATTCCTTCAGGTGTGTAATGGAATTGGCATTCCCTTCTATGGTCAGCACATCCATCGTACTGCCCACAGCCTTGAGCCGATCGGGATCGTTGTCAATAACCACCAGATCATGCTCCTCGCTATTCAGCATCTTTGCCAGATGCGTTCCAACTTCACCCGCCCCGGCGATAACAATACGCATACCAGAATGAGAATTTCCATGGCAAAATAACGGATAATTGTCCAATTGTACGCATGGTTTTTTCTTTTTTTACCATCTTTTCACGTAAGCCCCTTGCTGTCCCGTCAGATACACTGTGCCCGGGGGAAGGTTCAGCTTTTCCGGATACCACGGCCGGCCGGATCCATCCACGACCAGGTCACAGCGGGAAAAAAAACCTTTGTTGATGGTGGAAATGAAACGGGGCTCGCCGGAAAGCAAGATGAAATCCCAGTCTCCCTCCGACAAAACCTGCTGCTTCACCGGATCGAACACCCCCGATAGCACGAGTCCCCGCACCCTGTCGTTGCCAACCTGCCAGGCTCCCCTGCAGAGGGGGTGACAGGCTGTGATCAAGCCGTTCCCTATGGAAAAATCCTCGATTGATACAGCAGCATGCCGGTAGCAGCGATTCCCCCAGGCATTGTCCATGTACGCCCGCATCCGGTCCGACACCACCGGGTTGCCGCTCCACATATAATAATCCACTTGGTATCCTTCCCTGAATATGAGCAGGCTTCCCCCGTAAAAATGCGCTGCCACGAATTCAGCCGAGTGGATGGTCTGGTATCTGTCCAGGGCGGTCCTGCCCGTGATGACAACCAGGTGTGCCAGTAACAGGTAACGGAACAGATTTCTGCGGTCATGCAGGATGAATACAGCCAGCAGGAAAAATATAAGCATGAACCAGACATCCATCCTTCCGGGTTGAAGGCCGGGGATCACAGATCCCGGAAAAGACCCAATGAACGCCATGGTATGGTTCAGCAGTGCGCCAAGATTGGTAAGCAACCCGTTGAACAGCCAGGTGCAGCAGCCGGTTGCTAAGAAAGGGCTGGAAATTACGAAGACTGTAATGATGCAACTGAGAAGGGGGACGGCCACCAGGTTGGTCAGGATACCATAGACCGGAAGCTGGTGGAAATAATAGGCCACCAGCGGACCGGTAGCCAGCTGGGCGGCGATACTGACCCCCGTGGCATCCAGGATCCATCTCAGCAATCGGTGGCGCACGCGGAACAGCATGCGGAAGCACGGCTGAATCGTGATAATCCCCAGGACGGCCACGTAGGATAACTGGAATCCCACATCCAGGATCCTGGATGGATCCAGCACGAGGAGCAGGAATGCCGAGACAAGGATCCCGTTAAGGGTGCTGCTCCGCTGGTCCAGCAACCGGCCTGAGGAAAGCAGCGAGAACATGGTGACAGCCCTGCAGACAGAGGAGGAGAATCCGGTGACCCAGGCATAGGTCCAGAGGATCACGAGAATGAGCAGGGTTCGGAACATCTCCCTTCCCGTGATCCTGACCAGGAATGACAGGGCGTGACAGAGCACCCACCAGATCAATCCCACGTGCAGTCCCGATACAGCCAGAATATGCATTCCGCCCGCACGGGAAAAATCATGTTCCATGGCAGGAGTCAGGTCCGACCGGTCACCCAGGCAAACCGCCTTCAGGAGGGAAAGCTCCTCCGGTTCACCTTCCCAGCGATCAGCGATTGCCTGCCGGATATCCGCATTGCTCAGCTTCCGGTCTTCCCCCTTCCTCCCGGCACAATTCACCGCGGGCAGATCATCCGCATAAAACCTGTACCAGCAGTTCCTCCTTCGCAGGATTTTTTCATAATCCGGCGATCCCGGATTTCCGCTGTTTTTGATGGCGTGAAGATACCCGAAAAACTGCCAACTCTCTCCCGGGGCGGGAAGCACAGAATCGGACGGCATTTCCAGGTACAGTCGCACGACGGTATTTGTCACAATGACACTGTCCCCGGCAGCCACCAACCTCAAATGCATGCTCGTCACCCATGAACGGTTCGCCGGGCTTGCCTCCTCCAGGACACTTCCCCTGACCAGCACTTTCTGATCCAACGGCAATCCCGGATCGCGGGGCCTGACCAGCAGGCCGGTTCCATAACCTGTCGCCATGAAACACAGGAATGCAGTCAGGCAAAATACTCCGGAAAAGAGAACCGGGTTCCTCTTCATCATCCTGAATACCAACGCCAGACAGATCCAGCAGGTCAAATTGATGATCCACACAGTCAGGATCTCTGTCGCCACGACAGCATGGATCCCGAGCAATGACCCCGCTGTGAAAGGGACCAGGGTCCTCAGAACCGGTACCCTTTTCAGCTCAATCATAAATTGATGTATCCTTGTTATTCAATTTATGGTTTCACAGCAGGATTATCTGTTATTCTTTCCCACTTACTTTGAACTTTTGTCCGGTTCTGTTAGTTTTATACACAGAAAAAATAAAACTCAAATCAGAAAGCAAATGTCAAAACTTACCACACATCACATGGGGCTCTCACTGAAGAATCCCCTGATACTCGGTGCCAGCAACATGGTAACCCATATGGATAAATTGAAACAGGCTGAAGAAGCAGGCATCGCTGCCGTGGTCTACCGCTCCCTTTTCGAAGAGCAGATCCAGCTGGAAGATTATGAAATGAGCAGCCACATGGAGGCTTATGATGACCGTCATGCAGAGATGATCAATCTTTTTCCCAAGATTGAACACGGTGGCCCCAAGGAGTACCTGTATAACCTGAGGGAAGTCAGGAAAGCCCTTTCGGTCCCCGTTATAGGCAGCATCAATGCTGTTTATATGGAATCGTGGGTGGAATATGCCAAACTGATCGAAGAAACCGGAGTGGACGGACTGGAACTGAACTTCTTTGCAATACCGCGTGATTTTGACAAACCCGGGCAGGATATCGTGAACCAGCAGATCGAGGTGCTGAAAGCGGTGAAATCCGAAGTGAAGATCCCGGTGAGTGTCAAACTGAGTGCATTCTATACCAATATCCTGAAAGTGATCAAGGAATTTGACAGGGCCGGAGCGGATGCATTCGTTCTGTTTAACAGGTTGTTCGAGCCCGATATTGATGTAGACAAGGAGAAGCATGTTTCTCCCTGGAACCTGAGCACACGTTCCGATCACCGGCTTGCCATCAGGTATGCCGGATTGCTGCATGATGAGATCAAGGCCAATGTGGCGGCCAGCAACGGGATCTACGAAGGTATCGATATGGTCAAGACGATCCTGGCCGGGGCCACCGCCGTACAGTGTGTCAGCACTTTCTACCACAACGGGCTCAAGCATATCGGGACCATGCTGAAGGAAATGGAGGCCTGGATGGACAAAAAAGGGTATGATTCCATCGAGTCATTCCGGGGAAAGCTGAGCAAGAAAGCCACCAACGATCCCTTCGTCTACAAACGGGCCCAGTACATTGACCTGATCCTGAAATCGGAAGAACTGGTCAAGCCGAAGGTTTGATCTGTATGATGGCCGCGGTGATGCCGGGGTAGTCTCAAGAGTCAGGTATACCCCTGAGGAAGCCTACAAACACTTGCGCAGCAAGGGTTTTCAGCGACGAGGGGGTATGCCTGACTACTCCCAGACCAACCTTTTAAGACACCCTCTATTTCTTCCTGGGATAGACGATCTGATAGTCAATATCCACCTTGCCACGGCTGATTTTTTTCAGGCCGGAACTGATCAGTTTCCTGCGGATGGGATTGATCTTGTCGATGAAGAGGATCCCTTCCAGGTGGTCGTATTCATGCTGGATGATCCTGGCCCGGATCCCCTCGTATTCCTCTTCCTTCAGGTTCCAGTCCTCGTCGTAGTATTCCACGCGCACCTTTGCCTGCCTGGGCACATCTTCCCTGACACCGGGGATGCTCAGGCAACCCTCTTCATAGGACTCCACGTCGCCGGAACGATCCAGGATGACGGGATTGATGAATGCCTTTTTGAATTCCTTCAGTTCAGGGTCCTTTCCGTTCTCACTCATGGGAGAAGCATCCACCACGAACAGGCGCATGGATTTCCCGATCTGGGGGGCCGCAAGTCCGACCCCGTCGCTTGCCCGCATGGTCTCATGCATATCAAGGATCAGCTGTTGCAGTTCCTCACTGTTCCCGGGGATCTCGGCCCCTTCTCTCCGGAGCACCGACATCCCGTATACATACACAGGTAATACCATTTTGTACTAACGCTTATTTAATCTTAATAACATTTAATTCGAAGGTTTGTTTAGGGTCTCCAAATAGGTCTGTAAGATAATCGCAGCACTGATCTTGTCCACATTCCCCCTGTTCCTCCGTTCCAGTTGCTTCATTCCCCCTTCTAACATGGCATCCATGGCCATCCTGGAGGTAAACCGTTCATCCACCCATTTGACCGGGACCCCCTTGAACCGCTTCCTGAATGCCTGTGCAAAAAACCTGGCCCGGGGTAGCGTTTCTGAACCCGAACCATCCATCTGCCTGGGTTCTCCCACCACCAGCAATTCCACCTCCTCTTTACGCATGTAGGATTCGAGAAAATGCATCAGGTTGTGGGTAAGGACCGTTTCCAGGGGAGAAGCGATGATCTTCAGGGGATCTGTCACAGCGATCCCTGTCCGCTTTGTCCCGTAATCAATGGCCAAGATCCTTCCCAATGCCTTTTTTTACAGTGATCAGATGCGCTACTGCTATGAAGTGGGCGAGAAATCCAGGCTGGCCATGCGTATATAGCTGTCATAACGCCACTTCGCATTAACCTGCGCAGCTTTGAATAACTTCGCAGCCTCCTCCGGGAAGGATTTCTTCAGGGAGGTATAACGCACTTCCGAACCAAGGAACGACTGGAACTGATCCCACTGGGGTTCCTTGGAATCAATGGTAAGGGGATTTTTCCCTTCCTCTTCCAGCTGTGGATTGTACCTGTACAGGTGCCAGTAACCGCATTCCACTGCGAATTTTTCATGGCTCTGGGTCATCTCCATCCCGGCACGTATCCCGTGGTTGATACAGGGTGCATAGGCGATGATCAGCGATGGACCGGGATAGGCTTCGGCTTCTCTGACGGCTTTCAGGAATTGTGACTGGTTGGCTCCCATGGCCACCTGTGCCACGTAAACATATCCGTAGGTCATGGCCATCATTCCCAGGTCCTTTTTGCGGATCTTTTTGCCTGAAGCGGCAAATTTAGCCACAGCACCTGCAGGCGTTGATTTGGATGCCTGTCCCCCGGTATTGGAGTACACCTCCGTATCCAGCACCAGGATGTTCACATCCTCACCCGTGGCAATCACATGGTCCAGTCCGCCAAAGCCGATGTCGTAGGCCCAGCCATCCCCGCCGAAGATCCAGACAGATTTCTTCACCAGGTACTGTTTGAGTGATTTGATCTCATCTGCCACCGGGTGGGACTCTTTGCCGAGCACTTCCAGCAGGTTGGCGGAAGCTTCCTTTGAAGCGTCCAGGTTGTGCATGGATTCGATCCACTGGTCAAATGCTTCACGGGTTTCCGACTTGACGTCATCCCGTGCGGCGATCATGATGTTGCGGATATGCTCCCGGTTTTTGTTCACCCCTGTGGCCAGTCCGTATCCAAACTCCGCATTGTCCTCGAAAAGGGAGTTGGCCCAGGCAACACCATGTCCGTTTGCATTGGCACTGTAAGGGGTGGAAGGTGCCGATCCGCCGTAAATAGAAGAGCAGCCCGTGGCATTGGCCACGATCATTTGGTCCCCGTAAAGCTGGGTGACCAGCTTAATGTAGGGAGTCTCCCCGCAACCGGCACATGCCCCGTGGAACTCGAAAAGCGGTTGTGCGAACTGGCTGTTCTTCACAGTCTTTTTCTTGTCAACCAGGTAATCCTTGTAGGTGACATGATCGGCCAGGTAATCCCAGCGCGGGATTTCCTCCTGCTGCGTTTCAAGCGGTTTCATCACCAGGGATTTTTCCTTGGAAGGACAAACATCCACACAGTTATAGCACCCGGTGCAGTCGAGCACAGAAACCTGTATTCTGTACTTCAATCCCTTGAAATCTTTCCCGACGGCATCCAGCGTCTCCGTTCCCTCGGGTAATTTTTCCATCTCTTTCTCATCCAGCAGGAATGGCCGGATTACAGCGTGGGGACACACATAGGCACATTGATTGCACTGGATGCAGTTTTCGGGGATCCATTCGGGAACATTCACCGCGATTCCCCGCTTTTCATAGCGGGTGGTTCCGGATGGAAATGTGCCATCCTCACGTCCCAAGAATGCACTCACCGGAAGGTCATCTCCCCGCAGGTGATTGATGGGTTCCGCCACCTTCTTGATGAATTCCGGCAGATCACGTTCGTCCGTTTCTTCCTTCACTTCGATGCTGGCCCAATTATCCGGTACATCCACCCTGGTCACATTCCCGCCTTTTTCCACAGCGGCATAGTTCATGTTGACCACTTCTTCCCCTTTCCTGCCGAAACTTTTCACGATAAACTTCTTCATCTCCTTGACAGCCTCATCGTAGGGGATGATATTGGCGATCTTGAAGAATGCAGACTGCATGATGGTGTTTGTCCTGGTCCCCAGTCCGATCTCCTGCGCCAGCTTGGTGGCATTGATGATGTAAAAGTTGATCTTGTGCCCGGCCATGTACTTTTTCATATGGTCCGGCAGATGCTGGACGGTCTCTTCCTCATCCCAGATGGAATTCAGCAGGAATGTACCTCCGTCCTTCAGGCCCTTCAGCATGTCATACTTGTCCAGGTATGCGGTAACATGACATGCCACGAAATCGGGCGTAACGACCAGGTAGGGAGACCTGATGGGATGATCCCCGAACCTCAGGTGCGAGGTGGTGATCCCCCCGGATTTCTTCGAATCGTAGGAGAAATATGCCTGGCAGTATTTATCGGTCGTTTCCCCGATGATCATGATGGAATTCTTGTTAGCGCCCACCGTACCATCAGAACCGAGTCCCCAGAACACTCCTTCAAAAGTACCCTTTTTACCCATGGATATTTCCGGCAGGACTGGCAGTGAGGTGAAGGTCACATCATCCACAATCCCCACGGTGAATCCGTTTTTGGGCTCATTCAGCTTCAGGTTTTCGAAAACCGAAAGCATCATGGCCGGTGTGGTATTCTTGGAAGACAATCCGTAACGTCCTCCCACGATGACCGGGGCGTCCGGTTTCCCGTAGAAAAGATCCTTTACATCCAGATAGAGTGGTTCGCCGTTGGCTCCCGGTTCCTTGGTACGGTCAAGTACCGCAATCCGCTTCACCGTTCCAGGCAGCACTTTCCGGAAATACTTTTCGGAAAACGGCCGGTAGAGGTGCACGGTGATCAGTCCCACTTTTTCTCCTTTTTCCATCAGGTAATCGACCACCTCCTTGATGGTCTCGGTCACCGAACCCATGGCGATCACAATATTTTCCGCATCCTCGGCTCCATAATAGGTAAAGGGATGATATTCGCGACCGGTGAGCTTACCGACCTCCTGCATGTATTCCTCCACTGCGTCGGGAACTACCTCATAAAAACGGTTGATGGCTTCCCTTGCCTGGAAAAAGATATCCGGATTTTGCGCAGTACCCCGGGTAACGGGATGTTCCGGGTTAAGGGCATTGTCACGGAAGGCTTTAAGCGCATCCCTGTCCACCAGCTTCGCCAGCGCATCCTGGTCAGGCGCTTCCGCCTTCTGGATCTCGTGGGATGTACGGAATCCGTCAAAGAAATGCAGAAAAGGCAATCTGGTTTTAATGGCTGCCAGGTGTGCCACCCCTGCCAGATCCAGGATCTCCTGGACTCCTCCGGTAGCCAGCATGGCAAATCCTGTATTGCGGGTGCCCATCACATCACTGTGGTCGCCGAATATGGAAAGTGCCTGTGTGGCTACACTCCTGGCCGAAACGTGGAATACGCCCGGCAACCTTTCACTGGAGATCTTGAACATGTTCGGGATCATCAGCAGCAGTCCCTGCGAAGCAGTAAAAGTGGAAGTGAGCGCCCCGCTCTGGAGGGATCCGTGCACCGCCCCCGAGGCCCCTCCCTCGGACTGCATCTCTGTGACCGTGACGGTCTCTCCGAAAATATTTTTTCTCCCGTGTGCTGACCATTCATCCACATGTTCAGCCATATTTGACGAGGGGGTAATGGGATAGATGGCAGCGACCTCACTGAACATGTAAGCTACATGGGCAGCAGCATAATTGCCATCGCATGTGATATAATTCTTCTTTTTCGCCATACTATTTTTTCTTAAACATTTAAATTACAACCATTTAACTATAATATAAAAAGAGACTCAAAATTAGCAAATTCGGCTCAATTGTTATATGGATCACGTAATATAAATTAATTACAAATAGCGGGCTATGCTGAATAACACGTCATCGTGCAAGTGCCCGACACAGCAGCGGCCGGAGATGCCGCCGGCGATTGAACCCCGGTTGTCGTGCCTTCCGCAGTATACGGTATCGCTGCTGAACCTGCTGCTTCGCACCAGCTTAGGCAGCGATGACCGCATCTGCGTCCGGTGGGTTCTGATCCTGGCGGAACCGGTTATCGCCGCTACGAACCTCCCTTCGGTCCGGCCCGTCAGGCGGCTCATTCCCGGTTCCGCACAGGATAAACTCCTCTCAGATGGGCCTGTACCTTATATTGCGGATGGTTCCTACAGGAACGGATTTCAGGGGACGGGACCTTGCACAGCGATGCCCGCATCTGCGTCAGGGTATTGTTCCCGGGCGGTATCTCCGGTGAGCTGCCTAAAGGATTTTCGCAGAAAAGAATTTCAGCAGCGGGCGGAGATGCCGCCGGCGATTGAACCCCGTTTGTCGTGCCTTCCGCAGTATACGGTATCGCTGCTGAACCTGCTGCTTCGCACCAGCTTAGGCAGCGATGCCCGCATCTGCGTCAGGGTATTGTTCCCGGAGGGATCTCTAACCGCTGTTCATGGAGATCAGGAACTCCTCATTGGAGGCTGTTCTGCTGATCCGGTCCCTGAGAAACTCCATCGCCTCTACCGAATTCATGTCGGACAGGTAGTTCCGCAGGATCCAGATCTTGTCGAGCATGGGCTTCTCAAGCAGCAGTTCTTCCCTCCTGGTGCTGGAGGGGTTCACATCCACTGCCGGGAATACACGCTTGTTGGAAAGTTTCCTGTCGAGCTGCAGTTCCATATTGCCGGTTCCCTTGAACTCCTCAAAGATCACATCGTCCATTTTGGAGCCGGTTTCGGTAAGGGCTGTGGCCAGGATGGTCAGGGATCCTCCGTTCTCGATATTCCTGGCAGCACCGAAGAATCGCTTGGGCCGCTGCAGCGCATTGGCATCCACACCCCCTGAAAGCACTTTCCCGGAAGCCGGGGCGATGGTATTATAAGCCCTTGCCAGCCTGGTGATGGAATCCAGGAGGATTACCACATCATGGCCGCACTCCACGAGCCTCTTCGCTTTTTCAAGAACGATATTGGCGATCCTTACGTGCCTTTCTGCCGGCTCATCAAATGTGGACGATATCACCTCTGCATTCACGTTACGGGCCATATCGGTGACTTCCTCTGGCCGCTCATCAATGAGCAGCACGATCATATACACCTCCGGGTGGTTGGCTGCTATGGCATTGGCAATATCTTTGAGCAGGACAGTTTTCCCTGTTTTGGGCTGGGCGACGATGAGTCCCCGCTGTCCCTTTCCGATGGGCGCAAACATATCCACCACACGGACCGAGAGGTTGTACTGGCCATTTCCCACCAGCGTGAACTTCTTTTCAGGAAAGAGCGGCGTCAGATAATCGAACGGGACGCGGTCGCGGATATAATCAGGACTCCTGCCGTTGATCTCTTCCACCTTGATCAGGGGAAAATATTTTTCTCCCTCTTTGGGTGGCCGGATGGTCCCCGTCACATTGTCACCCGTCTTCAGTCCGAAAAGTTTGATCTGGCTCTGGGAGACATAGATATCATCGGGTGAATTGAGATAATTATAATCTGCCGATCTCAGGAACCCGTAGCCGTCGGGCATGATCTCCAGGACACCTGAATTGGTGATCAGTCCCTCGAAATCGTATTTATCCACTTCCCGTCGCTGCTCGTAAGGTTTTTTATGCCCGTTCCTGTCCGGCCGCTCCGGCCTGTCAGTACGCTCTGTGCGATCCGTGCGCTCTGTGCGCTCAGTGCGCTCAGTGCGTTCAGCCCGTTCAGGGCGTTCACTCCTTTCCGTGCGCTCTCCCCTTTCGTGAGACGGCCTCCGCTGAAATCCCTCGTCACTCTTACGCGGATGCTCCCGCTGTTGTGGCTTATCATCCACAGGCTTGGGCTGGGGGACGGCTGCAGGTTCAGGCTCTTTCATTTTTTCCTGAACGGATGCCTTTTCGGTCTGCGGAGCGGTCTCCCGTGCCTTTTTTTCGGGTTCCCGCTTTCTTTCTTTTTTTGGCCTTCCGGGCTTCTTTTTAACATCGGTTGACGCTTTTTCAGCCCCGGCCGATGATTTTTCCGTACCGCGCTCCTCCTGCTTTACGGATTTATTTCCCGCAGCCACAATGGCCTGGGTATCCAGGATCTTGTAGATCAGATCCTGTTTTCTGAAAGACTCCACGCGTTTGATCTTCAGATCTTTAGCAATGTCACGCAGCTCTGAGAGCAGCTTTTTGTTTAATTCAAGAATATCGTACATATGTAAATAAGGTAATTAAAAAACCCAGCAAGGATAATTGTATATCAAGTTAACTGGAATAAAAAAGAATGGAACAATCGTTCGTTAGAATGGAATTCTGTTGCAAAAGTAACAGAAATATAATGAAATGCAAAAAAATAAGCAGCAACAATCACATGCATGTTTGGTATCAAAATTAGATTCCCATATATTTAGGCCGGCTTCTTTGAACTTTGATGTAACTTAAATGTCATTTTTTCGTATAACGAACCCCGGAGCCCTACCCTAACCTAAAGGAATGAGACAGCTAAAAATTATCAAACAGGTTACCAACCGCGAAACCCCGTCTCTTGACAAGTACCTCCATGAGATAGGAAAGGTGGACCTGATTTCCGCGGAGGAGGAGGTGGAACTGGCAAGAAGAATCCGGAAAGGAGACCAGGTGGCCATGGAAAAGCTGATCAAAGCCAACCTCCGGTTCGTGGTTTCGGTGTCAAAGCAATACCAGAACCAGGGACTGAGCCTTCCGGACCTCATCAATGAAGGGAACCTGGGACTGATCAAAGCGGCCCAGCGATTCGATGAAACCCGCGGGTTCAAATTCATCAGTTACGCGGTCTGGTGGATCAGACAATCGATCCTGCAGGCACTGGCTGAACAGGCACGGATCGTCCGGCTGCCCCTCAACAAGATCGGTTCAATCAACAAGATCAATAAGACCTTTGCCGAACTGGAGCAGAAGTTCGAGCGCGAGCCCACCGTCCTTGAGATCGCACAGACCCTGGAACTTGCCCCGGAAGATGTGAAGGATGCCATCCGGAGTTCCGGCCGGCATGTCTCCATGGATGCGCCGCTGCAGGACGGGGAGGACGGGAATATGTACGATGTGCTGCTCAACGGGGAGACTCCCACACCCGACCGCGGACTGCTCAATGATTCACTCCGCAAGGAGATTGAGCGTGCACTGAGCACGCTTACTTACAGGGAAGCGAGCATCATCCGCCTGTATTTCGGACTGAACGGGAAACACCCGCACACCCTGGAGGAAATCGGTGAAGAGTTCAACCTCACCAGGGAACGGGTCAGGCAGATCAAGGAAAAGGCCATCAAGCGGCTCAAACATACCACCCGGAGCAAGATCCTGAAAAGTTATCTCGGATAACCCGGAAAGAAAAAGATCAGTCCTTCTTAATGATATCCCCCGCACTGGAACTGCTGGAGCGTATCACCCTGGCATCGCCCATGTAATAGATGTTGCCGGCGCTTGATACATGCATAGAGATCTCCTC
>Ga0209205_1000107_pt1 | contig 13609 bp, 4 predicted proteins | sample ZodSprso05mmetaG_FD_184133 | JGI IMG/M metagenome (GOLD analysis project Ga0209205, IMG submission 184133) | Hot spring sediment microbial communities from Zodletone spring, Oklahoma to study Microbial Dark Matter (Phase II) - Zodletone Spring... ... | reverse complement strand
ATATACCCTGGGCAATGCCTCCCGGTCCCAGTAAAGATAATTGCTGATCAGGGCAACACCGGCACGCATCTCCAGACCGGTTGCTTCGCTGTTGACAAAGGCTTCTCCCTTGATCTGGTACTGGGAAGGGAAGTCATTTTCCCAGGCAAAGAAGGAAGAAGCATAATGGTTGGTAAAATAATGCTGTTTCTGCGAACTCAGGGTCCCCCTGAGCCCCAGGTCTGCTCTCTGGAACACCCTTCTTGAGAAAGTGGCGTTCACCTCAAAACTGTTCCTGTAATATCCTGTCAGGTAGTAATTCCCGTTTATGACCCAGTCCCAGATCCCTGTGGTGGGCCCGGCAAGGTGCAACCCGACGTAAAGATCATTGAACCAGTCGGTACGGAAAACAGCCTCAGCCGCCTCTGTGAAAACAGAATCCAGTACCAGTTCCGGTTCCGCGGACAGGGTATCCACATGTGAGAATTCCCGGTAGTTTCTGGGATACAGGGTGCCGAACCGCCTCAGTTCATACCCGGCATAGATCCGCGCTGACAACCTGTCATAATCGGGATCCCCCAGGATAAGCTGAAAAACATTGGAGATCCGGTCCTCCGATACCGAATCCCGTGCTTCGGGGAGCACATAGTAATAATTGCTGTAGAGCGGGGATAAATTCTCCGGATCCACCACATCGGAGTAATCCTTCATATGCCGGTCCACATAAAGCTGATGGGAAAGTGACAGGGTCTTGCCTGAGGTGGTTTTATTCCCCAGGGTATCGGTCACCGTGACCTTCTCCAGCAGGTTGTATTTCTGTGTGGTAAACAGCGAGATGTTCCTGTAATGGGAACGGGCACTTTCCAGGTTCATCTCGTAGAGATACGCCTGCTCCCGGACCCCTTCCAGGAAAGGCTCGATCTCTGCAAGTCCCCCATGATCCTCAACCCTGAAATCGTTGTAATAGAATGTCCCGAAAATGCTGTACTTGCCCTTCGCATGACTGCCGAAAAGCCCGATCCGGTTGACCCTGGTATCCTCATTGGTGTAAAGTTCCTTCCCTGCGAGAATATTGAAATCTATCCCGAAATTGGTAAATGGGGAAAAGTTCTGGGTATGCAGGGCTTCCACATGCTCCTCGCGCCCTTCCCGGATGGGGATCGTGGAGTAAGAGAGCATGGTGAATGGTTTCCTGGTGTTGAAAAAAGTGGTCCTGTCCGGTGTTTTCAGGTAAGGGTCCCACCCCGCCCCGAAAATAAAAGCCTTTGCACCGGGACGCAGAGAAAAGTCCACATGGTTCATGGCGTGACCGAGCACGCCCAGGTACTCGTAACTGAACCCCTGTTTGAACGCGGGATGATAGTCCCGCTGGAACTGGTGAAGATTGGTGTCCAGGGATGTCTCCTCAAAACGGGTAAAATGATGCTCCAGGGTCCAGGTATTGATCATTTTACTGGTATCAATTACCTGGCCTTCAACCACAAGCAGTAATAATAAGTGGGAAAGGGATATACAGAGCAGTTTTCTCACCTGTCAGGGGAGTAAGGTTTACTAAGTTAAGAAGACGGGATTTAAAAAACGGGTTTGGGGATTGATAGTAATTAACAAATATCAAACAAATTGCGGTTAATTACCGGATAAAAAAATCCCATCCGCGTTAAACGGATGGGATTAAAAGGAAGGCGACGACCTACTCTCCCACAGATGCAGTACCATCGGCGCAAGCGGGCTTAACTTCTCTGTTCGGAATGGTAAGAGGTGGTTCCCCACTGCAATAGTCACCTAAAGTCCTTGTCCGCCGAAGCTTTCGTCCTGCGAAAGCGAAGGAGGACACAATAAATTTGACACGGTGGATAAAGACTTTTTAATCAACCTGCGAAAAAAGTACACGGGCAATTAGTACTGCTCGGCTTTGACATTACTGCCTTTACACCTGCAGCCTATCAACGTCATCGTCTATGACGGCCCTTAAGGGAGATCTCATCTTGAGGCAGGCTTCGCGCTTAGATGCTTTCAGCGCTTATCCCTTCCAGACATAGCTACCCTGCAATGCAGCTGGCGCCACAACAGGTACACTAGAGGTCTGTCCAACACGGTCCTCTCGTACTGGTGTCAGGTCCTCTCAAATCTCCTACGCCCACGACAGATAGGGACCGAACTGTCTCACGACGTTCTGAACCCAGCTCGCGTGCCACTTTAATGGGCGAACAGCCCAACCCTTGGGACCTTCTCCAGCCCCAGGATGTGACGAGCCGACATCGAGGTGCCAAACCGCTCCGTCGATATGAGCTCTTGGGAGCGATCAGCCTGTTATCCCCGGAGTACCTTTTATCCTTTGAGCGATGGCCCTTCCATACGGAACCACCGGATCACTATGCTCTACTTTCGTACCTGCTCGACTTGTCGGTCTCACAGTCAAGCACCCTTATGCCATTATGCTCTACGCATGGTTACCAATCATGCTGAGGGTACCTTTAGAAGCCTCCGTTACTCTTTTGGAGGCGACCACCCCAGTCAAACTACCCACCAAACACTGTCTCCCGTGAGGGATTAGACTCCAAGTAAGCGAAGGCTGGTATTTCAAGGTTGACTCCACGACTCCTGGCGAAGTCGCTTCACAGTCTCCCAGCTATCCTACACATCGCTTACCCAAAATCAATGTTAAGCTATAGTAAAGGTTCACGGGGTCTTTCCGTCCCGTCGCGGGTATCCGGCATCTTCACCGGAACTACAATTTCACCGAGCTCATGGTTGAGACAGTACCCAGATCGTTACACCATTCGTGCAGGTCGGAACTTACCCGACAAGGAATTTCGCTACCTTAGGACCGTTATAGTTACGGCCGCCGTTTACCGGGGCTTCGATTCAGAGCTTCTCCTTCCGAAGAAAGATAACCCCCCCTCTTAACCTTCCGGCACCGGGCAGGTGTCAGGCCTTATACATCATCTTTCGATTTCGCAAAGCCTTGTGTTTTTGATAAACAGTCGCCTGGGTCATTTCTCTGCGGCCATCTTGCGATGGCACCCCTTCTCCCGAAGTTACGGGGTAATTTTGCCTAGTTCCTTAACCATGGATCACTCGAGCGCCTTAGGATTCTCTCCTCGACTACCTGTGTCGGTTTACGGTACGGGTACCTCATACCTGAAGCTTAGGGGTTTTTCTTGGAAGTCTGCTTAGAGTCACTATCCGCTTGCCCGAAGGCTCACGGTACTATCAGCTTCGGCATCTTCAAGCTATTCACCTGAAGATATACCTACAACCTTTAACGTGCTATTCCGTCAGCACGCGGACCTTTCACTACTTCGTCATCCCATCGCAGTATAAGGTAGTACTGGAATATTAACCAGTTGTCCATCGACTACACCTTTCGGTTTTGCCTTAGGACCCGACTAACCCGGATCCGATTAGCGTTGATCCGGAAACCTTAGTCTTTCGGCGGGCAGGTTTCTCACCTGCCTTATCGTTACTTATGCCTACATTTTCTTTTCCAGAAGCTCCAGCAAACCTTACGATTCACCTTCAATGCCGCTGGAATGCTCCCCTACCACCCGCACAAGGCGGGTCCATAGCTTCGGTAGTATGCTTGATGCCCGATTATCATCCACGCACAACCGCTCGACTAGTGAGCTGTTACGCACTCTTTAAATGAATGGCTGCTTCCAAGCCAACATCCTAGCTGTCAGAGCAGTCGCACTTCGTTAGATCAACTTAGCATACATTTGGGGACCTTAGCTGATGGTCTGGGTTCTTTCCCTTTTGGCGCCGGACCTTAGCACCCAACGCCTCACTCCCGAGAAACATGTCATAGCATTCGGAGTTTATCAAGGTTTGATAGGCGGTGAAGCCCTCTAGCCTTATCAGTAGCTCTACCTCTATGACACTTATACTCGAGGCTGCACCTAAATGCATTTCGGGGAGTACGAGCTATTTCCCAATTTGATTGGCCTTTCACCCCTATCCACAGCTCATCCAAACACTTTTCAACGTGTAATGGTTCGGTCCTCCACATCGTGTTACCGATACTTCAACCTGGCCATGGATAGATCATCAGGTTTCGCGTCTACCCCCACTAACTAGACGCCCTATTCAGACTTGCTTTCGCTTCGGCTTCGTCCCTAAAGGACTTAACCTTGCTAGTGAGGAGTAACTCGTAGGCTCATTATGCAAAAGGCACGCCGTCATCCCGGTAAACCGGGACTCCGACCGCTTGTAAGCGCATGGTTTCAGGTACTATTTCACTCCTCTGTTCGAGGTGCTTTTCACCTTTCCCTCACGGTACTAGTTCACTATCGGTCTCTCAGGAGTATTTAGCCTTACCAGATGGTCCTGGCAGATTCACACAGGATTTCTCGTGTCCCGTGCTACTCAGGATCCTACTAGGATTGTAAATTCTTACGTGTACGAGACTGTCACTCTCTATGGTTCAGCTTTCCAGAAAATTCCACTTCGAATCTATAATCCATATTGTAGTCCTACAACCCCAATGTCGCCGAAACGACATTGGTTTGGGCTCTTCCCCGTTCGATCGCCACTACTTAGGGAATCACTTTTGTTTTCTCTTCCTCCGGTTACTTAGATGTTTCAGTTCGCCGGGTTCGCCTCCCTTGCGGGATACCTGGTCTTCATCCAGGTGGGTTTCCCCATTCGGAAATCTACGGATATAGCGGTTATTTGCACCTCCCCGTAGCTTATCGCAGCTTGTCACGTCCTTCATCGCCTCTGAGAGCCTAGGCATTCACCATACGCTCTTACTTACTTTTTTCAAATACGGTTAATTAAAAAATCTTCTATCCAACATGTCAAAGAACCTATCGTTCGCTGAGGCTTCAGCAAGAGCGGAACCCGTCCGCTTCAATAAAACTTCATTAGAACGATCCCGCCTTTTTCCGCCATCGACAGGCAGATGGGGCGGGCAATTGTGGAGAATATCGGAGTCGAACCGATGACCTCCTGCGTGCAAAGCAGGCGCTCTAGCCAACTGAGCTAATCCCCCGCATTTTGAAGTAGTCCCGCCCAGACTTGAACTGGGGACCTCTACATTATCAGTGTAGCGCTCTAACCACCTGAGCTACGGGACTATGAACTCCCGCCTCAGTTACCCGTGATCCCGGATGATACCGTTTGACCGGTAACATACTGAGCATCGGGACTTTTCAGTTAAAGCGTCAAAATGCGCTTTAGGATCAAAAAAAAATGAAGTGAGAACAGGTAAAGCGTCAGCGTAAAAAGTCTCTCCAGAAAGGAGGTGTTCCAGCCACACCTTCCGGTACGGCTACCTTGTTACGACTTAGCCCCAGTTACTAGTTTTACCCTAGGCCGCTCCTTGCGGTTACGGACTTCAGGTACCCCCAGCTTCCATGGCTTGACGGGCGGTGTGTACAAGGCCCGGGAACGTATTCACCGCGCCGTGGCTGATGCGCGATTACTAGCGAATCCAGCTTCACGAAGTCGAGTTGCAGACTTCGATCCGAACTAAGATCGGTTTTGGAGATTAGCATCCTGTCACCAGGTAGCTGCCCTTTGTACCGACCATTGTAACACGTGTGTAGCCCTGGACATAAGGGCCGTGCTGACTTGACGTCATCCCCACCTTCCTCTCGGTTTACACCGGCAGTTTCATTAGAGTCCCCGGCATTACCCGCTGGCAACTAATGATGAGGGTTGCGCTCGTTATGGGACTTAACCCGACACCTCACGGCACGAGCTGACGACAGCCATGCAGCACCTTGCAGACCGTCCGAAGAAAGACCAGTTTCCCGGTCCGTCGTTCTACATTTAAGCCCAGGTAAGGTTCCTCGCGTATCATCGAATTAAACCACATGTTCCTCCGCTTGTGCGGGCCCCCGTCAATTCCTTTGAGTTTCAATCTTGCGATCGTACTCCCCAGGTGGATCACTTAATGCTTTCGCTCAGTCGCTGACAGTATATCGCCAACAACGAGTGATCATCGTTTACAGCGTGGACTACCAGGGTATCTAATCCTGTTCGCTCCCCACGCTTTCGTACCTCAGCGTCAATCATAGTTTAGTAAGCTGCCTTCGCAATCGGTGTTCTGTGTAATATCTAAGCATTTCACCGCTACATTACACATTCCGCCTACCTCAACTAAATTCAAGAAAACCAGTATCAATGACAATTCTACAGTTAAGCTGCAGGATTTCACCACTGACTTAATTTCCCGCCTACGTACCCTTTAAACCCAATGAATCCGGATAACGCTTGCATCCTCCGTATTACCGCGGCTGCTGGCACGGAGTTAGCCGATGCTTATTCGTACGGTACCGTCAATCTTCTACACGTAGAAGTGTTTCTTCCCATACAAAAGAAGTTTACAACCCGTAGGGCTGTCATCCTTCACGCGGCATGGCTGGTTCAGGCTTTCGCCCATTGACCAATATTCCTCACTGCTGCCTCCCGTAGGAGTCTGGTCCGTGTCTCAGTACCAGTGTGGGGGACCATCCTCTCAGACCCCCTAGACATCGTGGTCTTGGTGAGCCATTACCTCACCAACTAACTAATGTCACGCATGCCCATCTCTAACCGCCGGAGCTTTAACTATAAAAAGATGCCGAATCATAGCTTTATGGAGTATTAATCCGAATTTCTTCGGGCTATTCTCCAGTTAAAGGTAGGTTACAAACGCGATACTCACCCGTGCGCCGGTCGTCGCCTGGCCGAAGCCATCGTTACCCCTCGACTTGCATGTGTTAGGCCTGCCGCTAGCGTTCATCCTGAGCCAGGATCAAACTCTTCGTTGTAGAAAAATTTAATTTGCTCAAGACTCTTCACTCCTGATATTCTTTGGAATTTCAGGTGACTACTTTACCTTGTTCTTACTTCAATATTTTCAAAGAACTTTGTTCACTCTTTTACGAACTGCAAAGATACGAAAAATTTATCAATTTCACTTATAAACTTCCTCACAATTTCAATCTTCACAGAACATCACTTTCAAAAAGCGGATGCAAAGATAAGTACATTAATTTCTAATCTCCAAATAAATTCTTCAAATTATGAATAATATTTTCTAACCTTCTGTAAAAGAGTGTTATAATCATTGCTCCTTCCTGCTTTTGACTGTTCTTTCAAAAAATGGTTTAATTTTGTTTTCTCAAGGTCTCTGGATGAGCGAAAAACTGGTCATCGTACCCACATACAACGAAATTGAGAATGCAGGTAAGATCGTGGAGGCTGTCATGGGTCTCCCCATGCAGACAGACCTGCTTGTGGTGGATGATCATTCTCCTGACGGCACGGGACTAAAAATCAAAGATTTGCAGGCGAAATACAAAGGCCGCCTCCACCTGCTGGAACGGACCGGTAAATTGGGTCTGGGTACCGCTTACATCATGGGATTTCAATGGGCCCTGGACAGGGGATACAGGTACATCTGCGAGATGGATGCCGATCTGTCGCATGACCCCAATGACCTGCCAAGGCTTTTCGATGCCTGCAACCATGAAAGTGCGGATGTGGCCATCGGGTCGCGTTACATTTCGGGTGTCAATGTGGTCAACTGGCCCATCAGCCGTGTCCTGATCTCTTATTTCGCCTCGGTATACGTGCGGCTGATCACGGGGATGAAAGTCCGTGACGCTACCGCAGGCTTTGTCTGCTACAGAAGGGAGGTGCTCGAGACCATAGACCTGGACCAGATCAGGTTCAAAGGATATGCCTTTCAGATCGAAATGAAATTCAAAGCGTGGAAATACGGTTTCAGGGTGGTGGAATTACCCATTATCTTTACAGACCGCAGGGAAGGTACCTCTAAAATGACAGGAAAGATCGTCAATGAAGCCATCTGGGGGGTGATCAGGATGAAAGTGGCCTCCTGGTTCAAAGATTTCTCCCGCCACTGAACAGGCGGGATGAAGACAGCACAACGGGATAAAACATACAGTTTCGCATGGACAATTATCTGATCATCAATGCCAGGATCGTGAACCAGGGAAGTGTGGTAACCGGTTTTGTGCTGGTGCGGGGCGGAGTCATCCGCGCCGTGGCCCCGGGCGCTCCCCAAGTGGAAACCGATCAGGCAGAGGTGATCGATGCGGGTGGAAAATACCTGATCCCGGGAGTGATCGATGACCATGTCCATTTCCGGGAACCGGGCCTGACGCACAAAGCAGAGATCGCCACCGAATCAAAGGCCGCCGTGGCAGGGGGAGTGACCACCTACATGGAAATGCCCAACACCAGTCCCCCGGCGGTTACCATTGCCGAACTGGAGCAGAAATATGCCCGGGCGGCTGAAGTCTCCCTGGCCAATTACTCCTTCTACCTGGGGGCCACGGCTGACAATATCCGGGAGATCAAAAACCTGGATCCGGCCAGTCATTGCGGGGTAAAGCTTTTCATGGGCTCCTCCACGGGAAACATGATGGTCAACAACCCCGGAGCCCGTGAACGTATCTTTGCAGAATCCCCCGCGCTTCTGGCCGTACATTGTGAGGATGATTCCATCATCCGCAGGAACCTGGCCGCGCAGGAAAAAGTGTTCGGGGAAAACATACCCATCGGCATGCACCCGCAGATCCGAAGCGAAGAAGCCTGTTTTCGTTCCAGCGCCCTGGCGGTGGAGCTGGCCCGGAAACATCAGACCCGGCTGCACATCCTGCACGTCTCCACGGCGAGGGAACTGGAACTCTTCGAAAAGGGGACGGACTTTGAAAAGAAAAAGATCACCGGGGAAGCATGCATCCACCATCTCTGGTTCCACGATGCAGATTATGAAAGGAAAGGCAGCCTGATCAAATGGAATCCGGCTGTGAAAACCGCGGGTGACCGCGATGCGCTGTTGAACGGACTGCTGGAGGACAGGCTGGATGTGATCGCCACAGACCATGCCCCGCATGCCATTGAGGAAAAACAGAATAATTATTCAGAGACTCCTTCCGGCGGCCCCATGGTGCAGCATTCGCTTGTGGCCATGCTGGAGCTGGTACACAGGAAGAAACTGACCATCGAAAAGGTTGTGGAAAAAATGTGTCATGCCCCGGCAAAGCTGTTCCGGGTGAAAGCGCGCGGCTTCATACTTCCGGGATACAGGGCCGACCTGGTACTGGTGGATATGGAAAGCGAATGGACGGTGTCGCGAAGGGGGCTTTACTATAAATGTGGCTGGTCTCCCCTTGAAGGAGAGCTATTCCATTCCCAGGTGACCCATACATGGGTGAACGGGAAACTGGTGTTCATGAACGGGATGTTCAATGAGATGGTGCGGGGTGAAAGGGTGGAGTTTGAAGAAGGTTAGGGGTTAGGGGTTAGGAGTTAGGGGTTAGGAGTTAGGGGAGTTAATGGAGTTAGACATCTAAGTTACTTATAACCAATAAAATATAGATCAATGAAAAGAAAAAATTTACCAGGATCAACAAACTTCCTGAAGGCGTGTTTGCTGGTCACAGCAGCCATGATCGCTTCTGTTACAGGCTGTTCTTCAGGCAAGAAGGACACGCAGGGAACGGACAAGCAGAATCCTGCATGCAAAGTGGAAAAAGCACTCTTCGGTATCACTGCCGAGGGGGATTCCGTGATGCTGTTCACCCTGAAGAATGAAAAGGATTATGTGGTAAAAATCACCAATTTCGGGGGGATTATCACGGAGATCCATACCCCGGACAGGGATGGAAATCCCGGTAACATCGTGCTGGGATTTGATAACCTGGACCGGTACCTTGCCGGTCATCCCAATTTCGGTGCCCTGATCGGCCGGTATGGAAACCGGATCGCGGATGCACAGTTCACCCTGGACGGGGTTACCTATCAGCTGGCGGCCAACAACGGGGATAACTCCCTGCACGGCGGAGTGATCGGTTTTGATGATGTGATCTGGGAACCGGAAGTGATCTCATGCGATGAGCGGGCGGCCCTGAGACTTACTTATGTCAGCGAGGACGGGGAGGAAGGATTTCCCGGTACGCTGACCGTTCATGTCACCTATGAGCTTCTCATGGACCAGCTTTTCATCACCTATGAAGCCACAACCGACAAAGCCACCCCGGTCAACCTGACCAACCACAGTTATTTTAACCTGTCGGGTGAAGGGACCATCCTGGATCATGTGCTTTATATCAACGCATCGAAATACACACCGGTGGACCAGGAATTGATCCCAACCGGGGAGATCGCCCCTGTGGAGGGGACTCCTTTCGATTTCAGAAAACCGCGTGTGATAGGTGAACGGATCGATGAAGTACCCGGCGGATATGACCACAATTTTGTCCTGGATCAGGCCGACGATGGGAAAACACTGGCCGCCAAATTGATGGATCCGAAGACAGGGAGGTACCTGGAGGTTATCACCACCGAACCGGGGGTTCAGTTTTACACGGGCAATTTCCTGAACGGGACGCTCTCATCCGGCGATTTCACCTATGTGAAACATTCGGGTCTCTGCCTGGAAACACAGCATTTTCCCGATTCGCCCAATCAGCCTGATTTCCCCAGCACCATATTGCGTCCGGGGGAAACTTACTCCACCCAGACCATTTTCAAATTCGGGGTGGAAGAATAGGTGCCGGTCACGAATAGTTTATCATATCTGAAGAGGCTGTCTCCGAATTACCGGCAGACGGCCTCCTTTATTGATACTATTTGATCAGCACCACCTGCCTGGTCATGATGACATCCCCCACTTCCACTTTCAGCAGGTAACTACCGCTGTGCTCAACGATATCAAGCCCGATGACAATCTCTGCGGAACCATCGATTGCAGGTCTTGTTTCAAAGGTTTTAAGCAGGTCCCCGGAATCGGAATAAAGGGAAATCCTGGCCTCATTCTCTTCAAACAGGGAGGATCGGACCACCAACATCTGTCTGGCCGGATTGGGATATACCTCGATCATGGATCCTGCGGGTCCTGCAACCGGATCTGTGGAGGTGGGGAAAACAGCCATGATCTGCATTTCCTCTCCTGCATCCACAGCAAAATCTATATTTTCAGCCAGGAGTGTCGTTTCATCGATCGCAACCAGGTGGGTACTCACCTGTGTCACACCCGGTATATCCACATAAATGGAATAATTCCCCGGCCCGATCCCCGTGAACACGTAATTCCCCTCCTCATCAGTCACCACATAATCCACAGGCAGCCCGGTATCCTCATCAATCAGCACCACGGTGACGAATGCATACGGCACGATGCCATTTTTCAGAATGTTCTCCTTCGCCTCGACTTTTCCCCTGATCTCCCCGTTCCCATTGGTTGCCGCCGGATTCTCGAACATGTCCATCACGATATGCAGGGTGTCGTCGCACCTGAAGAAGAACCTGGCCGCTTCTTTCCACTTGTACACCCTGTTGTAGTAACTGTGCATGACCCCTTTGTATTTTTGTCTGGCATGGTTGTCGAGCTTCACGTATACCAGGTAATACCCATCCGGGATCCCGTTGAACTGAAAATGCCCCCCGGCCTGCATCCTGGTCTCCGAAACAATCCGGTAAGGCTGCTCCGATCCGTCCAGCAGCACCACATCAGCCTCTTCCTCATCGATCGTTCCCAGGCTGTATCGTGCGATCCCGTAAAGCCTGGAACTGGATTTTTCTATGATTTCCCCGCTCCAGGCAGCTGAGCATCCATGGGAGTCCGTCACCACGAGGCTGTACATCCCGGCAGACAGATTGTACTGATTCTGTTCCGAGGATCCATGATCCCAGTTGGTGTTGTATCCCGGGGTTCCACCTGTAATGATGGGTTCAATAAAACCATTGCTGCCGCCCGGGCAACTCACATTCTGGATGTACGCCATTACCTGCAGGCTGTCAGGTTGGGTAAGGGTGACAGTATCTTTCACCGCCTCTCCGTTGGCATCGGTTACCTCCACGGCATATATCCCGGCGCTCAGTCCATGAATATTTTCCGTTTCAGCCCCGTTGGACCAACGGATCGTCAGGGGTTCCTTTCCCCCTTCGATCATCATGTCAATGGATCCGTTCTCATCTCCGTAACAGGCTGGTTCGCTGGTGATAAATGAGAGAGTGGGTGGAGGCTTGCTCTCGATCAAAATGCTGTCGGTGACCGCATTCAGGTAGACGTCCCGGACAGTCACATCATACTTACCCGGCAGCAGTCCGGTTGCCGTATCATTCAGGGAGCCGTTGGACCACTGGTAATAAAAGGGCGCAACTCCCCGGGTAACCTGTACCCACGCCATACCATCCGCACAATCCGGACAGGTGGCATCGGTGCCGGAAAGGATGAACAGCAGTTCGGGGATAATCACCTCCGCACTGTCTGCAGCCATGCATCCGAGCGAATCGGTAACAGTGACTGCGTATATTCCGTCGGTGAGACCGGTGATCTGTTTGGTGCTGGCCCCGGTGGACCACTGATACAGGTAGGGACTTCCCTTTCTGAACGGGGTCCCTCCGGATACAGCCACGGTAGCAGTATCGTTGCTGATCGATATTTTCGTGATAATCCCCGGGTTCACTGTAACAGAATCCGCGTACTCGCCGGCGCATCCCGTGGCGGCGGTGGCTGTCAGACTGATCCTGTAACTCCCTGATTCACTGTATAGGTGAGCGGGGGATTCCAGGTCTGATAGGTTCCCGTCACCAAAATCCCACAAATAGGTGATCTCACCGGAACTCACCGTGCTGGTATTGAAACATACCGCCTCTTCGCCGAAACAAACATCGCCCACCGAAAATCCGGCCACAGGTGTGGTAACCACCTGCACCTGTTTGGTGATGTCTCCGTAACAGCCGTAATTGGTGTAGGCACGCAGGGTAACCTGGTAAGTGCCTGAAAGCGCATAACTGTGCACCGGATTCTTTACCCGGGTTGTATCCCCGTCGTCAAAGATCCATTCGTAACTTGCAATGGTACCACTCTGCACCGCGGCCATGCCAGTGAATGGAATGCTTTCTCCGGCACAGGCAGAAGTATAATCGAAATTCACCAGCGGAACATCACTGCTGTAGCGATTGATGATCAAGGTGTCGTTGTTGATGTTGTCGTCGTTGGTCCCGATCAGCCATATCTTGAATGTATAATTCCCGTGGGCCGCCAGATCCTGCGTGCTGTTGAATGTGTACTGGATGTCGTTGGCGAGTTGCCCGGGGACCGTATCCACGTCGATGGGTCCGTCATTGACCCGGTAGGCGATCTTTAAATCCACGAACGGAACATCGCCGAACTGCCGGATCACCACGGTCACAGAGTCACTGCTCCCCAGTCCGCAGTGCATGGTGGGACTGAGCATCTGGGTGATCCCGAAATCCACCATGTACTCGTCCGCTCCCACATCAGGGGCCGTCTGGTTCCTGATCTCACCATCTATGTCCAGCAAAATGCCGGAGGCCGCGATCCCCGCTCCGTTGATGGCCCGCTGTGATGGCCGCAATTCTTCATCATCCAGGTAAAAAGGATTGAGCAGGTGGGAGTTGGCATCCGCATTCAGCGCCTGTCCCCACGTATTCAGGTCCGAATAGAGGACCCCCAGGTAAGAACCAAATTCATCTCCGCTGCTATAATAATCGTTGTAATCCCAGTCAAATGCACGCACGTCGATATCCACCCCGGCTGCCAGTCCCCCTCCGCTGTTGGCAAATATGTTGTTCTTCACGATGTAGTCCGTCCCTCCCAGCACTTCCAGCCCGATCCCGTTGGTTACATCCGTACCCGTGA
>Ga0209205_1000106_pt1 | contig 13718 bp, 10 predicted proteins | sample ZodSprso05mmetaG_FD_184133 | JGI IMG/M metagenome (GOLD analysis project Ga0209205, IMG submission 184133) | Hot spring sediment microbial communities from Zodletone spring, Oklahoma to study Microbial Dark Matter (Phase II) - Zodletone Spring... ... | reverse complement strand
GATATCCAGTATCCTGCGGCGCCACCCGGCAAACAAATACCTGATGCGGCCCACCAGGTTATTCAGGAAGATGCGGATCCGGTTCATGCAATGTGGCAAACAAGTTAGTAATTCGGACCAAAAAAACCTATCTGTTCGCTACGGAACGCGTATTTTTACCCTGTCATGACGGGTACTGATAAAAAATACCTCAGGTCGCTCATTGATGAAGGTGAGCACCAGGAACTTGATTTCAAGTTCGAGATCAGCGACGCCCGCAAGATCGCCCGTACCCTGTCCGCCTTCTCCAATACAGACGGGGGAAGGCTCCTGATCGGCGTCAAGGACAACGGGCGCATCACGGGGATCAGGTCCGAAGAGGAGTATTACATGGTCGAATCGGCGGCGCACCTCTACTGCAGACCCGAGGTGCGGTTTGACAGCAGGAACCATGCCATTGAAGGTAAAAACGTACTGGAGGTCTACATCCCCCCGACCATCCGCAAACCGGTATATGCGAAGGATGAACGCAACCGCTGGATGGCCTACATCCGGGTGGCCGACCAGAACATGCTGGCCAGTGTGATCCAGCTGGAGGTATGGAAAAACGAAAACCGGCCCCGGGGAAAAATGCTGAAATTCACGCGCGCTGAAAAGATGCTGCTCACCCACCTGGGGGAAACACCCGGTTCATCCCTACCGGATTTGCAGCGGGACACAGGATACCGGAGAAAAGAGCTGGTCTCCATCCTGGTCAAGCTGGTCCTCTTCGATGTGGTCAGGATGGAATACGGCGAAGGCGATGTGTCCTTCAGGCTGAACGAGAAGCCCGGCGAGGAGGATCAAATGTAGTCGATCAGTGAACTGAAGATATCTTTTCCGTCATTTTTTCCGCCCAGTGCGAAGACGGCCCGCTCGGGCTGGGGGGTCATGCCGAATACGTTTTTCTTTTCATTGCACACCCCCGCGATATTATCCACAGAACCGGTCACGTTGATCTCCTCCGAGATCCTGCCGCCGGCATCGCAGTAACGGAACAGGATCTGCTCCTGGTGCCGCATCCGGATCAGCGTGTCGTCCTTGGCTGTATACCTGCCATACCCGGTGGCAATGGGGATCTGGTAGGCCCGGTTGTTGGAAAGTTTGTTGGTGATGGCCGTGTAGTCGTTGTCCGGCTTGATGAAGGTGTGCCTGCAGATAAACCGCTGTGTCCGGTTCATCCGTATCTCCCCCGGCAGCAGTCCCGTTTCGCACAGCACCCTGAACCCGTTGCCGATGCCCACCAGGATCTTCCCTTTCCGGGCAAATTCGATCATGGAATGGATCACCGGGGAATCATTCAGACAGGCGTTGGCCCTGGTGGAACCCTTGCAGGGGAATCCTCCGGGAATGAAAAGCAGGTCAATGCCGTCCAGGCTGGTCTCCCTGCTCCACACCACCCTGACCTTCTGCCCAAAACCCTCCTCGATCACCCGGATCAGTTCTTTGTCGCCGTGAGCGCCAGGAAATATGAGTATGCCGAAGGTCATTACATGACATGTTGTGTCTTCCAAAGTTAACCACAAAAGGGATTTATCCAAATTTGAAGGTAATTATTAAAATGTTAGATTTACAGCCACATGATACGCACGTTGCTGGCCCGGAAGCCCTATGGAGCTTGATGAAAAGGATATACGCAGATTTCAGTTCACCATACGTGATCACTCCGATTATGACTTCACAGAGTACTCCCTTACCTGCCTGAGGAGAAGGCTCACCAGGATCCTTCTGGAGTACGAAATGGACCTGGAGCAGATCATGGAAGCCATGCAATCGGACGGACAATTCCTGGACGGGATCGTGAAAAAGATCACCGTGCACACCACCGAACTGTTCAGGGATCCCAATATGTGGAAAAAGCTAAAGCAGGAAGTGCTGCCTGCGTACCGTAACCGGACCGGGGTCCGGATCTGGCATCCCGGCTGCTCCACGGGCCAGGAGGTCTACTCCATGATGATGCTTCTGGAAGAAATGGAGATGCTGGACCAATGCCAGATCTATGCCAGCGACATCAATCAGGATGTGCTGGAGATCGCCCGGGAAGGCACCTACAAATACCATTTCAACCAGAGTTACCTGGAGAATTTCCAGAAGGTGTTGTTCAGTGAACCGGAACAGCAGGTTTCGAAACTCAAAAAACAGTGGAAGAAATATTTCCACATCGATGAAACCCGCGATATGATCCGGATGAAGGATTTCCTCCGGAATAAACCGGTGTATAAGAAACTGGACCTGGTGAAAGATCCTAACTTCTTTTTGGTTAAATTCGATCTGATCGTTTGCAGGAACGTGATCATCTATTTCAATGATGATCTGCAGAACAGGGTGTTCCGTTTATTCTGGGATAATTTGCAGGAGGACGGGACCCTGGTGCTCGGTGTGCACGAGTCCATCATGGGACCCTGTTCAAAACGTTTCCTGAAGAAGGATTCGTTTTACCAGAAAAAGCCGGCATGAACCAAAAGGGCCTCACCATCCGATCCAAACTGCTGCTGGTAACGGGAGCGGTCCTGTTTTTCTGGGTGGTCATCGCCCTTTTTTACGTGGATGCATCCAACCGGTTGAAAAGCCAGCAGGAACTTTTTGATGTACACCGCGGATTGCAGGGGGACTTCTTTTCTTTGCAGCACACATTCAGCCGGATGGTGCAGGAGCAGCAGCCCGGTCTCCGGGCAGATTGTATCGGATTGGTCCACATCATGGAGGACCGGCTGCGGCAGATCGGTCTCCACGGATCCGTGGAAAAGGAGGCCCCGGTCAGGGAAAGGACCGAGCGGCTCAGGGATGCCCTGGACGATCTGGCGAACCACCTCCGCGCGGACGCTGAAACCGGGGCCAGCACCGATCTGCTGGTGGTGGGCGACCTGATGGAATCGCTCAGTCAGGCCCTCGAAGAACATCAAATCCGGCTTCGGCGGGACCGCCACCTGCAGATCTCCCTTGCCCTGGCGCTGGGATTCCTGGCCATGGGTATCCTGCTCGCGCTTTTTTCCATCCGGCTCACCGGCGCCTTCAGCAAACTAAAACACTTCAGCCGGCTGCTGAAAAGCGGGGTGATCCCCCCGCCCCTGGAATTTCCTTCCGGGGATGAGTTCGGTCAGATTGCCGCGGATTTGAACAGCCATGTTTCGGAGCTCCGCAGGAAGATCAGCTATATCACTTCCAGCGCCAGCGGCGAGGCCACGCCGCCACTTGAAACCGGTGAGCATGACGAACTGGGGAACGCCCTGGTGGTGCTGGCCGACTATATGGCCCGGAAAGAACTGGAAGAAGCCACCCGGAACAGGACGGACAAAAAACAGCACTGGATTGCGGAGGGCCATGCCCGGCTGGGCGAGATCCTCCGGTCGGAACGGGAAGACCTGCACGAGCTTTGTTTCCGCATCATCCAGAAGATGGTTTCCTACATGCGGGTGGAGATGGGATCGCTTTTCGTGACGGGGGACAGCGATCCGGAGCACCCGTCGCTCGAACTGGCCGCCTGCTATGCATACGACCGCAGGAAATACCTCAGCCGCACCCTTGCCTGGGGCGAGGGACTGCCGGGAACGTGTGCGCTGGAGAAAGAGCGGATCTTTCTGACGGAAGTCCCCCAGGACTATTTCGAGATCACCTCCGGGATCGGTGCGGCCAGGCCCAACTGCATCCTGCTGGTCCCCCTCCGCATCGGGGAAGAGGTGCACGGGGTCATCGAGCTTGCCACGGTCAGGCTCCTGAAACCCCACGAGATCGAATTCGTGGAATCACTGTCCGAAAGCATTGCCTCCTCGCTGCTTGCCGTCCGCAGCAGCCAAAAAACAGCCCTGCTGCTGGAACAGTCCCGCGCCCAGGCAGAAGCCCTGAAGATCCAGGAAGCCACCATGCTGGAGAATATGAATCAGCTGGAGCTGGCCCACGATGAATCCAGGCGGAAGGAATCGGAGATCACCGGCATCCTGAATGCCATCAACAGCTCATCACTGGTGGCCGAGATGTCTCCCAGCGGACGCTTTACGGGCATCAACGACCGGTTCCTGCAGTTGCTCGAAACACACAAGGACCAGGTGGTGGGCAAGCACCACAGTGAATTTGCAGAGGTGGACGCCTATTCGGATGCATACAAAAAATTCTGGTCCGACCTGGGCGGCGGCACACCGGTGTCGAAGACGGAAAAGTACAAACTCTTTTCAGACAGGGAGGTATGGCTGGAGCAGACCTTCACGCCCATCGTGAACAGTGAGGGGAAGGTGGACCGGATCCTGAACATTGCCACGGACATTACCGAGATCCGGGAACTGCGTGATCAGCTGGAAATGACCGAATCGGAGATCACGCGGCGGACCCTGGACATGCAGACGCTGAACCAGGCGGTGAATGCCTCGCTGATCAAGTGCGAGCTTGACCCGGATGGGATCATCATGGATGTGAATGAGAATTATTCGGAGGTGACCGGCTACAGCAGGAAGGAACTGCTGGGAAGGAATTACAGGCTCTTTTTGAAGGACCTGGAGAAAGAACAGTTCGAAAAGATCTGGGAGCAGGTCTCCCTGCAAAAGGTGTACGAAGGGGTGATGCGGCGGTCAAAACCCACCGGGGAGGAAGTGTGGCTGGTTTCCACCTTCTCGCCGGTGAAGGATGAAACGGGAGTGATCTACAAGGTGTATTACATGGGGCTGGACATCACCGAGAAGAAACAGAAATACCAGTTGCTGGAGGACGCCAACCGGGAGATCGAAAGGCTGAAAGAAAAGCTGAAGGAATATGAAGCATAAATTGTATTGAAATGACCCGGAGCCGCGTGCAGTATATCGCAACCTGGATCGCACTGGCAGTTTTGCTGTCAGGCTCGGTCATGCTGCTGGTGCTCTCCTGGAACGGCCTGTTCCCGGGCCCCCCTGCCGCAGCCCTGATGATCCTGACCTGGTTGCTGGTGGCCGCCTCGGGGATCTTTCTGTTCATGCTGGCGGTGAAGAAAGCACAACGGCTGTATATCGATGAGGCCAGGCGCCTGGAGCAGGAGAGATCCGAAACGGAGAAGCGGCTTCAGGCAAAGAAGCGGCGGTCCGGCGACCAGCAGCAGATGGATTTCACCGCCATGGCCCGGAAGCTGGTCAGGCGCATCCCGGACGAAGCCTCCCTGGAAGAGGCGGGCAAAATGCTGATTCAGTACCTGGCCAGGGACCTGGAGATCATGTCCGGGATCTTTTATCTGAAAAAGAAGCAGCAGTTCGAAGCCATATCCACCTACGCCGTCGTAAATCCTGAAGAACCTTATTCCTTCCGGGAAGGGGAGGGACTGAGCGGACAGGCGGCCAAGAACGGGCAGGTGATGATGCTGACCCGGCTGCCCGAAGCACACCTGGAGGTCTGTTCGGGACTGGGAAAAGCGAAGCCGGCCTACCTGGCCCTTGTCCCCTTTGTCCGGAAAAACCGCACGGTGGCCCTGCTGGAATTCTCGGGGTTCCGCTACGCGCCGCACGACATTGAAACCCTGTGCAGGATCCTTGCCAGGGACCTGATGCAGAAACTTTCACCGGAGAAATCATGAACAGGGACCCTGTTGTCATCAGGCGGCTGAATTACAGGAAGGTGGTGGTGGTAACCGTCATCAGCGCCCTGCTGGTGCTCCTGATCCTGTTCACTTTCCTGATGGGAAGCGGCCGTCCCCTTACTTTCAGCAACCTGTTCCAGCTCCACCGCGACCATCCTTCCCTGATCCTGCTGGACCTGCTCCCCGTATTCATCTACCTTTTCCTGATGCCCATGCACAGGACCATGAACCGGGCCATTGCAGACTACGAAGCGAAGGTGAAGGAATCCCGTATGCTGATGGAACGCAATACCAGCTTTGCCAGGGAGCTTTCCGAGGGGGATGATGCGGAACCCTGGGAGGAGATGATCGAAACCGAACTGGGCAAAGCGCTGCGCCTGATCCAGCTCAATATCAAATCCAACCGGAGGAAGGAGCGGGAACAGACCTGGATCGCCGAAGGAAAGGACATCGTTTCCGTGATCCTGCGGGAACATTTCGATCTGGAGGAACTCGCTTACCGCATCCTGATGGCCCTGAACAGCTATATCGGCTCCACCCAGGGCGCCCTCTACCTGTATGACGAAGAGCAGCAGATCCTGACCAACACGGCCACCTACGCCTATAACCGGAGAAAATTCCAGCAGCAGCAATTCCGGATCGGGGAGGGACTGGTGGGACAGTGTGCTTATGAGATGGATTACATCTACCGCACCGAGATCCCCGAAGATTACATCACCATCACCTCCGGTATCCTGGGCGACCAGAAACCGGGGAGCATCCTGCTGGTGCCGCTGATCACCAACGAAGCGCTCCAGGGGGTCGTCGAGTTCGCCTTCCTGGAAACACGCATTCCCAAGCTGACCATCCAGTTCCTGCTGGAGCTGGGGGAGATCATCGCCCGCACCCTGCTCAACCTGAAGATGACTTTGCGGACCCGGCACCTGCTGGAAGAATCCCGCAAAATGACGGAGGAGCTGCGCAGCAACGAGAAGCAACTGCAGGAAAATGCCCGGGAGATGGAGTCCGCCCAGGAAAACCTGCGAAACGCCAACATCCAGCTGGAGGAAAAGATCGAGGAGGCGCAGAATGCCCGCCAGCGGCTTCACCTGATGCTGGAATATGCCTCGGAGATCATCTCCATCTACGATGAGAACTTCACCCTCACCTATATCAGTCCCTCGGTGATCAACATCTTCGGTTACAGCATGGAAGAGATGGTGGCCGGGAAGGACATGGAACGGATCGGGCGGGACGAGGCCGCCCGGCTCATGAAGACCCTGGAAAGTCTGAAGGAGCATCCCGACCGTGTCTCCACCATCGAATACACCTTCCTCAAAAAGAACGGGGAGCGCATCTTTCTCCGGACCCACTGCAGGAACATGCTTTCCGATCCCTCCATCAGGGGATTTGTGCTGAACACCCGGGATATCACCGAATCCAAGCGCGCGGAGAAGGAACAGCGGCTGAAGACCCGGATGCAATCGCTTTCCGAGAACTCCCTGGACCTGATCCTGCGGATGGGCAGCTCCGGGGTCATCCACTATGCCAACCCGGTGGTGGAGGACTACACCGATGTGCCTCCGCACACCATGATCAACCGCAACAAGGATGAGCTCCCGTTCCAGCAAACCTTCGCTGATCTCCTGGGGGAGATCCTCGGACGCATGCAGGAAAAGCCGGTGAAAATGAACCTGCAGATCACCCTCCCCCTCCGGCTGGGCACCTATCAAACCGAAAGGATCCTGAGCGTGGATGCCATCCCGGAATTCCAGGACCGGGAACTGGAGACCATCCTCATGATCGGTCACGATATCACCGAGGCCAAGCGCATTGAAAAGGAGATGCAGGTGCAGCACGGGAAGATCCAGGACAGCATCAACTACGCCGAGCGCATCCAGTCCTCCATCCTCCCGGAGACCGGCCGCATCAGGAAAGCCTTTCCCAACAGCTTTGTCTATTACAAACCCAGGGATGTGATCTCGGGCGATTTCCCCTGGTTCTTCGAAACCCCCGAGGCCTGGTACATCGCGGCGGTGGACTGCACCGGTCACGGGGTTCCCGGGGCATTGCTTTCGCTGGTGGGGCTCTTTCACCTGAACAACCTCACCGGCCTGAACCCGAAGATCTCCGCGGGGGACCTGTGCGAGGCGCTCCACCGGGAAGTCCGGAAAACCCTGAAACAGGACCGGGACGGGATCGAGACCCGGGACGGGATGGACATCGCACTGTGCAAGTTCCACAGGAAAAAACCGGTGGTGGAGTTCGCCGGGGCCCACCGTCCCCTGCTGGTGCTCAGCGAGGGAGAAATTACGGTCTACAAGGGGGACCGGAAGGCCATCGGGGGCCGGACCCATCCCAGAAAGCCGGAGCAGCCTTTCACCAGTCACACGATCCCCTGGCAGCAGGGGGACAAGTTCTTCTTTTACACCGACGGGCTCACCGACCAGCTGGGGGGACCCGACGGACTGAAGTACGGCACGGGGAGGGTGCGGCAGGTACTGCTTGAAAATGCCGGTTACACCATGCCGCAGTTTGATGAATTTTTCCAGAGCGATTTCGAAAGCTGGACGGGCGTGGAGCGGCAGCTGGATGATCTGCTGCTCATCGGGATTGAAGTCTGAGGCAGATTCCATATATTTGAATGACCATGACATATTCCGGTAACAACAGTGGCTTTATCAATTACATTTACGATCGGTACAGGGATCTGACCATCAGAGATATCTGTCTTGTTTTCGAGGGACGGATCACGCACCAGGTGATGAAGGCGCTCACGGGACTGATGGAAGAGCAGATGGAGGAAATGAAGGAGAAAAGGACACTGCGCCGGGTGTACCACGTGATGGTGGAGTCCCTGCAGAACATCAACCGTCACGCCGAAACCTTTGAAAACGACGGATATCCTTACCCGGGGCGGGGGGTGGTCCTTGTGACCAGGGACGAAGGCCATTACCGGATCACCACCGGGAACATCATCGAGACAAGCAACGTGGAGGAGATCTCGCTGTTTTTGGGGCGACTGAACAACATGGATCCTGCGGGACTGGACGAGCTCTACATGAGACAGATGCGTGACGGGGTCATCTCGGCCAAGGGAGGGGCGGGACTGGGCTTTATCGATGTGCGCAGGAAAACGGCCCATCCCCTGGATTACGATTTCATACAGGTCGACAAGGATACTTCCTTCTTTATATTCACCGCAACAATATCCAGACAGGAATCATGGAAGCATTAAGGATAGAACCGACGGACGACAGTCCCCTGGTTGTGCTCGACAGGGAAAACAACCTATTTGAGATCTCCGGGAAGTCCCTCCCCGAGAATGTGGTGCAATTCTACCGGCCGGTCACCGAATGGCTGACTGCCTACCAGAAGGATCCCGGTCCGGAGACCGTCTTCACCTTCAAGCTCATCTATTTCAACACCGCCTCCTCCAAGATGATCCTGGACATCCTCATGCTCCTGGAAGAGATGGCGGAAGCGGGGCACGAGGTGACGGTCCGCTGGATGTCCCTCACCTCGGACGAGGACATGCAGGAGGCCGGAAAGGAATACGAGGAAATGGTCGATCTCCCCTTTGAACACCACACCTACGAATTTGAATAAATGAGCGAGGAGATACTCAGAGCGCTGATGCAGCTGTTCGCCCTGATCACCAAGCAGGACGGGGGGATCGGGCAGAAGGAGATAAACTATGTGGACAATTTCCTGGTACAGCAGATCGGCGTGGAATCCTCCCGCGAATACCTCCAGCTTTACAAAGAAACCGCCCGGGCGGACTTCATCCCCGAAAAGAAACTCACCTCCGTGCTGGATTCCGTCCGGGTCCTCAAGCTCTGCAAGCAGATCAGCAGCACCATCAACCAGCGCCAGAAAGTGGTGGTGCTGGTCCGCATCCTGGAACTGATCAACGCCGAGTACCACCTCACCGAACAGCGGCTGGGGATCGTGAGGACCGTGGCCGATATCTTCCGCATCAGTCCCCAGGAATATGAGGACATCCTGACCTTCGTCACCTCGGTGAAAGTGGATGCCTTCACCCATAAGAACCACCTGGTAGTCTGCGATTATATGTCCACCTCATCCCGCCAGTACCACATGGACGGGGTGGACACCCCGGTCTTTTTCCTCCGGGTGCCTTCCGTGGAACTGTACTTTCTGAAATACACCGGACAGAAGGAGGTCTTTCTGAACGGGCTGAATGTGCGTACGGGCGTGATCTACCTCTTCGCCTCGGGCAGTTCCCTGCGGCTCCCGGTGGGACAGCCCATCCATTACAGCGATATCGCATCCCATTTCATGTCAGGCCTTTCCGTGGAGAAGATCACCCTGGAAGCCGACAGCCTGTCCTACCGTTTCCCGGGAGGGGTGACCGGCCTGCACAATGTGACATTTTCAGCCCGGCAGGGCAATCTGGTGGGGATCATGGGATCCAGCGGTTCGGGCAAAACCACCCTGCTGAATGTGCTTTCCGGGATGTACCGGCCGGCATCGGGACACATCCGGATCAACGGCCTGGACCTTGTGAAGGACGGGGAGCAACTGAAAGGCGTGTCGGGCTATGTGCCCCAGGACGACCTGCTTATCGAGGAGCTGACCGTTTTCGAGAACCTCTATTACAGTGCCAAATTCTGCTTCGGGAACCTGACGGGTAAAGAGATCCGGAAAAAAGTCACGGACACCCTGGCCAGCCTGGGACTCAAAGAAAAACACAACCTGAAGGTGGGGTCGGTGATGAACAAGACCATCAGCGGGGGACAACGGAAACGGCTGAACATCGCCCTGGAGCTGATCCGCGAGCCTTCCATCCTCTTCCTGGACGAGCCCACGTCGGGACTCTCCTCCAGGGATTCGGAGAATGTGATGGACCTGCTGCGGGAACTGACCCTGAAAGGGAAACTGATCTTTGTGGTGATCCACCAGCCTTCCTCTGAACTCTTCAAAATGTTCGACCGGGTGGTGGTCCTGGACGAGGGCGGACGGATGGTCTATTACGGGAATCCCGTGGAGGCGGTGATCCATTTCAAAAAGGCGGACAGACAGGTGAATGCGGGTATGGGGGAATGCCCCGTATGCGGCAACGTGAACCCGGAGCTGATCTTCAACATCCTGGAGGCCCGGCAGGTGGATGAATTCGGGCATTACACGGACCAGCGCAAGATCAGTCCCGCCGCCTGGGAGGAGATCTACCGGAAAAATCCCCCAAAGGCACCCGTCACAAAAGCCCACACCCCTCCCCCTGCCAGTCTCCGCGTCCCAAACAAATTCTTCCAGTTCATCAATTACCTGAAACGGGATGTGAAGACCAAGATCAACAACCGCCAGTACCTGTTGCTGACCCTGCTGGTGAGCCCCGTGCTGGCGCTGATCCTGGCGTATATTATCCGGTATACGGCCGATCCCTCCGGCGGCAAATACATATTCAGGGAAAACGAGAACATCCCCATCTACATTTTCATGGCCCTGATCGTGGCGCTTTTCCTGGGACTGATCGTCAGCGCCGAGGAGATCTTCCGGGACCGCAAGATCCTCAGGCGGGAGAAGTTCCTCCACCTGAGCCGCTCCTCCTACCTGCTTGCCAAGATCGGCACCCTGGTTGTCATCTCGGCCATCCAGGCCATCACTTTCGTGCTGATCGCCAACGGGATCCTGGAAATCAAAAATATGACCCCTGCCTACTGGCTGGCCCTGTTCTCCACAGCCGTCTGTGCCAACATGATCGGACTGGTGATCTCATCGGCTTTCAACTCGGCCGTAACCATCTACATCGTGATCCCCCTGGTGATGATCCCCATGATGGTCCTGAGCGGGGCCATGTTCTCCTTTGAGAAACTGAACCGCAGCATCACCCGGGTGGACAAGGTGCCGCTGATCGCCGAGCTGATGCCCACCAAGTGGTCCTACGAGGCGCTCATGGTGCACCAGTTCAAGGACAATGCGTTCGAAAAGAATTTCTACGATTACGAAAAGCGGATCAGCTATAACAATTTCCGCGCCGCCTACCTGGTCCCCGAACTGGAGGACCGGCTGAACAAATGCGTCTTCGAATTCCGGACAACGGGCAGGGTCGAAGAGAACCTCGATGCGCTGGAAGTGTTGCGGAACGAGGTCATGGAGCGGCAGAGAATGGTGAAGGACATCATATTCAGGGAAGGGGACCTTACCCCGGAAAAATTCAACGAATCCCTCATTGTCAGGACCACCAGTTTCCTGGCCGCCCTGAAAAAGTATTACATCAACCAGTTCTCCATTGCCAGCAGGGAGAAGGAAAGGCACCTGGCCAAACTGATGAATGACCGGCGGTCGGTTTATTTCAGCATGCTGGACCAATACCACAACGAGAGCGTGGCCGACCACGTGAAGAAGATCTACGAGAAGCACCCCATCGTGGAATACGAAGGCCGCCTCTACCAGCAGATCGATCCCGTCTTCCTGGACCCGCAACCGCAGGGGATCGGCGTCCGTTCCCACTTCTTCGCTCCGAGGAAATACTTCCTGGGCGGCTACTACGACACCTTCGGTTTCAACATCGCCTTCATCTGGTTCCTCACCCTTGTCTTCTACATCGTCCTCTATTACGACCTGTTCGGCAAACTGGTCAACAGCCGCTTTGTCCGTCGTAGTCCCCCCGAAACAGCCTCCTGAGCATCACCGGATACAGACTCATTCTTATTTTCCGTCACCTGTTTATAACAGTCCGACAACCTGTTGAAGATTTTACCTCAGAATGATTAATTTTATGGTCAGTACCTTACTAAGAACCGCCACTTAAACAACGAAGACTATGGCCAGAAACCTGTCGCTTTTAATCACCGCTGTCCTGTTCCTTTGGTCCTGTGGTCAGCGTCCCTCGGAAAACCTGGAAGTGGACCTGGAGGATGTGCAGGCGGGGGAACTCCAGATCTCATCGGAGACCATGAACGACATCATCCAGAACATTGCCTCCCCCATCGAGGTGGCCGCGCTGATCAATTCGCTGAACATCCCGTTCTCCATGTCCTACCTGGCAAATCCCGAGAATCTTTCCACCAGCACAACCAGTTTTGAAATGGCTTACAGCCTGGGAGCCCTCAGTGCGGACCTGGGGTACCTCAACATGTATGAGAAGACCGGGAGTGCGGTGAACTACCTTTCCAGCATCAACAAGCTGGCAGATGCGCTGCAGATCGGACAGTTCTTTGATTTTAATACCATCAAGCGGCTGGCCACCAGCGGTTCCAACCTGGATTCGCTCATGTTCATCTCGGTCAACAGCTTCAACAACATGGACGACTACCTGCGGGAGACCGGGCGGAGCAACCTGAGCGCACTGATGATCACCGGCGTGTGGATGGAAGGACTCTACCTGGCCACCCAGGTGGCCACGCAGAACAGCAACGAGGAACTGAAATCCATGATCGGCGAGCAGAAGCTGATCCTCAACGACCTGCTCCTGATCCTGAACAACTACAGGAACGACGAGGTGATCCAAAAATATATCGATGATTTTAATGCCGTGAAAGAGGCGTACGACGAAGTGAAGATCACCTACGAGGTGGGCGAGCCCCGGACCATCGAAAAGGACGGCATGCTGATGGTCGTCCAGAGCGAAACCTCTCACGTAACCATGAGCGACGAAACCCTCCAGAAGATCATCGATGTCACCAAAGAGGTCCGCAACCGGCACATGAATATCTGAAAAAAATATGACCCTGCTTCAGATGCATTACCAGCACCCCACATCCAGAAAGCGAACCATGATCACCGGTAAACCAGGCAAATCAGCATATAACAATGAAAATAAATAGAAGATGAAATCCATACTTACCACACTGGCCGCCATCATCTTAATCGCCTCAACCGCCATGCTTCAATCCGACCGCCAGGAACGGGTGCAGGAATGCGCCGCCCAGGCAGGCTATGGCGCCATCTACCTGAAAGAATTCGTGGTCAGCCTGGCCAAGGCCGGCAAAGATGAACCTCCTTCCGTATACCGCCAGTCCGTGATCCTCCGCGGCAACAACATCTACCGCTTCAACCTCTGCAACGAAAAAGGCCAGGCCATCATCCGCCTTTACGACAGCTCCACCCAGCTCCTCACCTCCTACGACACCAAAACCAACAAGGAGTACAACCCCATCAACTTCCTCTGCCGCAAAACCGGCCAGTACCTGGTCGTAATCTCAATCAAGGACGGCAAAGCCGGCGA
>Ga0209205_1000105_pt1 | contig 13880 bp, 13 predicted proteins | sample ZodSprso05mmetaG_FD_184133 | JGI IMG/M metagenome (GOLD analysis project Ga0209205, IMG submission 184133) | Hot spring sediment microbial communities from Zodletone spring, Oklahoma to study Microbial Dark Matter (Phase II) - Zodletone Spring... ... | reverse complement strand
CACTCGCAGCAATGGTCGGCATATTTAAAAATCCGGAGGTGGGACTGGTGGACTCACGGATGATCCACACCCGTGTAAGAAAGGATGGTATATCGCTCCAGGAGCGGTTTTACATCAGCCGCGAAGTGAAGATCAAACATCACGAAAGCCTTATCTGGGGGACCATGATGGGCCCTTTCGGGGGTTGTTACGCGGTCAGGAAGTCGCTTTACAGGCCCGTTCCTGACAATTTCCTGGTGGATGATTTCTTTATCAATATGACCGTCCTGAAACAGGGATTCAGGTGCATCAGTAATATGGATGCAAAGGTCTATGAAGATGTGTCCAACAGCCTGGGAGAAGAATTCCGCAGGAAGAAAAGGATATCTGCCGGCAATTTCCAGAACCTGGCCCGCTTCGGATTGCTGCTTTTCTCGCCCATGCCGGGAGTGGCATTCTGCTTTTTCTCGCACAAGGTCATCCGCTGGCTGGTACCTTTCCTGGTGATGCTCTCGCTGGGCGCTTCCATCGGACTGGCAAAGGACTCAACCTTCTACCTGATCCTGCTGCTGCTCCAGCTCCTGGTCCTGCTACTGCCCCTTATTGATCTTTTTCTGAGGAAAATTAAGATTCATAGTTTAACTTTGCGCTTCATTTCACATTTCGTGGTAATGAACATCGCCCTGCTTGCAGGCTTTTTTAGATATATTGGAGGAATTCAAAATAATGTCTGGCAACCTACAAAAAGAAACCAGGTTTAAATTTCATACCATCGAGGAAGCCCTGGAGGATCTCCGTAACGGCAAGACCATCGTGGTGGTGGATGACGAGGACAGGGAGAACGAAGGAGATTTCATGGCAGCAGCCGAACTGATCACGCCGGAAACCGTCAACTTTATGGCCACCCACGGAAGGGGATTGATATGTGCGGCATTGACGGAGGACCGGTGTACGGAACTGGACCTGCCCATGATGGTGCGTACCAACACCAGTACCTTTTCAACAGCTTTCACCGTTTCGGTGGATTTGATCGGACACGGCACCACCACGGGAATATCCGCCGCTGACAGGGCCAAGACCCTGCGGGCACTGGTGGATCCGGTGACACATCCCGAGGACCTGGCCCGTCCGGGACACATCTTCCCGCTGAAAGCAAAGCGGCAGGGTGTGCTCAGACGCGCCGGTCACACGGAGGCTGCGGTTGATCTCACGAAATTGGCCGGCCTGAAACCGGGTGGCGTGCTGGTGGAGATCATGAACGAGGACGGGACCATGGCCAGGCTCCCCCAGCTGATCTCGATCGCGGAGGAGTTTCAGCTGAAGATCATTTCCATCAAGGACCTGATCGCACACAGGCTGCAAACCGACAGCATCCTCATCAAAGGATCCAAAGTACACCTTCCCACCCTTTACGGGGATTTTTACCTGACTCCTTTCATCCAGAAGACCAACGGAATGGAACATGTCGCCATCACCAAGGGGAGCTGGTCGGAGACCGATCCCGTGCTGGTGAGGGTCCACTCCTCATGCGTGACCGGGGATATCTTCGGCAGTTACCGGTGCGATTGCGGTGAACAGTTGCATGAGGCCCTGCGGAAGGTACAAAAGGAGGGCCGCGGGGTGATCGTTTATCTGAACCAGGAAGGAAGGGGGATCGGGCTCTATAATAAGATCAAAGCCTACAAATTGCAGGAAGAGGGCAGGGATACGGTGGAGGCCAATCTGGAACTGGGTTTCGAAGAAGATGAAAGGGATTACGGGGTGGGTGCCGGCATGCTGCACGCCCTGGGTGTGCGGAAGATCAGGCTGATGACCAACAATCCCGTGAAGCAGGCCGGGCTGGAGGGATACGGCATGAAGATCGTGGAGGTCATCCCGCTGGAGGTCACTCCCAACGCACATAATCAATTCTACCTGGAAACCAAACGGGACAAGATGGGGCACTTCCTCAACATTGCCAGATACGATAATCCGGGTAAAAATGAAGATTGAAGAGGTCCGGATCGTCTATATGGGAACTCCGGAATTCGCGCTGGCTCCCCTGGAGAGACTGCTCGAGGCAGGTTGCAGGGTGGTTGCCGTGGTCACCGGTCCGGACAGGCCTGCAGGAAGGGGCAAACAGATCAGGTTTTCACCTGTCAAACAATTTGCAATGAGACGGGGACTGCCGGTCCTCCAGCCTGAAAACCTGAAAGATCCGGATTTCGTGAAGACACTGGAAGACCTGGAACCGGACCTGCAGGTGGTGGTGGCGTTCCGGATGCTTCCCGAAGTGGTCTGGCGGATCCCGAAACTCGGCACCTTCAACTTGCATGCATCCCTGTTACCCCAGTACCGCGGGGCGGCCCCCATTCACCATGCCATCATGAACGGGGAAAAAGAGACCGGGGTCACAACCTTCCTGATCGATGCCAGGATCGATACAGGGAATATCCTGCTGAGGGAGAAAACCGCCATAGGCCCCGAAGAGACTGCCGGGGATCTGCACGACCGCCTGATGGTGCTGGGAGCGGGACTGGTGCTGGAAACTGCCAGGCGCCTGGCCGCAGGGGAGATCCGGCCCAGGTCCCAGGAAGATTTTATGGCCGGTCATGAGTTGCTGAAAAAAGCACCCAAGATCGGGAAAGCGGATTGCCAGATCCGCTGGGACCGTGAGGCTGAAAAGGTGTATAACTTCATCCGGGGACTGAGTCCCCATCCCGGTGCATATACCCATCTGGTGCGGACAACCGGAGAGCATATCCTCTGCAAGGTTTTTGCCTCCCGCATGGAATCCCGGGATCACCGGGATACACCCGGGACCATTCATTCTGACGGGAAACGCTTCCTCAAAGCAGCGGTGGCGGACGGATATCTTCAGATCCTCTCCCTTCAGCAGGAAGGCAAGCGCAGGATGGGGATAACGGAGTTTCTGGCGGGGATCAGCCTGGCCGCTTTCCAACCCCGCTTTTCCTGAGGTTCTTCAGATTCAGTTCAATTCCCCCGGTAACCTGGTAGTACAATTTGATGGCATTGATGAACTGCAGCTGATAGGACCTGGAATACCTGCCTGATACAAAAAACTCGAAATTGTAGTCCTCGATCTCGCCCATGGTGATCTTCCGGGGATCCGGATTCTCAAAATAGTCGAAAAAACGCCTCATCATGAAGGTGTAGGTTTTCCTCGATTTCTCAGAATAGCCCCTTTTCTCCAGTTGATCGGCAAAATAGTCCAGCCTGGCTCCCTTCTCCTTTTCTTCGTTCCTGAACCAGGAAGAGATGGAAAGCCACCATTCCGGTGAACCCTTCCGGGTTGATTTCTGGCGGAAAAAATCAATCCTGGTCTGCCTTCCGTCGGGAGGAAGGATCATCTTTACGGGGGTGGAGCCGGTATCGGACATGGTGTGCGTTTCTTACAAAGATAGGAAGCCCGGAGATCAATGTAAAGTTTTGATTGTCAAAAACATTAACATGTTTTGAACATAAGGGCCGCCGCTCCCCGCTCCGGGCTGCCGGTCCCCCGCCCGGGGCTACCCGTCCTCGAATTTGAACTGCAGGGAGGTTCCTTCCGGTGCCTGCTCCGGTTCAGGCTCCCGTTCCTGCTCCGGTTCGGGCTCCTGTTTCAGAAGGGATTCCGTTTTCTTTTTCCGGAGATGGATCTCCATGCCCGGGTCCGGCTGTGCACCCTCGGGCATCAGGTTCATGCGATACAGGTGCTTCAGCATTACCCCGTAGATCTGAGAAATATCCTCCATGGTCTCTCCTTCCTCCACCACATGGATATCATGGCCCCGCTCGGCCTTTCTGCGTTTCGGCTGCAGGTAGATGATCTGACCGGGCTCAAGGTCCGCGTCATATGGAAGGCCGTTGTACCTGGATATCTCGTTTTTGTATAGATCAAGTTCATTCCTGAGGGATTCGGGCGTATCCCCGGGGCGGACCACGATGTATTCGATCCGGTTATTAACAAGAACGGGACGAGAAGCGGAGTATCCATCTGCCGCCACCTTCACCGGGCCGCCCGCCACTTTCGGCTCTCTGTCCCCCGAGCCCGGCTTACCGTCCCGGACGGCCATAACGCTTTTATCCCCGGGATCCACCCAACCCTCCAGGACAAGCTGGTCATACCGGAACAATTCATTCTCCTCGATGATGCGGATCAAATGCCGTGCATAATCGGGAGAGGTGGCGTAGCCCGCCTCTTTCAGTCCGTGTGCCCATCCCTGGTAGTCATCCGGATTCAGCTGAAAAAGGGAGGCATACCTGGACCTGGTGGACAGGAACTGGGAATGATCCCAGTAAGAATCATAGGCCGATGGATAGGAACGGAAACATTCCCTCCATGCATCATCATTCTTATGGATGGTCTTCCCTTTCCAGTCGTGGCACTTGATCCCGAAATGATTGTTACCCCTGACAGCCAGGCTGCTGTTCCCGTTATCGGATTCCAGGCAGCCCTGGGCCAGGGTGATACTGGCCGGGATCCCCACCCTGGCCATCTCGCGCATGGCCAGATCTGCGAATGTGCTGATATAATCGTCCCTGGACATTTTTATGTCTGCCTGTCCGAATACCACACACTGCAATACCATCCCCGCAAAGATCCAGATCGACCTTCTCATTGCATTCCTCTCCGATATTTTCCGTAAAATTAGGGAGTTAAAAGCCATTTTCGTCTGCAAGTTTTTAACAACCGGTCAGGCCTGTGTAATGGAAGAACGTCCTGCGGCCTCGCGGATTGTCCGCAGTGAATGAAAAATCTGTATTTTTGGGGGTCCAAAACCCACCCGGAATGAAACAATGCGATTTTCAGATCCGTTACACCTGCTACGATCAGCTGGATGAACTCCCCGGTCATTATGTCAGTCTGGTGAATTCAGCCATCGAAGCCGCCGGTGATGCTTATGCCCCGTACTCCAAATACCATGTAGGTGCGTCGGTCCTGTTGGAAAACGGCGAAATCATCACTGGTAACAACCAGGAAAATGCGGCTTACCCATCCGGACTGTGCGCCGAACGCGTGGCCCTCTTTTATGCCGGCTCACGGTATCCGGAAGTGGCTGTCAGGGCGATCGCTGTGGCGGCGGTGCGGGACGGTTCGGTCCAGGAAGAACCCGTGACGCCCTGCGGGGCATGCAGGCAGGTCCTGTTTGAAAAAGAACACCGGGGAGGAAAACCCATCGAGGTCATCCTCTATGGAAGCAAAAAGATCCTGGTCCTTCAGCAGTCCACCGACCTGCTGCCCCTTCCCTTCACGCTGGACGGCGCAGATTGATCAACCCGGAGGACCGGCCACTAACCAGCCCGGAACACCGGGAATATATCCATTTTCGGGTAGGGCGCCACGATTTCCAGCTGCTCGTTTTTTACAGGATGGACAAAAGAAATGGACCTGGCATGGAGACTGATCCCCCCGTTCTTGTTGGTCCGTGCCGCCCCGTATTTCCGGTCGCCCTTGATGATGCATCCAACCGCTGCCAGCTGGGCCCTGATCTGATGGTGCCGGCCTGTTTCCAGCTCGATCTCCAGGAGGTGGTACCGGTCCGATGATGCCAGTGTGCGGTAGTGCAGCACGGCAAGCCTGGAACCGGGAACCTCCTTGTCGTGGGCATAGGATTTGTTCTGTTTCGTGTTCCTGCTCAGGTAATGTTCCAGCGTGCCCGAATCCGGAACCGGGGCGCGGTCCACGATGGCATGGTAGATCTTTATCACCTCCCGGTCCTTGAACATTTTCGCCATCCGGCTCAGCGCCTTGCTGGTCTTGGTAAAGACCACCGCCCCGCTCACAGGCCGGTCCAGCCGGTGCGGGATCCCCAGGAACACCTCCCCCGGCTTCCCGTCCCTTTCTTTGATAAAATCTTTCAGGATCCGGTCCAGGGACGGATCACCCGTCTGATCTCCCTGCACGATATCCGATACCCGTTTGTTCACCACCAGCAGGTGGTTGTCCTCATATAATATCTGAATCGATGGCATGTTGTGTTATGCTTGCTTCGCAAGCGTTAGGGGTGTTAGAAGTTAGGTTAGGTTAGATGTTAGAAGTTAGGTTAGGTTAGGTTAGGTTAGGTTGGGTTAGGCTAAGTTAGGTCAAGATCCTAACCCCTAACACCCTAACCCCTAACCTTTTCAATACTGCTCCTTTTCGTTGGGGAAGTTTTTCGACCGCACATCCTCGATGTAATTCTGCACCGCTCCTTTGATCTCCATCTGGAGGTTATGGTACCGGCGCAGGAACCTGGGCGAGAATTCCTGGGTGATGCCGAGCATGTCATGAAGCACCAGCACCTGTCCGTCCACCTCCGGACCGGCACCGATCCCGATGGTGGGAATATTGACGGACCGGGTCACTTCTCCGGCCAGTTTTGCAGGGATCTTTTCCAGGACCACCCCGAAACAACCACTCTTGGCAAGCGCTTTCGCGTCTGATTTCAGCTTTTCAGCCTCATCCGTTTCAGTGGCACGGACCACGTATGTACCGAACTTGTGGATCGCCTGCGGGGTGAGCCCCAGGTGTCCCATCACAGGGATCCCTGCCGAAAGGATCCGGTCCACCGATTCGATGATCTCCTCCCCTCCCTCCAGTTTGATGGCGCTGGCCCCGGTTTCCTTCATGATCCGGATGGCGGATGCCAGCGCGCCCATGGAATTGCCCTGGTAGGTCCCGAAAGGCAGATCGACCACCACCAGCGCACGATTCACTGCCCTTACCACGGAGGCGGCATGGTAGATCATGTGGTCCAGGGTGATGGGAAGTGTGGTCTCATACCCTGCCATCACATTGGAAGCGGAGTCCCCCACCAGGATCACATCAATGCCTGCCTGGTCCAGCAGGCGGGCAAAAGAATAGTCATACGCCGTTAACATGGCGATTTTCTCGCCTTTGAGCTTCATCGCACCCAGCACGTGGGTGGTCACGCGTTTCACATTTTTATGAAGGGCCATGGTCAGGAATGATGGTTCCCTGCAAAGTTTACAATAAATTTCCTATTCACGGTCAATTTGTCAGTTTATATGACAATGTCCCTTTATCGGGGGACGGATGACCGGCTATTTTGTGTCATTATTGCACCCGCATGAAAAAAATTCACATTGGCACAATCTATGCGCATTCACACATCGAACATAAAAGTCAGTATCGATAGTCAGAAAATCATACATAAAATAATAACTGCATTATGAGTAAAATAATTGGAATAGATCTCGGAACCACAAATTCATGTGTGGCTGTGATGGAAGGAAATGAACCCGTTGTGATCCCCAACAGCGAAGGGAAAAGAACAACGCCGTCCATGGTCGCATTTGTGGAAAACGGAGAAAGGAAAGTCGGGGACCCGGCCAAACGTCAGGCCATTACCAATTCCCAGAGAACCATATTCTCCATCAAACGCTTTATGGGCGAAACTTACGACAGAATGGCCAAGGAAATTGGAAGGGTCTCTTACAAGGTGGTGAAAGGTGAGAACAATACACCGCGGATACAGGTGGATGACCGCCAGTATTCGCCGCAGGAGATCTCGGCCATGATCCTTCAGAAAATGAAGAAGACCGCCGAAGATTACCTGGGACATGAAGTGAAGGAGGCTGTGATCACCGTTCCCGCCTACTTCAGTGACTCCCAGCGCCAGGCCACCAAAGAGGCGGGCGAGATCGCAGGTTTGAAGGTGAAAAGGATCATCAATGAGCCTACAGCTGCATCGCTTGCGTACGGTCTGGACAAAAAAACCTCCGATCTGAAGATCGCCGTATTTGACCTGGGAGGAGGTACCTTTGATATTTCCATTCTGGAACTGGGCGACGGCGTTTTTGAGGTCAAATCCACCAATGGCGATACCCACCTGGGAGGCGATGACTTTGACCAGGTGATCATGGACTGGCTGGCAGAAGATTTCAAGAAGGATGAGGGAGTGGACCTGAGGAAGGATCCCATGGCATTGCAGCGGCTGAAAGAGGCTGCCGAAAAGGCCAAGATTGAACTTTCCAGTGCGACCCAGACCGAGATCAACCTTCCTTACATCATGCCGGTGGACGGTGTCCCGAAACACCTGGTGAAAACCCTGACCAGGGCCAAATTTGAAAGCCTGGCTGATAAGCTGATCCAGGCCACGGTGGAGCCATGCAAAAAAGCATTGAAAGACTCGGGTCTGAGTGCAAAAGACATCAACGAGGTCATCCTGGTGGGAGGTTCCACCCGTATACCCGCCATTCAGAAGGTAGTGGAGGATTTCTTCGGCAAGAAACCTTCCAAGGGGGTCAATCCGGACGAGGTAGTTGCCGTCGGCGCCGCCATCCAGGGAGGTGTGCTCACAGGAGAGGTAAAGGATGTGCTGTTGCTGGATGTAACTCCGCTCTCGCTGGGCATTGAAACCATGGGAAGCGTGTTCACAAGGCTGATCGAGGCCAACACCACCATTCCCACCAAAAAAACCCAGACATTCACCACTGCAGCCGACAACCAGCCCAGCGTGGAGATCCACGTGCTTCAGGGTGAAAGGGCCATGGCCAGGGACAACAAGACCATCGGGCGCTTCCATCTGGACGGCATCCCGCCCGCACCCCGCGGTATTCCCCAGATCGAGGTCACATTTGACATCGATGCCAACGGGATCCTGAACGTGTCCGCCAGGGACAAGGGTACAGGTAAAGAGCAGAGCATCCGCATCGAAGCTTCGTCGGGTCTCTCGGATTCAGAAATTGAAAGGATGAAGAAAGAGGCCAAGGAGAATGAGGAAGCCGACAGGATAGCCAAGGAACGCATTGATAAACTGAACAGTGCCGACAGCCTGATCTTCCAGACCGAAAAACAGCTGAAAGATTACGGCGATAAGATCCCGGCTGCCAAGAAGACACCCATCGAAGAGGCCCTGACCAAGCTCAAGGAAGCCCATAAATCAGAGGACCTGGGTGCCATTGATGAAGCCACCACCGCATTGAACAATGCATGGCAGGCTGCCTCACAGGACATCTACAACGCAACCCAGCAGGCAGGAGGCCAGGCAGGTCCGGCCGGTGAACCGGGCGGTGAGCCGGGCGGTGAGCCGGGCGGTGAGCAGGCCACTTCCGGCAAAGGAGGGAATGATGATGAGGTGACGGATGTGGATTTCGAGGAAGTAAAATAGAGATAACACCACCAGAATTGGTTTAACACGGAGAGGCTGTATCAAATGATACGGCCTCTTTTTCTTTGGTTTGCAGGGATACGAAAGACTGACAGGGTTAAGTACGCTTATATCCGCTTGAGCTGGCCTGTTTGGGATCGTCACAGCCAAACAAAATACTGTCCAAGCCTTGAGATCAGCGAGAGGTCGTTGGCCGGGATTTATCCACCCGTTGCTGTTTCTCAGCACATGGGTGGTGTCGACATCTCAGGAATAGATACTTTATATCTATTTGTTAACTATTTTTATGTTGTTTTGGATAATAAACGTCTATCGATGGATATTTTTTATCCGATAAAGCACTAAAATAGTATAGTAACCAGATAATAAATATCCTTTCAGCCGGTCCGGCAGATGATATCGGGTAAGTGTAGCCGGCACTTTTTTTTCTTGGGTAAAAAACCCAAATTTGCAGGGTAGATTTGATCGTGATGAGGAGGAGGGATATGTTTTTTCAGCATATTACCGGAATGAACCGTGTATCCATGAGATCCCAGAGATCCGAAAAGACCGGGAAGCCCATGGGATCGGGTATGTCAGTGAAATCAGGCATATCCCTGTGGTTCCTGCTATTGCTGATCGCAGGATCTGCCATGGTTCACGGTCAGAACAGGTTGGATGAGCGGGGACGGAAAACCGGGCAGTGGAAAGAGGAATATCCCGACGGCACCACCCGGTACGAGGCCGAATTCCATGAAGGAGAGCCCGTGGGGATGATGACCCGTTATTTTGATACCGGTATCAAGTCCGCCGAAATGTACTTCGACACGGTGCGGGGACGCTGTTTTACCAGGATGTTCTATGAGAACGGAAAGCTGGCGGCCGAAGGCTGGTTCGTGAACAGGGAGAAGGATTCGGTGTGGACCTACTACTCGGAATACGATGGTTCGGTAAGGATCAGGGAACCCTATGAAGATGGCAGCCTGAACGGCACGGTCAGGAATTATTACCCCGATGGTGGCGTTTCGGAAGAAATCGGTTGGAGGAAGGATGAGAAAAGCGGTGACTGGAACCAGTTTTACGAGAACGGGGCCCTGAGGCTCAGCGGATCGTACCGGCAAGACATGCTGAACGGTGGATACGAGGTGTTTTATCCTGACAGCACCTTGAAAATAAAGGGAATATACAAAGATGACCAGTCCCACGGCACCTGGGTGTATTTTGATGAAGCCGGGAATGAGGTATATTCCATTGAGTTCGATGAAGGTAAAGCGGTGGACCAGGCAAAGTACCTGGAAGTGATGGATGAACTGCTCAGAAGGTTTGAGGAGACCGGGGAGCCAGTAACCATAGAACATAAAGATTGATACCCATGTCCGCACGTGAAGGAAAGGCCATGAAGAAGGCCGCCGCCCGCCTGGTTCCGGTGGCTGGACTGCTCCCGGTGTCGGGACTGATCCCGGTGTCGGGACTGATCCCGGTGTCGGGACTGATCCCGGTGACGGGACTGCTCCCGGTGTCGGGGCTACGCCTGTTCAAAGGGTTGCCCCTGTTTTCGGGACTACACCTGTCCATGGCACTGCTGATAGTCGCCGCTCTGCTCCTGGTCACCCCGGAAACACTTGCACAGCAGATTTCCGATAGCACCTACTGGGTATACTTTACTGACAAGAATCTCAACGGGTACCGGATCGACCGGCCGGAGGAGTTTCTTTCCGAAAGATCCGTTGACCGGCGGGCATGGCAGGGACTGGCCGTTGATCAGACCGACCTCCCCGTCACACAGGCATACGTGGATGAACTGCGGGCCATGGGTGCAGAGATCAAACACGTCTCCAGGTGGCTCAACGGGGTTGCCTTTGTCCGGCCGGATCCCGAACTTGTAGAACAGGTGCTGGCAAAAAGCTTCACGGACACCGTTCCCTGGGAACACGATCCTGGCGCATTGTACTTCCCGCCTGCTCCCACGGCGGACCGGTTTTCTTCGCCCCTGGATCCGTCTCCCGGCTTTGATTACGGTTATTCGGTGGATCAGATCCGGATGCTCGGGATGCAGATGCTGCACAGCAGGGGTTATACTGGGAAAGGCGTGCATATTGCCGTGCTCGATGCCGGTTTTTATAATGTGGACAGCCTGCCTTCCTTTGCCTCCATGATCAGCGAAGGAAGGCTCCTGGGAACCCGGAATTTCGTGAATGACACCCCGCTGTTCCGCCAATCCTCGACCCACGGTATGTACGTGCTTTCCATCATGGGTGCCGACTGGAACGGGAACATGATGGGGACGGCTCCCCATGCCAGTTATTTGCTGTGCATGACGGAAGATCCCGGCCGGGAGACAAAGATCGAGGAGATCGCCTGGATCGAGGCGGCTGAATATATCGACAGCCTTGGTTTTGATGTGATCAATACCTCCCTGGGTTATTCTGATTTTGACACGACCCTGTTCGATTATACCTACCGGGATATGGACGGGAAGACCACTTTCATTTCCCGGGCTGCCTCCATGACGGCCGGAAAGGGGATCGTCGCCTGCAACAGTGCGGGCAATGAAGGTGCAAACCCCTGGTATCACATCACCGCGCCGGCGGATGCCTTTGATGTCCTGACCGTGGGGGCGGTGGACAGCACGGGATCCATCGCAAGCTTCAGTTCCAGGGGACCCTCATTCGATGCCCGGATCAAGCCGGATGTGACGGCCATGGGTGTGGCCACGGTGGTTCAGAGCACCTTTGGGGGACTGGCCCGGGGAGGCGGCACTTCTTTTTCCTCACCGCTTATTGCCGGTTCGGTGGCAAGCCTGTGGCAGGCCTATCCCCGGATACCCGCCAGGGAACTGATCCACATGATCCGGCAGAGCGGCGACCGGGTGAAGAATCCCGATTCGACCTATGGATTCGGAGTGCCCAACTTCGCACTGGCTTACTGGAGCATCTCCTCGGTGCCGGCAGGTTATGTTCCCGGTCACATGGAGCTCTATCCCAATCCCGCCCGCAACCGGGTGATGATCAAACTTCCGGAGGAAACACAGGGCTCCTATCAACTGGTTTACTATGATCTGAGGGGCCAGATGGTCCATACGCAGCAGGTGGACCTGCCCGGTGAGGTCCTGCTGCCGGACAAGCTGACCGGTGGATTGTATATCCTGGAGATCCGGACGGACCGGGGGATTTACCGCAGCCGTTTAATCAAACAGTGATGCCGGATCCAGGTCTTTCCCTATCCCAGCTTCATCAGCGCATCCTGGATGCCATCAGAAAAGAATTCCCCGACCGGTACTGGATCGTGGCAGAGATCCTGGAACTGCACGTGAACCGGAGCGGGCACTGCTACCTGGAACTGATCGAAAAGAGTGAAAAGGACGACTCCATCCTGGCCAGGGCAAGGGGGACCATCTGGGCCTCCCGCTTCAGCATGCTGCGTCCCTTCTTTGAATCCTCCACCGGCACCCAACTCAAAAGCGGGATCAAGCTGCTTTTCCGGGCATCTGTCGAATTCCATCCCCTGTACGGCTACAGCCTGAACATCACGGACATCGATCCGAGCTACACGGTGGGTGACCTGGCCCGGAAGAAACAGGAGGTGATCCGCAGGCTGCGGGAAGAAGGGGTGATGGACATGAACCGGGAGCTTCCCTTTCCCACTGTTCCCCAGCGCATTGCTGTGATCTCCTCAGAAACTGCGGCAGGCTACGGTGATTTCATGGAGACCATTGAGAACAACAGTCACGGATTCCGCTTTGAAACCACTCTTTTCCCGGCGCTGATGCAGGGCGATGAGGCGTCCCCGTCCATCATCGCCGCACTGGATGCCGTTTTTGAAAAAATTTCCCTGTTCGATTGTGTGACCATCATCCGGGGAGGAGGTTCCAGGGCGGACCTGGAGTGCTATAACGAATATGACCTGGCCTATTTCATCACCCAGTTCCCCCTGCCCGTGATCACCGGTATCGGTCACGAGCGGGATGAATCGGTGGCAGACCTGGTGGCGAACCGGGCATTGAAAACGCCCACGGCGGTGGCCGAATTCCTGGTGGACCAGATGCTTGCTTTCGAATTCCGGCTTGCATCGCTCCATGAGCGGATGACCAGGTCCGTGAAACGGATCGTCCAGACCCGGGCAGCCATGCTGGAGCGTTACGGGCGCGACCTGCAGCATCTCTCCCGCGCTTTCATCCACCGGAAGCGGGAACACCTTCAGCAATCGCACCTGCTGCTGCGCAGACTGAGCGGCAACTATTTCTCCAGGAAGAAGGACCACCTGGCCATGCTGGAGAAACAGGCTGCGCTGGTGGACCCGGCGAACATCATGAAAAGGGGATATTCCATGACCCTGCGGGAGGGGAAACTGTTAAAGAGCGTCCGGGGGGTGATGGAGGGCGACCGGATCGAGACGTGGCTTTCAGACGGACGGATCATCAGCAACACGGAAAAAACCATACAGGAAAATGGCAAAAAAAGAGATCAGCTATGACGAAGCTGTAACGGAGATCGAAGATATCCTGGAAAAGATCGAGGAGGGTGAACTGGGTGTGGATGAGCTTGCCAGGAAGGTGGGCCGGGTCACCGAGCTGTTGAAAATATGCAGGGACAGGCTCTACAAAACCGAGGAGACCATTGACAGGATCCTGGATGACGCCGGGTCCGGGGAACAGTGAAACCATCGCTTCGGAAATGGGGCGCCTGTGAACACCTGCACCTGCCTTCCGGCCCAACCGGAACGCGAATCGAACGGCTACTCCTCCTCCCGGTACACGGTCTTCAGCACCAGCAGGTTCATGGGATTGGAACCCAGTCCCCGGATCTCCAGCGGCGAGAACCGTACCAC
>Ga0209205_1000104_pt1 | contig 14038 bp, 9 predicted proteins | sample ZodSprso05mmetaG_FD_184133 | JGI IMG/M metagenome (GOLD analysis project Ga0209205, IMG submission 184133) | Hot spring sediment microbial communities from Zodletone spring, Oklahoma to study Microbial Dark Matter (Phase II) - Zodletone Spring... ... | reverse complement strand
GCCTTGGGGATGAAGGAAGGCCTTTTCTGGAAGATATAGCTCAGGCCAGCCGGAACAGCATGCTGAATGCCATGCTGGGAGGGATTGTCTGGAACCTGGGCAATATCCTGCTGGTGGCAGCCATTGCGGTGGCAGGAATGTCGGTGGGATTCCCCATTGGTGGGGGAATTGCCTGGGTCCTTGGCATCATCGTCAATTTTATTTTGGTGGTCCTGGATAAAGGCCAGCCGGAAGGGAATGTCTATCTGCTTTTTGGCGGCGTGATCGTGATCGTCGCCGCGATCTACCTGAGTATGCTCTCTTACCGGAGACTGGCAAAAGAGCAGAAAAAACCATCGGCCAAGGGAATTCTACTTTCGGTTGCGGCAGGATTGCTGATTGCCTTCTTTTACGGACTGGTTGTCAAATCGCTGGATAACAGCTTCGTCACAGGAGGTGCCGGGAACCTGACCCCATTTACGGGGGTGTTCTTCTTTGCCGTGGGGATCACGGTGAGTACACCCATATTCAATCCGATTTTCATGCGGTTTCCGGTTGAAGGAGAACGTGTAAGGATGAAGGAGTATTTCACGGGAAACCTGAAAACCCACCTGACGGGAGTCCTCGGCGGATTCATCTGGATGACAGGGATGGTGGTCAGCTTCATGTCGGCTGGGGCATCCAATCCCGCAATCTCTTACGCCCTGAGCAATGCAGCCCCCGTTGTGGCCATTATCTGGGGTGTCTTTATATGGAAGGAATTCAAAGATGCACCCCAGGGAACCAACAAGCTCCTGACCGCCATGTTCCTGCTGTTTATTGTAGGCCTGGTATTAATTACCATGTCAAATAATTAGAAAATTTGAGGACCATGAGCCTGGAGAGAATGCTTGAGCAAACCGCCGTGAATGTCCGGATGAAGCTGCTGCAGAATATCCTGATGGCCGGAGGGGGACACACCGGGGGTTCGTTGTCCTCGGTGGATATCCTGGTGGCCCTTTATTTTCATGTTATGCACATCGATCCGGAAAAACCGGACCTCGAGGACAGGGACAGGTTCATCATGAGCAAAGGACACTCGGTGGAGAGTTTCCACACTGTTCTTTCTAAAAGGGGTTATTTCAGCCAGGAAACACTGGATACCTATGGAAAATTCAATTCCATCCTGGCAGGTCATCCCACGCGGAGAGTCCCCGGGGTGGAGTTGAATTCCGGTGCGCTCGGCCATGGTCCTTCTGTGGGGACGGGTATGGCCATTGCCGCGAAACGAACAGGATCGAAGTACAGGATATTCGTGCTGATGGGTGATGGTGAGCAGGGGGAGGGATCCGTACTGGAAGCAGCAGCGGCTGCCGGCCACTATCACCTGGATAACTTGGTGGGTATTGTGGACCGTAACTACCTACAGATCAGCGGTTATACTGAAGAGGTAATGGCCATCGAGAACCTGGAAGGAAAATATCGGGCCTGCGGATGGGCGATCAGGGAATGTGACGGGCACGATATGAAAGAGCTGACAGAAACCCTCGATAACACTCCCTTTGAGCCCGGGAAGCCCTCCCTGGTCATTGCCAGGACCATCAAGGGAAAGGGTGTCTCCTTCATGGAGAACAAGGCCAGCTGGCATCACCGGGTGCCCAGTGCGGAAGAGCTTGAGAAGGCACTGGAAGAACTGGACTTAAAACGAATGACTTATGATGGCGACTATTCCTTGTAGGAAAGCGATCACAGATACGCTGCTGGAAGAAGGAAAGAAGAACCCGAACCTTTACGTGGTCACCTCCGATGCCCGGGGCAGTGTCACGCTGACGGATTTCGCCCGGGAACTGCCCGGTCAGTTCGTGGAGGTGGGCATTGCAGAACAGAATGCTGTTGGTATTGCAGCAGGGCTTGCGCTTTCGGGAAAGAATGCTTTCGTATGCGGACCGGCCTGCTTTTATTCGGCCCGCAGCCTGGAACAGATCAAGGTGGATGTGGCCTATACCGGGTCCAGCGTGAAAGTTATCGGTGTCAGCGGAGGCGTCAGCTATGGTGCCCTTGGCTCAACCCACCATAGCCTGCATGATATAGCCGTCATGCGTACTTTCCCGGGGATGAGGGTGTACCTGCCATCCGACCGGTTCCAGTCTGTATGGTTGACCAGGTACTTAAGCACCAGTGATGAAAGTGCCTACGTCAGGGTTGGAAGGAATGCGGTCCCGGATATTTATTCCGAAAAGGATACCTTCGAACCGGGAAAGGCCAGCGTCCTGAAATCCGGTGAGGATATTGCCATCATCGCCACCGGCGAAACGGTCTATCATGCACTGAAAGCAGCGGAGAAGCTGGAGGCGGATGGCGTCCGAACCACTGTGATCGACATGTTCACCATCAAGCCCCTTGACGAATCAACTGTCATTGATGCTGCAAAAAATACCCGATGCATCCTTACCGTGGAAGAACACAGCATTTACGGAGGCCTGGGGGCGGCTATCTCAGAGATCACATCACAGCACCATCCCGTCCGGATGAAGATCCTCGGGATCCCGGATGAAAATGCGGTGCATGGAAATTCACCGGAGATCTTTGCGCACTATGGTCTTGATATGGAAGGCATCTACCGCCATGCTACATCCCTGCTGGCCCCGGCAGAGGGAGCCCTGAATTACTGAGGTTTCAGTTCCTGTTTTCTGTTTAAATGATAGGTTTTCCCTGCTTCGGTTGCCAGATCCACCAGTACCGTTTGCGGGAGACCGGGAGAGGGCAGCTCAACGGTTGCGTGGTTCAGCGGATCTTTGATCCGGGGCTGCCGGTAATAAGGGTTTGAATTCTTCTCTCCCGGTTCCACGGGTTGCAGGACAGTCTCCTTGCACACCACTTCATTGGGAAGCCTCAGCCTGCAATTGCCCCCCAGGCTTGAATGAACGGTCACATCTTCGACCTGCATTTCCCTCCAGCTGAAATCCACCGTGAACCCTCCGCGGGCCCTGAGGCCCCTGACACGCCCGACGGGCCAGGCATCCGGCAGGGCCGGTAAAAGAAAAATGGCCCCGTCGTGACTCTGTATCAGCATTTCGGCGATACCTGCCGTACATCCGAAATTACCATCGATCTGGAAGGGAGGATGCGCATCGAACAGGTTGGGATAGGTGCCCCCGTGTTGACCCCAACCCTCCAGGGGTGCGGGGGAGAGCTGGTCTGTGATCAGTTTATGAGCGCGATTCCCGTCCAGCAGGCGCGCCCACAGGTTGACCTTCCATCCCATGGACCAGCCGGTGGATTCGTCGCCGCGGTATTCCAGGGAGTTTCTGGCTGCCCGGAATAATCCGGGGTGGCTCCAGGGTGAGACCTGGTTTCCCGGGTAAAGGCCGTAAAGATGAGATACATGCCTGTGACGGTCATCCGCCCTGTCCCAGTCGGCCATCCACTCCTGCAGCTGACCGAACCTTCCGATCTGCATGGGGGCAAGCATTTCCCTCAGCCGGCTGACACTGTCGGCAAATGCGTGGTCCCAGTCCAGTATGCCGGAGGCATCCACCAGGTTGGAGAACACGTCGAAAACCAGCTGGTTGTCCATGGTCGTCCCTGCCGCCATCCTGGCTCCTCCCGGGTGGGTATTCTCGGGCGACATGGAGGGATTGACCACAAGCCAGTCATGTTCCGGTTCCCGTTGAAGCACATCCATGTAAAACATGGCCACACCCTTCAATACGGGATAGATCTCCGTCAGGAACTCCCTGTCTCCGCCATACAGGTAATGTTGCCACAGGTGCTGGGAAAGCCAGGCACCTCCCATGGGCCACAGGCCGTAGGACGCTCCGTCCACCGGACCCGTGATCCTCCACAGGTCTGTGTTGTGATGGACGACCCAACCCCTTGCCCCGTACATCTCCCCGGCCGCATCCCTGCCGGTCACCGCAAGGTCCTTCACCATCCCGATCAGTGGCCAATGCATTTCCGGAAGGGCGGTCAGTTCGGCCGGCCAGTAGTTCATCTCCGTGTTGATGTTGATGGTATACTTGCTGTCCCACGGGGGAGAAACCCGGTCGTTCCAGATGCCCTGCAGGTTGGCCGGCTGGGATCCGGGCCTGGAAGAAGATATCAGCAGGTACCTTCCGAACTGGAAATAGAGCGCCGCCAGGTGCGGATCGTTGCCGTGTGCAAAATCCACGACCCTCCGGTCCGTCGTGTTCCGGACCGAATCGGTCACGCCCAGGTCCAGGCTCACCCTGTCGAAGTATTCCCTGTAATCACGGACATGCGCCGCCCGGATCTCAGCCGGATCCTTTCCTGCCACTGTCGTCAGGACCGAGTCCGCCCTCTGTCCGGCATCCCCGGTGATATCCCTGTAATCATTGAAGTTCGTACCGATACTCACGAAAAGGGTCACCGCATCTGCAGCGGAGACCACCAGGCTGTCACCCGCCTCTGTGACAACTCCCCCTTCGGCAACGGGCAGCACCCTGATCCCGAACCGCACCCGGCCCCTCTTGTTGTCCTGGTCGCCCGACACCCCGTCCAGGGCCAGGATCCCTTTGTCCGACCGCACAGTCCACTTTTCATGCGGACTGTCCAGCTTCAGGGAGCAGTTGATCATTCCCTTTTTGCCGGCGGTGAGGCGGACCATGATCACCCGGTCCGCCGCCGTGGCAAGATATTCCCTTGTGTAGGTTACCTGATCAATGGTATAGGTGACCTTTGCCAGGGCATTCCCGATATCCAGTTCTCTTCTGTACTCCTTAACCTTCCCGTGACCCGGAAAAGAGATCCGCAGGTTCCCCGCCGGCTGGTATGCCATGCCATGGTTGTTGTCCGGCGGCGGGTACCTGGGGATCCGCGTCATGGCCAGCTCCTCCGCCTCCCGGTATTTCCCCTCGAAAACCAGACTCCGCAACTCCGGGAGCACCTCCCTGAATCCGCCGGGAATGTTGTTGCCCGGTTCGCCTGCCCAGATGGTTTCTTCGTTGAGCTGCAGCAGTTCATGATCCGCACCCCCGAAGATCATGGCTCCCAGTCGCCCGTTCCCGATGGGCAGGGCTTCCTCCCACCTCTCCGCAGGCCGGTCATACCATAAAAGGTGCTGTGATTCTTCATTGTTTACACTGCAAGAGACCAGTGAGAATAAAATTACCCAGAGGATCAAAAAGCTTTTCTTCATGCCGGTATTTGTTTTTGACTTCCGCCCAATAAATGTACCTTTAAAACATGACTTTCAAAAATCCGACAAACCTTGCTTTTATGAAATTCAGACACCTGTTTTTGATCCCCGTCACCACCTTCATCACAATCAGCCTCAGCGCCCAGCCCTGGCTGCCCGACCGGGGTGACGGCACATATAAAAACCCGGTCATTTATGCCGATTACTCTGATCCGGATGTGGTCCGCGTGGGGGAGGATTTCTACATGGTCTCCTCCAGCTTCAACTGCGTACCGGGTCTTCCCGTACTGCATTCAAAGGACCTGGTGAACTGGAGGATCGTGAACCACGTGTTCGACCGCCTGGCGCCGGAGGAATTCTTTTCCATTCCCCAGCACGGCAACGGCTGCTGGGCACCCTCGCTCCGGTACCACGACGGCACTTATTATGTCTTCTTCGGGGACCCCGATTACGGGATATACATGAGCAAGACAAAGGACCCCGAAGGAGCATGGTCGCCGCTGACCCTGGTGCAGGAGGCAAAGGGGTGGATCGATCCCTCTCCCCTGTGGGATGAGGACGGGAAAGCCTACCTGGTGCATGCCTTCGCGGGAAGCCGTTCCGGGATCAAAAGCATCCTTGCCGTCCACCGCATGGAACCGGACGGATCGGCCCTGATCGGTGAAGGTGTGCTGGTCTATGACGGTCACGGGGTAAACCCCACCATCGAAGGGCCCAAATTCTACAAGCGGAACGGGTATTACTACATCTTCGCTCCCGCAGGGGGAGTCAGGCCGGGCTGGCAGACGGTTTTGAGAAGCAGGGACCCCTTCGGTCCTTACGAGATCCGGACGGTGATGCACCAGGGGACCACCGACATCAACGGTCCCCACCAGGGCGGCTGGGTGGAACTGGAAAACGGGGAATCGTGGTTCATCCATTTCCAGGACAAAGATGCCTACGGCAGGGTCGTACACCTGAATCCCCTTGCATGGAATGACGACTGGCCGCTCATTGGGATCGACATCGACGGGGACGGGATCGGAGAGCCGGTCACCGTGCACCAAAAACCCTCCGTCAGTGTCCGGGTGCAACCCCATGGTCCGCAGACCTCGGATGAGTTCAATGGCACCCGTCCCGGTCTCCAGTGGCAGTGGCACGCCAATCCCCGGCAGGAATGGATGTTCCATTCGGGGAACCTGGGATTCCTGCGACTGTACTGTACCCTGTTGCCTGACGGCCATCAGAACCACTGGGACACCCCGAACCTTTTCCTCCAGAAATTCCCCGCCCCGGCTTTCACGGCCACAACGAAAGTGGATTTCCGGGGGCAGATGGAGGGCGACCAAACCGGCCTGATCGTCATGGGTGAGGACTATGCCGGCCTGGTCCTGGAGAAGTCCGGCGATAAGATTTTTCTCTCACAGCTATCCTGCCCGGATGCGGAAAGCGGATCGCCCGAGGAGGTCCATGAGCGGGTCGAAGCCCCGCCGGGAAGCATCTACCTGAGGGTTGAGGTGAGTGAGCGCGCAGCCGGTGAGGGCGCCATTTGCAGTTTCGAATACAGCGCGGACGGAAAACGGTATAAGAAGCTGGGGGAAACCTTCACTGCAACCCCGGGCAGGTGGATCGGGGCCAAGGTGGGTCTGTTCGCCACCGGCAGGGAGAAAACCAACGACAGCGGGTATGCCGACTATGACTGGTTCCGGATCGAATGAAAATGAATATTCGCACCACGGTAATCGCCCTCGCAGGCATGCTGCTCCTGGCTGCATGCGGGGATGAACCTTTGAAGCCTGTCACCGTCCACCTGGTCGGTGATTCCACCATGGCCGACAAACCGGATCCCGGCAACAATCCCGAAAGAGGATGGGGACAGCTACTCCCGGAGTTCTTCAATGACCTGGTCACCGTAAGGAACCATGCGGTCAACGGGCGGAGCACAAAAAGCTTCATCGAAGAAGGGAAATGGAACAATGTGATGCAGGCGGTTCAACCCGGGGATTACGTGCTGATCCAGTTCGGCCATAACGACCAGAAGGAGTATGACCCCAACCGCTACAGCAATGCCTACAGCGATTACCGGAGGAACCTGGAACAGATGGCCCTTGAGGTCCGCGACAAAGGAGCCCATCCCGTCCTGCTGAGCTCCATTGTCCGCAGAAATTTCAACGATGAGGGAACCCTGGTGGATACCCACGGGCCCTACCCTTTCGTGGCCCGCACGGTAGCAGCCGGGAACGGGATCCCTTTCATCGACCTGCAGCAAATGACCGGGGACCTGTTAACCGGGCTTGGGCCGGAACGGTCGGCCGGACACTACCTGATCCTGGAACCGGGCACCTGGGAGATGTACCCGGAGGGAAGGGTGGACAATACCCACCTGAATGAGCGCGGGGCCAGGGAAGTGGCCGGAATGGTGGCCAGGTCGGTCCGGGAGCTGGGACTTCCCCTGGCCGGTTACCTCGATAGGGAACATAACCTCACCCGGGTCCTGGTGGTGGTGGGAGGGCACAGCTATGATACCACCGGGTTTTACGACATGCTTGGCAGCCTGGGACAATTTCATTTCGATTCCGTTTCCCATCCGGATGCGGGGAGACTGCTGGCCTCGGAGCACATCCACTCCTACGACGCGATCATGTTCTACGATTTTATCACCGGGATGCCGCTGAAGGATTCCGCCATCTACCTGAACCTGGCCCGAAGGGGCATGCCCATGCTGTTCCTTCACCATGCCATCTGCACTTTCCAGGCGTGGGATGGTTACGGGGAACTGGTGGGGGGAAAATACACCGTTGAAGGATTCGGGAACGATCCGTCAGAACTTTCGGGCTACAGGCATGACCTGGACCTCACCATCAGCGTGCTCGACAAACAGCACCCGGTGACCCGGGACATGGAAGATTTCACCATCCATGACGAAGGGTATTCGAACCTGTGGATCCGGGACGGGGCGGAGCCCCTGCTGGTGACCGATCACCCCAATTGTTCGGATACAGTGGGCTGGGTCAACCGGTTCGACCAATCGGACGTCGTTTATCTCATATTCGGCCACGACAACCAGGCATACGCCAATGGATCTTTCCGCCAGCTCCTGGAAAACGCACTGAACTGGCTGACGGAACCTTCCCGTAAGTGAAAAATGATTAAGTTTGTGTTTTATCTCAAAAAAAAAATACAATGAAAGGAATTTTCAAATCAATGATCAGCATGGTTGCTGCCATCACCCTGCTTTCCTCCTGCAATGGTTCACCTGATAACGGAATAGGACTTCAGCTCTGGTCTGTCAGGAGTGATATGGCCAAAGATCCGGTGGCCACCATTGAGAAAATCGGCGCAATGGGCTATGACTATGTGGAGCCGGCCGATTACAGCGACGGCAAGTTTTACGGCATGGAACCTGCAGAATTCAGGGCTCTCGTCGAAAATAACGGGATGGTGATTCTCGGATCACACACCACAATGGCGATTCCCGATTCAGGTTCCTGGGAAGCACTGATGCCATGGTGGGACCAGTGCATTGCGGCTCACGAGGCGGCAGGAGTGGAATACATTGTGGCACCCTCGATGGGCAATTCTGCCTATCAGAGCCTGGCCGGACTGGCCAGTTACTGTGAATATTTCAATGCCGTGGGCGAAAAGTGCAATGAAGCGGGGATCAGGTTCGGCTACCACAACCACGATCGTGAGTTTTCCGAGCTCGAGGGAGAAAGGATCTACGACTTCATGCTCCGGAACACGGACCCGGAAAAGGTCGGGTTCCAGCTGGATATTTACTGGATCTACGAAGGAGGAGGCGATCCCATGGCCTACTTCCTGACACACCCGGACCGGTTCCTTTCCATTCACATCAAAGATGAGAAGGAACTGGGCGAGAGCGGGGAGATTGATTTCCTGCCAATACTCGAAAAGGCCATGGATATTGGTTCCAAATACTTCGTGGTCGAAGTGGAAAGGTACAACCATGAGCCCCTTGTGAGCGTGGAAAAAAGCCTGGATTACCTCAAAGAGATCGGCTTTATCAAATAGCACTGAATCTTCACGGCAGCAGCTGAAAGTGGGGCACAAGGTATTGTATCCTCCTTCAGGTGATTTCTATGTTGATGATACATTTACCTTTGAAATCGGGGGTAAGAACAAACAGCGTAAACAAAAAGATGGGATCGATAATTCCCTGTCACATGAATCCTGAAGATCCCGCCTGCGAGCCCGGCAGCCAATGTGCGAGCGGGATTGAAGAGGTCCGTTTACCGGCAATAAGATGGCCTTTCCTGAATGCCCGATTTCTCCTGAAATAATCTCAAAATGAACACGATGATCTGAAACCTGATTGTTAAAATAACGTATCAACAGATAACCATCACACGGCAGATAAACCCGGGCCGATTCTGTAAGACCTCAATTTGATACGTCATGAACATCACAGCACGAACCCTGTTTTCCTTCCTGTTTACCTTATTCCTGGTTTCCTCCTGTCAGAAAAATGAGCCACCCGTCTGTTCCATCACAGAACCGGCTGACGGGGCTGTATTCAACAAAGGTGAGTTGATCAGCCTGAAAGTTGATGCCGATGATCCCGATGGCATTATAACCGAGGCAAGACTTTTTATAAACGGGACCGGGATCAAAGGATTGGAATACCCTTTTCAGCATGAAATACAAACAGATGAATTCGACCCCGGAACATATGCACTAAAAGTAACTGTCTGGGATAATGAAGCGTTGGAAGCGAGTGATGAGATCGAAATATCCGTCGTTGCAGCAATGGCTCAGGTCATCACTGCACCGGCATCAGCCGTTTCCTTTGACACGGCGGTGGTTGGCGGAGCCGTACTGAACGACGGGGGAAGTACCATTACCGGAGCAGGTATCTACTGGGATACCGTGAGCAGTCCTGAAACCGAAGGGACCAAAATCACCATGGCCTCTGATACCGGCCAATTCACCGGGACCATTACCGGTCTGCCTCGCGGAAAAATGATCTATTACAGGGCTTTTGCAGAAAACGGCGCCGGGGTGTCCTACGGAATGGTGATGAACTTTCAGACCACCACGATACCGGCAGTATTGACCGGACCTGTAGATTCGGTTACAGTAGGATCGGTCCTGTTGCGGGGAAATATAAACAGCGACGGAGGGGAAACGGTAGTGGAAAAAGGATTCTACTGGGGCGAACAGCCAGACCCGGAAACCACCGGTACAAGGGATACCGTTGTGTCCGGAGAAAGTACTTTCCGGAAGAAGTTAACCGGATTATCCCCGGTAACGACCTATTATGTGAAAGCTTTCGCGGTCAATGCGGCAGGAGAATCCCTGGGCGAAGAGGTCAGTTTCGCAACGAAAGGTATGATGACCGTTGTAACCGGACCGGTGGTTACACGGAAATTCAAATCCTTGGAAGTATCCGGCGAAGTCACAACGGAAGAAGGAACCGAATTATATGAAAAAGGATTCTACTGGAGCGAAGATCCAGGTCCGGCAACCACAGGAGTCAGGATTCCCGCCGGGAACCAATCCGGACCATTTACCGTCAACATGACGGACCTTTCCCCGGGCAACACATATTATTACTGTGTCTATGCGGTGAATGCCGCGGGCGAAAAAACCGGTGAGGAGTTGAGCGTGTATCTTCCGGGGGCTGAAACCGGCACATTTACCGATCCCATTGACAACCTGGAATATGGAACGGTAACCCTTGGGGAACAAATCTGGATGACGGAAAACCTGCGTGCCGGATTGTACAATGACAGCACGATCATACCATTTTATTCGGATAGTGCATCCTGGTCGGAAAACGAAGGACCGGGCTATTGCTGGGGCGGGTTTGACACACTGAATATGAGCTGGGGGGCCTTTTATACCTGGGAAACAGTTCAAACAGGCAAGCTCTGCCCTTCGGGATGGCATGTATCCTCGGATGCGGATTGGAAACAGCTGGAGATTTTCCTGGGGATGGATGAGACCGAAGCTGACCAGTTAAACTTGCGGGGTACAGTCGAGGGCGGCATGATGAAAACGACAGATCTCTGGGATTCACCGAACACAGGGGCAACCAATGAAACCGGGCTATCTGTCATACCCTCCGGAACGGCTGAACATTACGCTAGCTTCTCTGACCTGAACCGGGAAGCCTATATCTGGACCTCTGATGCATATTCAACGAATGAGGCGATATTCAGGTCTTTCAGGTACAGCCACGCACAGATAAGGAGATCTTATACATACAAAGCAGCAGGATACAGCGTAAGATGCGTGAGGGATGAATAATGCATGGATTTCTGCAGAAAAAATTGTTCTTTTGCAGAAGACACACGATCGATGGCCGTGTCCACAGTGGATTCAGCTAACTAAAAACAAAAACCCATGAGAAAGAGTATTCATTTATTACTGACAGCGATCCTGCTCGCTGCTATGCTGACAGGATGCGAAACTCTGCCAATTGCGGATTTTACCTTCGAACCATCTGAAATTACTGTGTACGATGAGGTGACATTCACCAATATATCATCAGATGCCGAATCATACGCATGGGATTTTGGAGATGGTTCCACATCCTTCGATGCGAACCCCACACATACTTATAAGAGTGCCGGGACATTCACTGTTAAACTGACGGCTACCAATGAGGATGGGGATTCGGAAGTGCAAAAGGAGATTGTTGTGAGCGGACCTGATAATAAGTATATGCTCGACGGGGAAGAATTCGCCATTGACTCGGAAATGTTCTGGTACCAGTCCGGCGGCATGGGAGGAGCAACTGTAACTTATATCAGGCTGCTGACCACTGTCCCGGGACAGGAAAATCCTGATCTGCTGAAGCTCTATCCCAACATGGGGCTCGGAGAGTTGCCAGGCACGTATACCTGGGACAGCGAGAATCCTCCGGGCACCTATGATGCAGGGTATACGGCCAACTACGCGGGGATGAGCTATGACTGGACCGCAATAGGCAAGACCGGCTCAGGCGACCTGGTCATTACTGAGCTGGATGACGGGGTGTATAAGTTCGAAGCTGAGATCATTCTTTCAGTGGGCAACTATAATTTCGAGACCGGTGAATTCATCGAGACCGGCACTTCCGATCTGACGCTTGACTATATCGGGGGAGTTACCCCGCTGTAAGTAAAATTATTCAGAAAACAGGTTATTCCGATCCCAGGAATTTGAACTCGATGGTGGGATGATGGTCCTCGCCATTCAGTTTGTAGTCGACGATCTGAAGCTTGAAATACATGATCCTGCCGGTCTCCTGATCGTATTTCTTCATCAGGTACTTTTTATCCGGATCCATGGTATAGAGATTACTGGAACCCACTGCACCCAGTATCTTCCAGTTGGAACCGATGGCCCCTTTCATGTCCGTGAAATCGTACCGGGCTATCCATGAAAGGTCCATATCCTCGAAAGCGACCGCCGGATCGAAAACATGGGCGATCCTCACTCCGAATTCATTGTTGATCAGAATTCCGCTCAGATTGAACGGGGCATATACGCCTGACTCGCTTGTTTCCCACCACCCCCTGTAAGGTGTGCAGAGGATATCCCATTCACTCCGGAGAGGTTCCACCTGTACCGATGCATTCGCGGAAAAGGAAAAATAGACATAATTGAATCCGGTACTCCGGTAAATGGTCGATTCCCGGACCTGGTCCAGGGATTGCGCGGAGGCATACCGGAAGGTGTAGGAATTTTCAGTTTTCGAAACGAACTGGAGGACATAGTATGCGTCCCGCTCGATACCCCTGTTCTGTATGTATATTTCTCCATCTTCCCAGTTCCTGAGCGTCAGGGAATCCAGTGTATTCAGATAAGACGGGTCATCGAAGGACCACGTTCCGGAATTCCCGATAAGGTCCAGGATCAGTTCCTGGGATATCTCACTGAAATCATATTGCCCGGTTTTCACCGCCGTGGAATAGCTCGCCCAGCCCAGCAATACCCGGCTTCCCGGTCCGGCCGATTCAAAAGCCAGGTCCCAGGCCGAGGGCACCGCTGTATCGGTCTCCAGCACCGTGTTCTCATAAAACCTGTGAAAAGACTGGATATTCCGGATGGAGTGCTGAACAGTGAAAGTTTTATCCACCGTCCGGGGAATGGGCTCGGTATCTATCTCCTTGAAGCACGAGGGAACCAGCAGCGCAGCCAGGAAAATAACAGATATGAGAAACCGTTTCTTCATGGGCCTATCTGATAAACCTCAGATTCAATTTCACAAAACAGGTCCTGCCATAATTGAGCGGACTGTCGCGGTATGGCTGATACCCTTCCTGACCGTAGTCCCTGTAGCCTGAAGTGGTCCGCTCATAATTATTGAGAAGGTTCTTTCCACCCACCACCAGGTTGAGCCGCTCCTTCCAGAGGGTTTTCGTGAAGGTGATCTCCAGATCGCCAAAGGGATCCGTAAAAACACGATAGTAACCGCCGCCCTGTTCTTCTGGAATGGATGCCAGTGAGGGGGTTTTCCCGTAGTACTTGAGGTTGGCCATGATCACCGCCCTGTACCTGCTGAAAGCGTATTTCGTGTTCAGGGAATAGTTGTTGTAGAAGATGATCGGAAGGTAATCCCCGGAACCTTCGCTGTCAAAGGTTTCCCCCACCCTGCTGAATCCGCCTGAAATCATGAATCCCGAGGCATGCCGGAACGAGGTATTGATTTCCCCGCCCAGCGTGCGCCTTCCACCCAGGTTCACATTGGTGGCCGAGTTGGATTCAGGATCCGTGACAATCAGTGTAATGGCATCCTTCCCATTGTTATAGAAAAGGCTGGGTTCGAGGCTTAACCTTGATCGTCCGAACGTCCGGGCATAATCGACCGAAGTATTGAAGCTGTTCGTCGTTTCTGCTTTCAGGTCCTTGTTGCCCGACAGGTCATGGTTGCTGTCCCTAAAATCAAGATAGAGCTCCTTCAGTGAAGGGGCCCTGAATCCGCGTGCATAGGAG
>Ga0209205_1000103_pt1 | contig 14276 bp, 12 predicted proteins | sample ZodSprso05mmetaG_FD_184133 | JGI IMG/M metagenome (GOLD analysis project Ga0209205, IMG submission 184133) | Hot spring sediment microbial communities from Zodletone spring, Oklahoma to study Microbial Dark Matter (Phase II) - Zodletone Spring... ... | reverse complement strand
GGGTAGGCAATCCCTGTAAAAGGTGTTGAAAATTTCTCCCACCTTCTGAAATACATTTCCCCTGAAGCGCCTGGTGCGAAGGGTTTTGTTCTGCAGGATGTTGAGCTGGATGTAGAACAGTTCTTCGAACTTCAGCCGCAGTTCTGCTTTTTTATACTGGGCGGGTGAATCCGGGAAATGGATCTGACGCAGGGCGGTGTCCAGGTTCACCAGGTTCAGCTTCTGCAGGAGCCAGGCGGGAAGGGTTTCCTCGAAACGCTCTGGCAGGTTTTTGATCAGGTTGGCCTGCAGCTTGCTGATGGCCTTCGAGGTGAGGTAGTTGTCCTTGAGCTTTTCCGTGGTCGGGTAAACTGCCTGGAGCTTGGAAGTGAGCGACTGCTTTTTATCCGGATCTTCAATTTCGGGATGCACCACATTGATCCTCCGCTGGTAATAGGAAGGCTTGCCGAACACCACCACCTCCTTTCCGACCGGATAGGTCTCCGGGATCCATTTGATGCCCCTGAACCATACCAGTTCAAGGCGACCGGTGCCATCCGTGAATTCGGCTACCAGCCGTTTCCTGTTCCCTTTTCCGATGGCGGAATACCCGGTGATCTTCCCGCGGATCTGGATGTGGGGCATATCGGTGGTCACTTCCGAGACGCGGTAGAACTTGCTCCGGTCCACGTACCTGAAAGGGAAATGGGTGATCAGATCCTCGAAGGTGCGGACATTCAGTTCTTCTTTCAGCAATTCGGCACGCCTGGGACCCACCCCCTGAAGAAACTGTATGTCCTGTTGCAAATATTGTTGCATGCGTGACGCATTTTATGTAAAATTAGCATTTTACCGAAAAGATGTGCTGGATGATCCGGCGAATCATCAAATACACGGGACATCAGTTCCACCTCCGTCACCGGCGAGGCAGGGGGATCCATTCTCCCTGCATGTTCGAATTGGTCCACAATGTGCTGTTCAATGCACAAGGGATCAGGGTTCCCGAGGAGATCCGCCGCATTCACCGGGAACTTCGGAGAGACCGGACCGTGATCCCGGAAGAGAGGCTGCTGTACCGTGCTGCTGTAAGCAAGGCAGGTTCGGGGGAAGCATGCCGGGCAGAAGCGGACGCGAACAGGACCCGGGGCAGGCGGGACAGGCAAACGGATCCCGGGGCCGGCTCCAGGGTGGACCGGTCGGCGGAGAGGACGGTCCGTTCTTTTGTCCGGGGATCATCTGTCCCGATGCGTTACGGGGCGCTGTTGTACAGGATTGCCCGGTGGTTTCATCCGGACATGGTATTGGAACTGGGAACGGGACTGGGCATCAGCACGCTGTATCTTGCCTCCGGAGCACCCGGCGCACCAATGCACAGCGTGGAAGGTCATACCGAACGGGCAGCCTATGCGGCATCACTGTTGTGCCGGTGCGGACTGGAGCAGGTTTCCATTCACTGGGGTGAGATGGACCGGAAGCTGGAGGATCTGCTGCCCCAGATACCGGGGCGTTTCCTGGCATTTATCGATGCCAACCATCATGATGAACCCACGCTCAGGTATGTACGTTTGCTCCTTTCCCGGGCAGGGGAGGAAGCAGTGATTGTCCTGCATGACATCTACTGGTCGCCCGAAATGGAAAAGGCCTGGAAGGAAATCATCTCCTGGCCGGAGATCCGCGCAAGCCTGGATCTGTTCCACCTCGGGATCCTGTTCTTAAGAAAAGATCTGCAAAAAATGCACTTCAAAATAAACTATTGAGCTTGAAAAGAATCTAATTCATAATGATTACTTTCGTGAACAATTTCAGATCATATGGATACAGTCATCAGCCTGGATAAGATTGTCAAAAATTATTACATCGGCTCCATCGTTGTGGAGGCCCTCCGCTCGGTGGATATTGAAATTAAAAGGAATGAATATGTGGCCATTATGGGCCCGTCCGGATCGGGAAAATCCACCCTCATGAACCTGGTGGGCTGTCTGGATACCCCCACAAGCGGTACCTATATACTGAACGGGACCGATGTAAGCAAGATGGAGGATAACCAGCTGGCCGAGATCCGGAACCGGGAGATCGGTTTCATCTTTCAGACCTTTAACCTGCTTCCCCGATACACGGCGCTGGAAAATGTGACACTTCCCCTGATTTATGCGGGCGCACATAAAACAGAACGGGTGCAGCGTGCAAAGGAGACCCTCACCAGCGTGGGACTGTCTGACCGGATGGACCACAAGCCCAACGAACTGTCGGGCGGACAACGGCAACGGGTTGCTGTGGCCAGGGCCCTTGTCAATCATCCGTCCCTCATCCTGGCCGATGAACCTACCGGAAACCTGGATTCCAAGACTTCCCTGGATATCATGCGACTGTTCGGTCAGATCCACGAACTGGGAAATACCATCATCATTGTCACCCACGAGGATTTCATAGCCCGTTATGCACACCGGATCATCCATCTGCTGGACGGGAAGGTGGAAAGTGTGGAGGTGAATGAGCACCCGGACAAATAAAGCGGATGGTCAGCAAATCGAATATTTATACAGGTGGGGGAGATAAAGGTGAAACTTCGTTGCTCGGGGGAAAGCGTGTTCCGAAATTCCACAGGAAGATCCAGGCATACGGGTCGGTGGACGAACTGATGGCGCATACTGCCATGTTGAGAGACATGCTGGAAGATGCACCCATAAAAGCGGACCTGCTGACCATTCTGGACATCATGATGGCCACCGCATCCATCCTGGCATCCGACTGTGAGGATTGTCCTGTCACACTTCCCCCATTCGGTGCAGCGGAGGTCCTGTTCCTGGAAAGCAGGATCGATGAAATGGATGCTTCGCTGAAACCCCTGACTTCATTTCTGATCCCGGGCGGTCACCCGGCTGTTTCACAGGCACATGTCGCAAGAACGGTTTGCAGGAGGACCGAGCGGGAGATTTCTCAGCTTGCCCGTGAAGTTCCCACGGACGAAGAGATCATTCGTTTTTACAACCGTTTGTCCGATTATTTTTTTGTGCTTTCCAGGAAAATTGCACACCTTCTGGGCATCGAACAGAAGCCCTGGAATCCGAAGTTGTAGGTTTCGTTTTTTTTTATAAATTTGCCGCACTTAAAAATTACCCATTGTTAAATTGTAAATTCTGCGTCTATGTACTGGACATTGGAATTAGCCTCTAAGCTTGAAGATGCGCCCTGGCCTGCCACCAAGGAGGAACTGATCGATTTTGCGATACGGTCGGGTGCACCCATGGAAGTGATCGAGAATCTTCAGGAGATAGAGGATGAGGGAGATGTCTATGAGAGCATAGAAGATATCTGGCCCGATTATCCCAGTAAAGATGACTTCTTCTTCAATGAAGACGAATACTGATACTGAGAAAGGAGCGAACAGCTCCTTTTTTTATTTCCATCGAAAGACATCCATGTACGTGAGCGGTCTCCATTGTTCCACCCACTTGAAATCGGCCAGGAGGGCTTCCTCCGCGGGGAACATCTCAAGGGGATAGTAGGTCCCGTCCGGTTTCTTCATGTAGTTCACTCTGACGATCTTATTGTTCCTCAGATAAATGACCAGATCGGAGCAGAATGTTTTGTTGGCTCCTACGATGATGCCGCGGTCCTCTGCGTAATAAATGGTCTGTCCGTTCCCGGTCACATCGATCGTTGTAAGCTTATTATCGGTGAAGTAACCCGTCATTTCTTTTCCCCGCATCTGGTCGAATTTCGTGGAATCCTTCCGGGAAATCACCATCGCCGTTCCCGTGAGGTACATGCGGTAGAGTTGCTGGTCTTTCATGACCACACTGATATGTGTGGCGGTGAGCTGGTTCTCTTCCGACCACAACACCGGTTCTCCGAAAAATTTAAAAACACTGTCAGCCTCCACGTATTCCAGTGAATCGCACATGACCTGGATATCGGGCCGGAATATCTTGACCCTGTAATAGGCCTTGAGGATTCGGCTACCCTCCTCCGTCTCCGGGTTCTGAAGCGAGCGAAGGGTATCGGCATGGACGAACATGGTGTCCGTTCCTTCCACCTGGATCATCAGCGCACTGTCGGTGATCATGGCAAAGTCCTTCTCCCGGTAGTAAAGTCCGAAGTTCCCCTTCAGTATCATATTCTCCGTTGTATCGATCAGTTCCACATTTGATCTGGCCCGTCCGAAACCCTGTTCGGCCTCGTAATAGAGGGTGTCTCCCTTCAGGGTTCTGCCCGCTTCCACCAGGTAGGCATGATCGGTCACCAGTGAGATATCCTGCTGTGTGTCGTACCAGCCGTTCTCGCAGTAGATGTATCTTTCCTCATTGATGATCTCGGTGGGACCGTAGAAGTAGGATATTTCGGTCCGGGTATCATACCTGAGGGTATCTGAATAGATGGTATAATCGGGATTGGTAATTATCACACTGTCTTTGAAAATGAAAATTTCCGTATCCAGGTAAAAATAACCCTTGCCGCTGGTGAGCCTGTTCTCCTCCTGGGTCAGAATGCCCCCGCCCAGGTAATAAGCCAGCTGGGATGTCCGGTCATAGTTGAGGTAGTCCGTCAGCAGCGTGATATCCTTGTTAACCAGTTTCACGTTGTCACGCACCTCGGCCAGTTTTGTATTACCATGATAATGAAGCAGGTCGCCCGTCAGTGTCAGCGTATCTCCCTGGATAACCCTGATGTTGCTGAATGCATCCACCGATCCGGTAGCCGGATAAAAGTAGGCGGAATCACAGGACATTAAGACATCCTCGTGTTTCAGCTGTACATTTCCCAGCAGTTTCCTGGCATCTCTTCCTATCTTCTGGTCAAAAGCAGTAAGCTCCGCGTTCATGATCTCGATGCGGGTGACTTTCTGACTGAGAAGAAACGTACGGGGTACGAGGAACAGCGCTGCCAGCAGGCAACATTGCAGTACCGGGTGACGGCCGACCCTGTTCATCGCTGACTGGTCTCCTGACCGAAGAGGGTGCAGTGTTCGAAGGATTTATCGATCCTGATGTAGGTGGTTTTCTTTTTATCCAGGTACCACTGGTTCATCACCTGCTGGTTCTTTTGCTCCAGCGCCATATTCTGCAGCAGCATGTAATCCTGTTTGAGGTTGGCCCGGTGGGGTTCGGTACGGGATTTCAGCTGAATGATCTTATAACAGGTCTTGTTGTTATGATCTGTCGATTCATAAGGTTCGGATACATCTCCCACATTCATGTTCCGGATGATGTAATAATCCTTGGTATTGAGCTGGTCGAGTTCAAATGTGGCCGCATTGGTCATGGGATTCACGACCAGTCCCCCGTTCACACTGGTCCTTTCATCCTCTGAATACCTTTTGGCTGCCAGATCAAATCTGATGGAATCGCTCTCAATGGCCTGTTTTAGACTGTCGAGCTTGTAAATGGCCTTCTGCCTGGCATTGGCGTCCGCCTTGGGATTCATGAGGATATGCCTGGTATTGGCTCTTTCTCCACGCCGGTCAATGAGCTGGATGATATGGAACCCGAAGGAACTTTCCACAATCTTGGAGACCTGCCCCACCTTAAGGGACCAGGCTTCATCCGCGTAGGCTTTGTCCAGTTCGCTGCGGAGCATGTATCCCAGTTCCCCGCGCCGGGTGGCGGTGGGACCTTCTGAATAAAGGATGGCCAGTGTCCCGAAATCTTCCCCCTCCTGGACCCGCCTTCTCAGATCGAGCAACCGCTCCTTCACCTCGAATACAGCTTCTTCGCTGTAGGCCGGATAGGCTACGATCTGCGCGATCTTCACCTCGGTGTTGATGTAGGGGATGCTGTCCGGATTCAGCGAATTGTAAAAACTTCGCACATCCGAGGGGGTGGTGGTCACATCCTCCACGATGGAAGCCCTGACCTGCTGGGTGATTATCTGTTCCCTGAAGGCCTCCCGCAGGTCATCCCTGATATCATAGATGGATTTGTTGAAATAGTCTTCCATTTCGGCCTCGCTCCCGAACTGACTGATGAAATATTCCAGCCGCGCTTCCATCTGCATCTCCACCTGGTCGGGACCCACCTCCACACTGTCGATCTTGGCCTGGGCCATCAGCAACTTCTGTTCCACGAAATAGTTGAATATATCACACCTGATACCGGGAGGTATTTCCATACCTGACATCTTCATCTGCAGGTACTGCTGTTCGATATCCGACTGGAGAATATGGAAGTCTCCCACCACACCCACCACCCTGTCGATGATAAAAGGTTGTCCCGTTCCCGTTACCGATAATGCAATGCCTGCGATGATCGCGATGATTTTTCTGCTCATTGTCCTACTGATAGATTTCAAACTGGTTTCTGCTCACACCGTCATTGTAAACCCGCTGTTCCAGGTCCCGGAAGAATTCGATCTTCCGCTTGTTCAGGATGATGTTGGTGATGTCCTGGGACACCATCTCCAGCGGGGCCGGCTCGCCTTCGGTCAGGTGGTCACTGATATGGAGAAAATACCTGTAGCGTGAATCGGTGGTTTCAATATTCCGGTTGTATCTCAGGTAGGCCGATGGATTGCTGATCTGCATGGGAAACTGCACCTTGATGGAAGAGAAATAGACCCAGGTGTCGTTGAAGTCACTGAATTTATCGGCATAGCTGAGACAGTATTTCTCCATTTCGGCAAGGGCCTCCCCGTTGTTGGACCTCGACCATGCCCTCAGTTCAGCCATTCTCGGAGCTGAAAGGGACACCTTGACGAAGGTTCCTTTGATCACATCCTGTCCCAGCATGAAATTGTTGAGATTCTCTTCATAATATGACCGGATTTCCGGTTCACTGACCACCGTGTCCAGTTTCTGCTGAAGCAGCTTCTGCCTGTATGAGAAGATCAGCAGGGATTTGCGGTACTCGGCGATCTGCTTTTCAAAGTCCTTCTGTTCTTCCGTCAGCGCCTGTTCTGCCCTGTGCAGCATGAGCTGATCCCTTACCCAGGTGTCGATGTACCGGCGGGCAAGAATGGTACTGTCCGGGCTGTTTGTCCCGGGAGGCACCGCATCGCTCAGGTCCGACGGATAGAGGTACTGTTCGAAAACCCTGGCAACCGGGGCTTCCTTTTGATCCTCGTCCAGCAGCGAGCAACCTGTCAGGACCACCATCCATGCAAAGCATACAGTCAGACGCTTGTTCATATTCAGGGTTTTATCCCGGAGAGCAGTTCCCTGTTCACCTCCACCGGATATTTCTGCTTCAGTTCCCTGATCCACTGTTGTTCGAGGTAATTCTGGTAATCAGAGGTGATCTGTCCCCGCGCCTCATTGAGTGCCTTGGGCTGCGGTGGCCTGACTCCCCCGATGATGATGAATTTCCTGTTTCCGTCTTCTTCATAAACGGGACCGGGTCCAGTTCTGCCGTTCAGCGCATCCACCATCTCATGCTCTCCTTCCTCCACCAGCAAATGGGTCAGGGTAATACATGTCACTGAATCCTGTTCACAGTACTTGTCGTTCAGTTTTTCCTGGTCAAATCTTCCCCGGAGGATCTTTTTATACTTCTTCCTGACCCTGTCCATATCGACTTCCTCTGAGCAGCTTACCACGATGGCCTCGGTCCGCTCATCCCACATATAATCATTTCTGTGCTGCCTGTGGAATGCTTCCAGTCCCGCCGTATCAGTCACAGCCTTTGACCATACCTTCTCATCCATGATATCAAACAGTAAAATCCCGTCATGGTATTCTTCATAGATGTACCTGAATTCCGGGTATTTTTCGGGAAGTCTCGATTCCTCGTAATCGACGACGGCATCCCGGGAAAACTGGTCATAAAGCTCCCTGGCATATGCCCGCGGATTTGCTCCCCGCCTGCTGGTCTGTTTGGATTCCAGATAGGAGGCGAATTCCCCCACGGTGGCGGTCCGGTCCCCGATCTTCACCAGGGGTGTCCGGTCATTCTTCAGCCTGCCGGCATTCCAGGATGCCGAAAGCAGCGAAGTGTCCACGGCTGCCAGCACTTTTTCCAGCGCGCCTTCATATGCATGGTAACCGTATTCCTTCTTCAGCTTGGCCACATATTTCTCCGTTTTATGCTTTCCGCGGTCGCCACGGTCCACCTGTTCCTGCAGCTCCGGCTTCATCTCTTCAAATGTGCCGATCCCTTTCCTGTCCAGCAATTTAATGATGTGCCAGCCGGCCGGGGATTTGACGGGTTGTGTGATATCACCCTTATTTTCAATGGAAAAACAGGCATTCTCGAATTCAGGGATCATCCTGCCCGTACCGAACCAGGGCATCTCCCCGCCATTCCTGGCAGAGGCCGGGTCTTCGGAATATTTTGCAGCCATCCCGGCGAAATCAGTTCCCAGGCGGAGACTGTCATATACCATCCGGATCTTCTCGTAGGCGGCCTCTTTTTCTTCTGTACCCATTCCTTCGGGTGTCCTGATGAATATATGTGCCACCTTTACCTGGCCCCTGGCAGGCCTCCTGTCATGCACCTTCAGAATGTGATAGCCGTAACTGGTCCGGAATGGCATGCTGACCGAACTGACCGGCGTGTTGTAGGCTGCTGTTTCGAAGGGGTAGATCATGGAAAAGACGGTGAAATAGTTCAGGTTACCACCGTTCCTGTTGACCGATGCATCGTCCGAGGTAGCCCTGGCCACCGTTTCAAAATCCTCTCCGTTCACGATCCGTTGCCGGATCTGGGTGATCTTTTCGTAAGCGGCCAGTGTATCCGCCGGGGTTGGATTGGCCGGCAGCCTGATCAGAATGTGGCTGGCATTGATATCTTCTTTGGCCCTTTCGTAAGCCTCCTGCATCATTTCCTCCCTGGTTTCATTGTCAGACAGGTAAGGTTTGGCCAGCTGGGCCCGGTAACCTTCCAGTTCATTTCTGAACTTGGCGGTGGTATCCATCCCCAGAGCTTCAGCTTCCTTCACCTTGAGCCTGAAATTGATGAACAGTTCCAGATACTCCTCCGGTGTCTGGCGGTTGAGGGAGGTGGCATTGTTATTTTTCTTATAGATCCTTTCGAATTCGTCCAGTGTGATCTTTTCATCCGCAATGGTAAGGAGCACCTCCTGTTCCTGGGCGGAGAGGGTGACTGACAATGTAAGGATCAGGGTCATTAGGGAAATCCACTTCTTCATCATCTGAATTACGTTTTCTGGATTAGGTTTCATGTAAAACGGGGTTAAATTACTTATATTATCTGCTGTAATTGGGAGCTTCTCTGGTGATGGTGATATCATGCGGGTGGCTCTCCTGGACGCCTGCATGGGTCACCCTGATAAATCTGGCTTTTTGCAGCGCCGGAATGTCCGGCGCACCGCAGTATCCCATACCCGCACGGAGTCCTCCCACCATCTGGAAGATCACCTCGCTGAGGCTGCCCTTGAATGGCACCCTGGCCACAATCCCCTCCGGTACGAGTTTCTTGATGTCGTCCTCCGTATCCTGGAAGTACCTGTCCCTGGAGCCCTGCTGCATGGCCTCAATGGACCCCATCCCGCGATAGGCCTTGTATTTGCGTCCGTTGTAGATAATGGTCTCGCCCGGCGATTCCTCCACGCCGGCCAGAAGCGACCCGGCCATGATGGAACTGGCGCCAGCAGCGAGGGCTTTCACAATGTCGCCTGAGTACCGGATGCCCCCGTCTGCAATCACCGGGACGCCGCTCCCCCGGATGGCCGTGGCCACGTCATATATGGCCGATAGCTGCGGAATGCCCACTCCTGCAATGACCCGGGTGGTACAGATGGACCCCGGTCCGACACCCACCTTGACGGCATCGGCGCCTGCATCCACAAGCGCCCTGGCAGCTTCACCGGTTCCGATATTGCCCACGACAATGTCCAGGTCCGGAAATGCTGCCCTGACCTTTTTCAGGCTTTCCATCACACCCCTTGAGTGCCCGTGGGCGGTGTCGATGACCACCGCATCGATCCCCGCCTCGGTGAGCGCCGATACGCGATCAATGATGTCCAGGGTCACACCCACTGCGGCAGCGACCCGGAGCCTTCCTTTCCCGTCCTTGCAGGAATTGGGTCTGTCCTTGGATTTTGTGATATCCTTGTAGGTGATCAGGCCGATCAGTTTCCGGTCGCTATCCACTACCGGCAGCTTCTCGATCTTATGTATCTGCAGGATCTGGGCTGCCTCTGCCAGATCTGTTTTTTTTGTGGTGGTGATGATATTCTTGCTGGTCATGATCTCTTTCACGGATCTTTTCATATCCGTCTGAAAGCGAAGATCCCTGTTTGTCACAATGCCGATCAGGGTATTCTCCCCGTCCACAACCGGGATCCCCCCGATCTTATACTCTTTCATCAGGTTCAGGGCGTCAAGGACTGTTCCTTCCTTGCGGATGGTGATGGGTTCGTGGATCATCACACTTTCAGCACGCTTGACCTTCCGCACATGGCTGACCTGTTCTTCCAGCGGCATATTCTTATGGATCACGCCGATCCCGCCCTCACGTGCAATGGTGATCGCCAGCCTGTCCTCTGTTACCGTATCCATTGCGGCCGATACAATGGGGGTGTTCAACATGATATTCCTTGAGAAATTCGATCTGATATCCACCTCCCTGGGCAGCACCTCTGAATACCCCGGGATTAACAGCACATCATCGAATGTGAGTCCCTCGGAGACGATTTTATCCTGGACGAACGACATTGTTGCGATAATTTGGTTAAATTAAATGTGGCAAAATTACAAAAAAATTGGTTCACTGATCTTGGACAATTACAGGGAGATACTGAGCCAGTATTGGGGCTACCCTGATTTCCGCCCCCTGCAGCGCGAAATCATTGAATCCGTAGGCCGCGGAGAGGATACCCTGGCACTGATGCCTACCGGTGGAGGGAAATCAATCACCTTCCAGGTCCCCGCCCTGGCCATGGAGGGAATTTGCATTGTGATCACACCGCTGATCGCCCTGATGAAAGACCAGGTGGATCAGCTGAAAAAAAGGAAAATCAGGGCCATGGCCATTCATTCCGGGCTCACCCACGAAGAGATCAGGATTTCGCTGGACAATTGCATCTACGGTGATTACAAGTTTCTCTATGTATCCCCGGAACGGTTGGGCACCGAACTTTTTCGGACCAGGGTCAGGGAAATGCGGGTGAACCTCATCGCGGTGGATGAGGCGCACTGCATTTCCCAGTGGGGATATGATTTCAGGCCATCTTACCTGCAGATCAGTTCATTGAGGGAGATACTGGAGGGGGTGCCGGTGCTGGCGCTTACGGCCACCGCCACGCCCGAGGTTTGTGATGATATCCAGGAGCGCCTGTTGTTCAAAAAGAAAAACCTGTTTCAAAAGAGCTTTGAAAGAAAGAACCTGGCTTATGTTGTGAGGCATACGGAGGACAAGACCAGGGAACTCATGGGGATCGTCAGAAAACTGGAGGGAAGCGGGATCGTTTATGTACGGAACCGGAAAAAATGCAGGGATCTTTCCGGATTGCTCAGCGGGGAGGGGATCCCGTCCCACTACTACCATGCCGGCCTGAAACATGGGGAGCGCGCTGAAAGACAGCAGGAGTGGACCGCCGACCGGTTCAGGGTCATGGTGGCCACCAATGCATTCGGTATGGGGATCGATAAGCCGGACGTGCGATTTGTGATTCATTACGACCTTCCGGACAATCCCGAGGCTTATTTCCAGGAGGCAGGCCGTGCCGGGAGAGACGGGGAGAAGGCCTATGCCATTCTCCTGTTCAGTCCGGCTGACAAAAAGCTGGCCGAAAAGCGGGTGACCGTCAACTTCCCCGGGATTCCCAGGATCAGGCAGATCTACGCAGCCCTGTGCAATTTCCTCCAGGTGCCCCTGGGCAGCGGGAAAGGACAGCAGTATGATTTCGAGATGGGGGAGTTTTTATCCCGCTACAGGCTGAATGCCCTGGTGGCGCACAGCGCGATCTCCATCCTGAGCCGGGAAGGATATATTACCGTGACAGACGCCATCCACAATCCCTCCAGGGTCATGTTCAGGACCGGGAGGGATGAATTGTACAATTTCCAGGTGAAGCACGCTGATCTGGACGGGTTCATCAAGCTGCTGCTCAGGTCCTACAGCGGACTGTTTTCGCAATACGTGATCATTGACGAGGCTTTTCTGGCCAGGCAGTCCGGGATCCCGGTGCGAAAAGTGCAAAAATTCCTCGGGGATCTGTCGGGGAGACAGGTCATTCATTACATACCCCGGAAGAATGTGCCCGTGGTTACTTTCCTGGAGGAGCGGCTGGACGAGAAAAATCTTCTCATCTCCCCCGAAAGGTACCGCTTCAGGAAGGAGCGGTATGAAAAGCGGATCAGGGAAATCCTCCGGTACGCCGGCTCGGAGACCACCTGCAGAAGTCAGTTCCTGTTAAGTTATTTCGGTCAGATGGATGCACCCAGGTGCGGACAGTGCGATGTTTGCCTGAAAAAAAAAGCTGCAGGACCCGGCAGTCCGGAAAGTCTGGAATTGGCCGGGACGATCAAAAAGATCCTGGCCACGGGAGATTGCACCCTGGAGGAACTGATAACCCGCAGCGGTCAGGATCCCGACCATGTGATCCGGGTGACGGAATGGCTGATCGACCAGGGGGAGGTGCGCCGCAACCGTGATCTCAGGCTTACCCGCACGGATCTTTCAAAGTGATTTTCCTGCTTTTAACTATCTTTGCCAGATGGAAAACGAGGACAATCATCTCCATGCGTATGTCTATTCGGCTGAAATGGTGGAATTTGTCACTTCCGCCAATGAATTCTGTCGTTTCCTGGAGCAGCTGAATGAGGTGGACGGGAGATTGTTCATCGAAGGTACCGTCAGCCTTCTTTCCCGGATCTATGCAGCCGTGATCCGGATCGGGGAGACAGAGCCGGTGAATGATTCGCCCCTGGAGGTCCTGGTGACAGAGATGGAGTGGAACCTGATCGAGAAGCGCATCTCCACGCTTCTGGGTGCACACAACGACTATATCCGTCCGGCCACCGAAGATGAATTTGACCGGTCGGAGCTGGTCACCCAGACCATCTCGGAGGATGTGGCAGACATTTACCAGGAAATGCGGGACTTCATACATGTTTACAGCCGGGGACTGGAAGCGCTGATGAGTGATGCTGCCTGGGAGGTAAAACAGCGGTTCGGCGAGCACTGGGGAATCAAGTTGCTGCGATCCCTGACCGCTTTGCATCCGCTTTATGTGAACGGAATCGATCCCGGCGCGGACCTGGAAACCCGGGAAAAAGAGGACTGGTGGGGACAGGATTTTTAAAGAAGGACTGGTTATGTTTCAGAAAGAGATTTCCAAGGAAGAAGTGGCACAGCTGGCGCTGATCCAGTATGAGGGTCCCGTGAACATCATCGATTCCATGGAAAAGTTCCATGAGGCAATTGGTCCGATCCTGGATGAACCGGTGCTGGGATTTGACACGGAAACAAGACCTTCATTCAAAAAAGGGAAGGTGTATCCCACCTCACTGATCCAGCTGGCCACGCCGGATTGTGTATGGCTGATCCGGGTGAACAGGATCGGTTATCCGCGGGAACTGAAGGATCTGTTCGCAAGCGAGGAGCGGCTCAAGGTCGGATCCGGTCTGAAGGATGACCTGAGAAGGCTCACTTCCGACGTACGTTTCAATCCAGCCGGTTTTCTGGACCTGCAGGATTATGTGGAGGCGTTCCGTATTGAAGAAAAGGGCCTGAAAAAGCTGGCAGGGATCGTGCTGGGCCACCGCATTTCAAAGTCACAACAGGTTTCCAACTGGGATGCGGACCGGCTGACCGAAGCACAGGTCCGTTATGCCGCCACAGATGCCTGGATCTGTTTGGAGATCTATCATAGACTGCGGGACTCCATATCATCCGGCAGGAGACATTTCAACCCATGACGGAAACACGCACGAAGATCGTATTGAAATCAGGGAAGGACCAGTCTCTGAGACGTTTTCATCCCTGGGTCTTCTCCGGCGCCATCAAGAAGATATACGGGCCGGCCAGGGAAGGAGCGCTGGTGGATATCTACGACAACAAGGATGAATTTCTGGCCACCGGTCATTACCAGGCAGGTTCCATTGCCGTGAGGATACTCAGCTTCGAAAGGATGGAAACGGATCCGCATTTCTGGGATCAGAAGATCGGTCAGGCCTGGCAGCTGAGAAGGAATCTGGGGCTGACAGACAACCCGCATACGAACGTGTTCAGATGGATCAATGCGGAGGGTGATGGTCTTCCGGGACTGATTGTTGATTATTACGCCGGCGCCCTGGTGATCCAGGTCCATTCGGTGGGAATGTTCCGCAGCCTGGAAGCCATCACCGATTCACTGGTGAGGGCAGCTGGCGGGAGGGTACACTCCATATACAATAAGAG
>Ga0209205_1000102_pt1 | contig 14318 bp, 8 predicted proteins | sample ZodSprso05mmetaG_FD_184133 | JGI IMG/M metagenome (GOLD analysis project Ga0209205, IMG submission 184133) | Hot spring sediment microbial communities from Zodletone spring, Oklahoma to study Microbial Dark Matter (Phase II) - Zodletone Spring... ... | reverse complement strand
CAGGGTCAGTTTCCGTCTTCACAAAATATGGTCCTGCTGCCCAGTCTATCCCGGAGAATGTTCCTGTCACTGGCTCTCCCGTTCCAATTTCCAGACTTACCAGACCATTGGCACTGGTTTTGGGCGTTTGCGTTTCTGCATAAACTGCTGGTCCGCTTTCAGAGCCTTGCAGAATGCTGATTTGCATGCCAACCTGCGTGTCTGTTACCAGGGCATCGCTGCTGTTGCGGATGACTGCCTGGTAGCTCATGGATTGGGGTGGTTGGGCGAAAACGCCGGCTGCTAACAGCATTGCTGCAAGAATGCTACATGTCTTTTTCATGGGTGGGTCCTCCTCAGTATTTAATGATTTTAAATGTCTTCATCCATTTACCATCCAACAGTACATTCAGGTAATAGGTCCCTGCAACATATTGCTCCATGAGGATCGTGTATTCATCGCTGGTGATCCTTTCACTTTTCAGCAGCCTGCCGTTGTTGTCAATCAGCTGATACAGCAGATTCCGGTTTCCGGATTGTTCAACCTTCAATATCAGAAAGCCTGTAACAGGATTTGGATAGGCGCTGTAATCCAGAGCCATGTTATCAGCTTCATCCAATCCTATTACTACGGAAATTTCATAAGGCTGCTGTACCCCTTCGGTGATTGTACCCTCCGGGTGCTGATGGGCGGTATAGAATACCTGTCCGATCGAATAGCTTGCGGATCCCCCGCTGCCTGTGGCATCACCACCGGAAGCAAGGATGGTTTCCTGTGCCGTTGCCTGCATGAGTCCAACACCCGATACGAGGCCGGCGGTTACAATGACGTTTTTAAGTAAGCTGTTTCTTTTCATGACTGGAAGATTTAATGTTTGACAACTTCGAATGTTTTTATTTCCTGATCCTGCTTCATGACCTTTAACAGGTAAAGACCCGCCGGATAAATCTTCATATTGATGGCTGATACTTTACTCTCCAGTTCGTCCTGCTCCAGTATCTTTCCGTCTTTATTATACAGAACATACCGGAAGTGTTTTGCCTCCGTGTCGGTCACAGTGATTAACAGTAGGTCACCGGTGGGATTGGGAGCGGCATCCATGGAATAGGGCAGATTTACCAGTGTCTTTATCACCTTTACGACCATCCCGGACTGCTGAACATCCTTTGGGAGGATTGTATCGATAACTCCGCAGTTACCTGTGCCTTTATTGGTATCCGGGATCTGATCCGGCATTTTGACCTGCATCAGATACACTCCGGCGGGAAGAAATTCCAGGGTCAGCTGGGCTGCTTCACCCGGTTCCTGCCCGAAAAACGGTACACTGATCAAATACAGCAGACAAATCATCGGTGTTGTCTTCATGAGCTGAGATTTCGAAGTAAACGACATATTAATGCTTGATCAGTTTGAAAGTCTCTGCCTGCTTACCGGGAGTGGTTATTTTAATAAAATACACAGAGATTGGGAGCGATTCCAGATGGAGGTCATGGTGGCAACCATAAAAAGTCCTCTCAAAGAGCTGGTTCCCGGACAGATCGAACACCTGAACCCGGTGACTGTCTTCCGTACCGGTCTGAATGGTCACCTTTCCCCTGGCAGGATTGGGGAACAAAACAACGGGGCGATCAGTCCCAGGCTGCGGATCGATCCGGGTTGATCCATGATATCCTGTATGATAAGCTGCCACCACCATTGTATTTCCTCCCCCTTCATCCAGCAACCCTGTCGCGTATAGAATGTCTTCCTGTGGGCTTAATGCCAGGGCATTGATGATATTCCGTCCACCCATACTGGTCAGCACCAGGCCGTTGATTCCGAATGTGATGTCGGCAAATCCGTTCGGATTCATCCTCCCGATAAAAAAATCATAGTCACCGGACAGATTGGTATATCCTCCGATATAATATTTGCCGTCCGACTGACGGATGGCTGCACTGAGATAATCCTTTGAGGTGGCACTTCGCAGGGAGGTCCATCCACCAGCGCCAAATGAAGGATGCAGACTGCCATCATCTGCATTCAAACAACAGGCAAAAATATCATAATCCCCCTCAGCATGCATGTATTCCCCGAACAGGATCAGGCACCTGCTCTCCTGGTCATAAATGATTGAATTGATGTCACCCAGGAAGCCTTCAGATTCTGCGTAGGAAACAATACCGCAGCCTCCGAAGTCCGGGTCCGGCTCACCCCCGGGCAATTGATACTTTAAAACGATCGATCTGTCACTGTAACCCGCACAGGCATAAAGGCTGCCGTTTTCGCTGTCAATATCAATCTTTGCGAGGCTTCCCCGGCCCTCAATTCTCAGGTCGACAATTCCGCAACTTCCGAATGCCTGCTCAACTTCACCCGCCTCGTTCAACATCATCATTTTTCCTGTCACATCCCCGCTCTGACCGCAAAGTACAATGTAATAGGTGTCTTCCGTCTGATAAATATCCATATCCACCACAACCATATGGTGATGTTCCCCCCGGAATACCCCGTTCTCCGCGAATCCCTCATCAATTTGGCCGTCAGGAAACAGTCTGATGACAAATGGATGATAATGTGTATCATAATAATATCCGGCAACCAGAATTTTATTGTCCGGAAGAATTTCAATCGCGGATGCTGCTTCGCAACCCACAAACCGGTATTCAAAACCGCAAGTTGTGTTTCCAAATGCTATGGGCTCCCCGTGATTGGTCAACGCCGCTGTCAACACCTGTGTTTCGTACTCAATCGTATGCCCAAGATATCCCGCAAGTACAAGGGTCCCGTCCTGCAGCACACCGATATCATTGCTTTCAGTGTTCAGATCCGGCCATTTTTCTATGTATACACCAGCGGTTCCAAAATCAACGTACAGGTCCCCCGGTTCCTGTGCACCTAGGCTCAGACCGGTGACCAGAAATGTTATAAGAACAATTGTATTTTTCATGTTTTGGTTTTATAGATGAATCAATCCTGTCTCTGTGAACTGGTAAATCAGTCGCTCAAAAGGATGCGGAAAGTATGAATTGCATCTTCCGAATGGATCCTGCAGATATAGCATCCTGCGGGCAATCTGGCACCGGAGCTGCCGGTCCCGTCCCATACAACCATATGCGGACCTGCCGGTTGCCATTCATCAAGCAGAATATTGATTCTTTCACCCAGCAGGTTGTACACGGCCACTGAAACACTTCCTCCCTCCGGCAGGCTGTATGATATCCAGGTATGTGTGGTGAAAGGATTTGGAAAACACCTGACCGGGGTTGCCGTAAGGGTTGGATCGAGAACATCCGTGGTATTAATGGACGGACGAAGTGTCAGGTAATCTGAACGCCGTCCCTCCATCCGGTAGAGGTTGACAGGTCTGACATAATAGGTGACGGTATCCTGGACCTCCAGTGAGAACGGACCGTTATCCACGTATCTTTCTTCAAGAGTCGTTGGAAACGAGACGCCAAGTCTCTTAAAATTTCCTGAACGGTCTTTCCGGTAGACGTTGAAGCCCAGCAGCGCGGGTGCAGGGTAGGGGGCTTTCCAGGTAAGACTGGCAAATACTTTTTGCTGATCAAAACTGCCAGTCAGGTTGGCAGCTTTCGCCAGGGGGATCTCTACATAGTCTCCAATGAAGTTCCGGTTGATATCCACCTGCTTTGGATTGTAGGCATTCAATGCATTGTCGATAAAATCGGCAACACCATCGAGGTCAAGATCAGGATATCCTTCATCGATCATCCCGTCACGATCGTTATCCTTTCCATCACAAAATTCTGTCGTCAACTCGTATTCAACTTCAGAACTTCTTGTATTGGCCATGAACCGGTCCTGATGACTTGAACGGATCTGCAAGACTAAGTTGTCCACATCGTTTTCGAAGGTCAGCAGGGACATACCACCATTCATGTTGATATCAGCTGAAACATCTGTTTCTGAGTCATTACCGTCATGATCCCAGTCGATCGGTCTGCCATCAGCAAGAATCCAATCCGAAGTTTTGGGTTCATAGACTCCATTTTCATCAATTGCCCACTCCTTTACATCAATCAAATAATAGGTACCTTCAAACCAATCATTTAACCTGTGCAGTATTTCACCCTGTCTTTTCCAGGTATACATGCCCCAGTCTAAAGGGTAGTTGAAACCGACGGATTCATTCAAATGGTTTTCGTCCAGATCATGCGTCCCGCAGAGATTCTGGCTGAATCCCAGTAACATAATATCCTGTCCATCAGTAGTTCGAGCTCTCAGACCATTATTTGATGAATATAAATAATTCATCATGCTCAGGTAATTCGGTTTGTAATTGGTATTGATCCAGCTGGCCACATCATTTCTGAACAGGTAACACTGCTGATCCAGGGAATAAGCCTCGCTCATCTGGGTAAGCGACTGACCGCCATGCCCCAGTGCCAGTGAATGACCAATTTCATGTATGAACTGTTTTGCCTGGAAATAAGGCTCATCATAATGGTTTTCGTTATTGGGAGGATCCGATCGGACCGTCATGTTCCCCGTGCCGAAATACTGACCCCACCCATGTCCGAACAGTGCATAGCGGAAAATACCATAACGGGCCGGGTCGCAATGGGCCAGTTTGATATTCAGCAGATGATTGAGTTTGGTATCACCTATGTTCATATCCTCCATGTGCGGCACTGCATTTCCGCCCCCCATCGATCCCACATCCACATGCACCCTGATACCATAACACATGAAGTGGTTGATGACCGTCTGGATGGCCCACGGGTGCGGTTTGTGACTGTGGTTTGCGTCTTCCATCCAGTCCACCTCGATAAATAGGTCTTTTTGATGGGGCGACGCTCCAAAGCCAGGCAGATCAAGGTCAATAACCCCGTTATTGTCCCGGTCCACTCCAAGGACTTCCCAGGAATCATACAAACCATCATCATCCGTATCATTAGCATGCGGATCGGTGCCCAGGATTTCCTCTATCTCATCACCGAGACCGTCTCCGTCACTATCTGTGCCGCTGTTTCCTCCGAAAATGACCGTATGGGGACCATAGGTGGTATGATTTCCTTCCATGTCGTAGGATGTGGCAGCATAAGTCACCAGGCGGGTGGTGGGGGGATCGTAAAAGATATTGGCATTATTGATCTGCAAGCTGCCGCTCACTGTGTTCGCACCCTGCGTGATGTCAAGGAAATGCCTGACGCCGTTCACATCGATTGAAAGGTTTGCAATTCCCGAGGGATCACTTGCCGATGCATGGAAAGTAACATTTTCACCCATCGCCGGATGTGAAGGCAGGTGGTAGATGGAAACAGATGGAGCCTCTCCGTCTACCTGCACCAGAAGTCTCTCTGACACCCTCGTGCATTGCATCCTGTCGTTGTAGGCAACGGCAAAGAACATCGCAGGTCCCGCCTCCTCGGGCGTCACAAATCCACTCACTGACAAAGATATCCTCGCAAAATCATCTGTTTTTGTAATAACCAGTGTATTTCCCCGGTACAGCTGAACCATGTGGATCCCTTCACTGTCACTTGCTGAAACGGTCACATACGTTGAACTTCCCAGTTCAACCGGATTTTTCGAAAAAGTGATATCAACGTCGGGAGGAGTGTCATCACCGCTCATATTGCAGACGGGCGCATCCGGTGAATCGGGCAACATGGAATTCGTTAAATAAATAACCTGAATGTATGGCCTGCATCCACTAGACTCCCTGCTGTAAAACCGGCATTCTCCCAGTTCACCGGATTCATCTGCGGCCATCATGACAACTCCCCTGTTTTTGGTCGACCCTCCGATCCATTCTCTGACAGTTTCCGTGATATCAAAGCTTTTCCAACCAGGTTCTTCGTCTACTGCCTTGGTCATGATATGAACCAGGCTTGCGCTTCCTGGCTGATTCTTCCAGTTCAGTGTGTTCTCATCCCACACTTCCGTGACCTTCCGGATTTCCAGCCGGTACTGCTCACTGTAATATGTACCATAACTCATGTAAATTTTCAGTTGTGCAGACAGCACTTCAGCATCAGCCGGTATCGGTGTATGATCGAATCTCAAATAGGTTCGGTACAGGTATCCGAATTCCCAGTCAGTTCCGGCAACCAGGTCCGCTGATCTGCCATAATTGTTAGAAGGATTGAATTGACTCACATATGTATCCGATGTGATTTGAAGGTTATACGTGCCAGAACTCTGCGCGAATAAGGCTTCTGCGTTACCGGTAAGGACCAGCATCATGACGAATTTGATCAGATGTTGTGCTTTCATGGTTATGCCATTCGTGAAAGATGGATGGTGCTTCTTTTACTGTTTCATAAGCGGGATACACTGTCTGCCTGAACTGTTGCTGATCATCAGTACATAGCTGCCGGCAGGAATGTTACCGTGCAGGACCAGCGGCAGCACATGCACGCCTCTCTGCATGGGCGTTTGCGAAAAGAATGACTGAATCAGGTGCCCGTGCAGATCATACAGCGCTGCCGACAGGTGTTCCGATTCAACCGGTGCAAATTCCAGGATCACATGATCCGATGCAGGATTCGGGTAAACCTTGATTGAATGATTCATCATATCCTGAGCAGGGAGACCGGTGGGATCCGATTCCTGAATGTCGTTTACTTGGATAACCAGGGCCTTGTCAAAAGTTTTTGAATCATCATCGGTGGCCCTGATACAGATATGATATTCCTGCCGGGCTTCATAATCCGGATATGTGAGAATAAACAAACTGTCATTGCGTATCAGAAACGAATCATTATCCACAGCGTTAATCCCTTCGCCAAGGGCAAACGCAAAGCTGTGACCGGTTTCCTGGTCGGGATCTTCGGCCACCAGGATCCCCACCAGCGTGCCGGAGGCCACATTCTCATCAACAGAATCGGGCGTCAGCGTAATATCCACCGGTCCGTCTATGACCATTAAAAAGGCATCAGTAACGAGCAGCAGGTCAGGAAAACCGGAATTGATCATGGTACACCAGTACTGACCTTCATCAGAATGATCCAGCGCGGTCATGCTCAGCACAGGTGAATCGGAATAGTCGGTAATATGTAATCCATCTTTGCACCACTGGTACTGGTTACCCAAAGCAGCACAGTCAGAACGGGTCAGACCGGTAATATCGATCTCCAGGTCACTGCCTGTCACGCTGTTTACCTGATGGATGCCAAGAGGAACAGGACCCTGTGGATGATACCTGAATGAGGACAAAGCTATTCCGGCCAGAGGTTCCAGATCATGGAAGTTGAAGTAATTATCCTGTAGTCTCAGCGTGGTCAGGGCAGGCAGGTCCCTTATCCCTTCAGGAACAGACCCTTCCAGTTTGTTATTATTTACGTCTATGAGCGTTAATCTGGTTAAATTGCCAATTTCGACCGGTATGCTGCCGCTGATCTGATTATTCCCAAGCAAAAATTCCCGCAATTTCTTCAGATTGCCAATCCCGGAGGGTATGCCGCCGGTGAGTTCATTGTTTTCCAATGAAAGTATTTCAAGACTATCCAGGTTGCCTATTTCTTTTGGAATGGTACCGGATAATTTATTATTTCTCATGGACAGGCACTTTAACTCTCTCAGGTTGCCTATTTCAGCAGGGATGCTCCCATCCAGTTGATTGTCATAGGAATAAAGGTTATGTAGTTTTGTCAGGTTGCCTATTTCTGCCGGAATATGCCCCGTAAGATTATTTCTGGTGAGCGCCAGGTAGATAATTTGAATCAAATTACCGATCTCAGATGGAATGGGTCCGGAAATCTGGTTCCTTGCCAGCGAGAGCCACAGCAATTTGGTTAAGTTCCCAATTTCCGGGGGAATGGAATCTGTAAGTTGATTTGACGACAAATCCATAAAGGTAAGATTGGACAGATTGCCTATCCCCGCCGGAATACTGCCTGTCAGATTATTGTTACCCAGATTGAGATCAACTAATTTGGTCAGATTCCCTATACACGCGGGGATGGAATCGGAGAGCTGATTGCCACCCAGACTCAGATATTCCAAATTGATCAGGTTGCAAATTTCATCGGGAATGGGACCTGAAAGCATATTATTTTTTAATTGCAAATACTGCATGTTGACCAGGTTCCCTATTTCTGTCGGTATGGAACCCTCCAGCTGGTTATCGGACACGAATAGATATTCCAGGCTGACCAGATTGCCGATCTCAACAGGAATGCTGCCGATCAGCTGATTGCTCCTGATTGACAGCGTAGAGAGCTGTATCAGATTCCCAATAGTCGCAGGTATCGTTCCTGAAATCAGGTTCGTTCTTAATTCCAGCACTTTCAGGTTGGCTAAGTCGCCAATCTCATCCGGGAGCGTGCCGGTAAGATTATTCTCACCCAGGCGAATTTGCTCCACAGTGTTATTATGAAGTGTAATGCCATACCACGATGAAACCGGCTGGCCCGGTTGCAGCCAGTTGCTATTGTCAGTCCAGCCGTCTCCATTCGTACTGTTGTACAGGGCAACGAGCGCAAGTGAATCGGATTCCGGGACCTGACCGTATGCCGTTGATAAGACGGCTCCGATCATGAAGGCTATTAGGAAGCTTTTTTTCATGAGATTTATTTTTTGATGATTTTGATTGTCCTGACAACCTTTCCCCGGGTCATTACTTTCAGGAAATATATACCTGAAGCCTGTTGTTCCATCGGGATCGTGCATTCATTGCCCATGACCTTTTCACTGATCAGCATCCTGCCGCAGTTATCAAACAATTGATAGGACGAACTCAGATCCCGGGGATGTTTAACTTTCAATAACAGATGATCGGTAACAGGATTTGGAAATGCATGAACCGGTTCGGTTGCACTTTCCTGCAACCCCAGTCCGGATTCTGATACATATCCTGTATGATAGGCAGCTACTGCCATGGCATCATCACCCGGGGTTTCCTCATACAATCCGGCTGCATAGAGCACATCTTCTTCCGGGCTTAATGCCAGGGCGTTGATGAAATTTCGTCCACCCATATCGGTCAGTACCAGACCGTTGATTCCGAATGTGTTATCAGCAAATCCATTCGGATTCACTCTCCCGATAAAAAAATCATAGTCACCTGTCAGATTGGTATAGCCTCCTATATAATATTTGCCGTCCGACTGACGGATGGCCGCACTGATATAATCCTTTGAGGTTGCACTTCGCAGGGAGGTCCATCCACCAGCACCAAAAGAAAGATGAAGGCTGCCATCATCTGCATTCAGACAACAGGCAAAAATATCTTTATCTCCATCCACATGATTGTACTCCCCGAACAATACAATGCGGCCCTCTTCACTATCATGGTTGATTGCATTGACTTTCCCGGAAAAACCTTCAGATGGTCCATAAATTAGAATCCCGGAATTTCCGAATTCCGGACACAGTTCTCCGTCAGGCAAATGATACTTGGCGATGATGGATCCATCACTGTAGTATGCGCAGGCATAAAGGCAGTGGTTTTCGCTGTCGATATCGATCCGCGAAAAGGTACCTTCCCCTCCTGTTTCCAGGTTAACGATCCCGTGATTACCGAATTCATCTTCCACGCCGCCCTCATCATTCAGCATAAGCATTCTTCCTGTCATGTCACCGCTCTGTCCGCACAGCACTATGGCATAGGAGCCGCCGGTCCGGTAAATATCAATGTCCATCACGTCCATGTAATACACTTCCCCATTGAAGATCCCATGGTTACCAAATTCCTCATCGGGCTGACCATCGGGAAAAAGCCTGATGGCTAATGGGTGATAATGACCCTCAGCGTAATAATATCCGGCAATTAAAATTTTGCCGTCGGGAAGAACCTGGACCGCATATGCTTTTTCATCACCTACAACAGCACATTCAAACCCATATATAGAATTTCCAAACTCACGGGGAACACCGTGATTATCCAGTTTCACTGCCAAGATATGCTGAAGTTCATCCAAGGTGGTCTCCAGATATCCCGAAAGAACTATACTCCCATCCTGCAGAATACCAATGTCATTGGCCTCAGTGATCGCGCCCGGCCAACGTTCTTTGAAAATACCAGCGGTTCCAAAATCAATGTACAGGTCCCCCGGTTCCTGTGCCGAGAGGGAGACACCGACACTTAGGAAGATGAAATAGAAGTAAAGGTTTTTCATGATTTACGATTTGAATGTCAATATTTTATAATCCGAACACACCTGCTCCCCAGCCCGTTGCTGATCCTCAGCACATAGCTGCCGGCAGGAATGTTGCCGTGCAGGACCAGCGGCAGCACATGCACGCCTCTCTGCATGGGCGTTTGCGAAAAGAATGATTGAATCAGGTGCCCGTGCAGATCATACAGCGCTGCCGACAGGTGTTCCGATTCAACCGGTGCGAATTCCAGGATCACATGATCCGATGCAGGATTCGGGTAAACCTTGATTGAATGATTCATCATGTCCTGAGCTGGGAGACCGGTGGGATCCGATTCCTGAATGTCGTTTACTTGGATAACCAGGGCCTTGTCAAAAGTTTTTGAATCATCATCGGTGGCCCTGATACAGATATGATATTCCTGCCGGGTTTCATAATCCGGGGAGGTGAGAATAAACAGGCTGTCACTGCGTATCAGAAACGAGTCATTATCCACAGCGTTAATCCCTTCGCCAAGGGCAAACGCAAAGCTGTGACCGGTTTCCTGGTCGGGATCTTCGGCAACCAGGATCCCCACCAGCGTGCCGGAGGCCACATTCTCATCAACAGAATCGGGAGTCAGCTCGATGTCGACCGGACCATCAAGAACCAGGGAAAAGGTGTCCGTCGTGAGTATAAGATCAGGGAAATCGGCATTGGTCATGGTGCACCAGTACTGACTTTCATCAGTGATATCCAGACCGGTAAGGCTTAATACGGGTGAACCGGCATAATCCGTAATAGACAAACCGTCTTTCCACCATCGATACTGGTTATTGGAAGCCTGGCTGGGATTCAGGGTAAGATTCGTAATATCGATCTCCAGGTCACTGCCTGTTACGCTGTTTATTTGGTGGATGCCAAGTGGAACCGGACCCTGCGGATGATATACGAATGAACCAATGTCCAATCCGGCCAGAGGTTCCAGGTCGTGGAAGTTAAAGTAATTACCCTGTAATCTCAGAGTTTTCAGGGCGGGCAGGTCCCTGATCACATCAGGAATACGGCCTTCCAGTTTGTTGTGATTCAGGTATATATATGATAATTGGTTTAAACTGCCGATCTCAGGTGGAATGGAACCCGTAATTTGATTGGAGGATAAATTCAACTGGACTAGATTGATCAGGTTTCCAATCTCGGAGGGAATTTTGCCTGTCAGATTATTATCTCCCAAATGGAGGTCAATCAGATTGGTAAGATTTCCAATACATGGGGGAATGGAATCGGATAACTGGTTGCAAGACAAGGTCAAATGACTCAATTTTGTCAGATTACAAATTTCTAAGGGAATAGAACCAGTTATCTGGTTGTTATGCAAATGCAAATATTCCAGATTAACCAGATTACCAAGACTTGAAGGCATAGGGCCTGAGAGCTGATTATAACAAAGATTGAACGAAAAAAGATCATCCAGGTTACCCAGTTCAACCGGGATGCCTCCCGTCAGCTGGTTCTTTGACAACCAGAGATACACCAATTTGGTTAAGTTCCCTATCTCAGGAGGAATGGAACCTGTGAGTTGATTTGCGGATAAGCATAGATCTACGAGATTGATCAGGTTTCCAATACCGGAGGGAATGCTCCCGGTAAGGTTGTTATTATCCAGATGGAGATCAACTAATTTGGTGAGATTCCCGATACCGTCAGGGATGGAATCAGAAAGCTGGTTGTAATTCAAACGCAGCGTTTCCAGATTGCTCAGGTTACAAATTTCATCGGGAATAGGACCGGTTAGCTGGTTGTTCTGTAATAATATATATTCCAGATGAACCAGGTTGCCAATACCAGAAGGGATGGAGCCTTCCAGCTGGTTTTCAAACAAAAGCAGATATTCCAGGTTTATCAGGTTCTCTATTTCTTGCGGGATGGTTCCAATCAGGTGGTTACCTCTGAGTGATAAACAGGTCAGTCCGGCAAGATTCCCGATCGTCGCAGGTATCTCTCCTGAGATCTGGTTCGCATATAATTCCAGAATTTGCAGGTCGGTAATATTCCCGATCTCATCCGGCAGTGTGCCTGTAAGATTATTCCAGAGAAGTTCAATTTGTGACACCCTATTATCATGGACGACAATGCCATACCATGATGAAACCGGCTGGCCCGGTTGCAACCAGTTGCTATTGTCAGTCCAGCCGTCTCCATTCGTACTGTTGTACAGGGCAACGAGCGCAAGTGAATCGGATTCCGGGACCTGACCGTATGCCGTTGATAAGCCGGCTCCGATCATGAAGGCTAATAAGAAGCTTTTTTTCATGGTGGGTGGGTTAGTATGGATAAAATATAGTACCCGGAAGCGGGGGGTGTCAACTAATAGTGGCCAACAACCCGGCGTTGTGATGAATAACGGGAGGATCGGGATGAAAAGTCCGGGACTTTTTCAGATATCTATCTGCAATTTATTCTTAAGCGTTTCAAGGTAAGACCTGCCGATCGGCACCTCGATGTTTTTGATCCAGATGTGGCGGTGATCAATGGCGGAGATATGTTTGATATTGACGCAGTAAGATTTATGAACCTGCAAGAACAGGTCAGCAGGCAGTTTCTCGACAAATTCCTTCAGGGTGGAACGGACCAGATATTGCTTTTCACCGCAATGCAGTTCCAGATAATTCAGCTCGGATCTGATCCATAACAAATCATCAAAACGGATTTTCACCATTTTATAATCCGTGCGGATAAATATGCTGTCTTTGATGACAATATTCGAAGCCTCATTTCTTTCCTTGTCTGTTCCCGGGGCAATCTTTTCTGCATATTTAAAAATGGCCAACTCAATGGATGTATACAGGTCTTCTTTAGAAAAGGGTTTGACGATATATGCTTCCGGCCTGACCTGCTTGGCCCTGTCCACCGTGATCTTATCAGAAAGGGATGTGGTAAAAATAATGGGAATTCCGTATTGCTCCCTGATAAACCGGGCCAGCCTTATTCCGTCATCACCCCCGCGCAGGTTGATATCGATCAGTGCAAGATCCGGAACATCACCGGAGAGTAAAACTTTTGCCTCCTCACTATCAGTGGCAATGCCGGTGACCTGGTAACCGGTTTCCTGAAGCATGCCTTTCATGTCCTCGGCGATAATAAGTTCGTCTTCTGCGATGAGGATTTTAATCTGGCTCATTGTAAGTTTACGCTAGGTATTATCCGAGAATAGAATATTGAACGCTGTTCCGTTATTCAAATGGAAATCCAGCTTTGCCTTTAGCTGCCTGGCCAGTATTTTTACCAGTTTTAATCCAAGTGTCGTGGAGTTGTCCACGTCAAATCCTTCCGGCAGTCCTTTCCCGTTATCGGAAATCCGGAGCAGGTATTTGTTGTCGGTAACCTTGCTGAGATTCAGTGCGATTTCCCCATCGGAACTGTCAGCAAAGGCATACTTGTAAGCATTGGTTGCCAGTTCATTGGTGATCAGGCCGAGCGGGATCGCCGTGTCAATATCCAGGGTAATGTTTTCGGCCTGAATGACATATCTTATATTTCTGCCAGGTCTGGTATAGGTGCTTTGCAGCGATTCCATGAGTTTTTCCAGATATTTCGGGAAATCGATCCTGTTGTACAACTCTGATTCGTAAAGTAACTGGTGGATGACTGCCATGGATTTAACCCGGTTCTGGCTTTCTCTCACGGCTGACCTGGTTTTTTCATCCTCTATTGAACCCGATTGCAGGTTCAGCAGGCTGCTGATCACCATCAGGTTGTTTTTCACACGATGATGAATTTCTTTGAGCAGGGCTTCCTTTTCCTTCTCGGCCTTTCTCGATTTCCGGTAACTGAAGAGGAGGAAGATCCCGAATACAATGATCAGCGATCCCGTGAAAAGGCTGAAGTTGCGGATAATCCTGTTCTTTTTCAGTTCTGCTTCATACATGAATCTTTCCTGCTGGTGCCCGAGCTCTATTTCATTTTGTTTCCTGTCAAAGGCGTTCTGCATTTCAAGCTGTGTAATTCGCTTAAAGTTCTCCCCGCTGACAATGCTGTCGCTGACTTCATTTTTTATCAGCATGCTGGTGAATGCCTTTTCATAGTCATTTTTCGCTGCGTACAGATCGCTCAGTGAACCGGCGGTTTCAATTACCACGTCCGGAATGTTATATCTCCGAGCCAGTGCAAGTGCCTGTTCCAGGAGTCTGATGGCGGTTGGATGATCGTTTAATCGCGCATGAATTTTACCTGATACCATGTAATTTTTTGCCAGCCCGATGTAATTATTGATCCTCCTGTCGATTTCAAGGGACCTGTTTATATACTGAAG
>Ga0209205_1000101_pt1 | contig 14345 bp, 6 predicted proteins | sample ZodSprso05mmetaG_FD_184133 | JGI IMG/M metagenome (GOLD analysis project Ga0209205, IMG submission 184133) | Hot spring sediment microbial communities from Zodletone spring, Oklahoma to study Microbial Dark Matter (Phase II) - Zodletone Spring... ... | reverse complement strand
CGATAATATCCCCGGGGTCCCGGGAATCGGAGAGAAAACAGCGAAAAAACTGATCAGCCAGTACAAGACGGTGGAAGGAATCTATGACAATCTGGATCAATTCCAGGGTAAACAAAAAGAAAAACTGGAAGACTCCAGGGAACAGGTGGCCCTGTCCAAGAAACTTGCGACCATTATGCTGGAAGTACCCGTGCAGGTGGATATAGGAAAAATGACCCGGGGATCAATCAACCCTGCCATGCTGCGGCAACTTTTCGAGGAACTTGAATTTAAAAATCTGGCGCAAAAGATACTGGGAGAGACGGACAGTCCGGAATCAAAGTCGCCGCATGGGGGACAGGGAACCCTGTTTGGCCAGGAAGAAATCTCCGAAAAGAGCTTGAAAGAGAACGCATACGACTCCATTCAAACGGTCAAACACCACTATGAACTCATCCGTGACATCGAAGGAGTCAAAACACTTGCAGGAAAACTATCAGCGTTGAAGGAATTCTGTTTCGACACTGAAACCACCGGCCTCGATTTCATGGATGCTGATCTGGTGGGCATCGCCTTCAGCTGGGAAGCACATCGGGCTTATTATGTTGCCTTCGGGCAGAATGATGCGGAGATACAACAATGGCTGAATATCCTGAAGGAGCCGCTGCATAACCGGGAAATCAGAAAAATCGGACAGAATCTGAAGTACGATCTCCATATATTAAAAAACTACGGCATCGATGTGCAGGGAAATATGTTTGACACAATGGTTGCACATTTTATCCTGCAGCCGGAACAGAAGCATAATCTGAATATCCTGGCGGAGCAGTACCTGGGATATACCATGGTAAAAATTGAAGCGCTGATCGGGAAGAAAGGAGTGGCACAATCATCCTTCAGGTCTGTATCGCTGGAAGACGCAAAGGAATATGCGGGAGAAGATGCAGATATTACCTTTCAGCTCTCGGGGATCTTTCGTAACCAACTGAGGAAAGAAGGATTTTCAACGCTTTCGGATCAGATAGAAATGCCGCTTGTGCCGGTTTTGATGAAAATGGAACATGCGGGTGTACGGCTGGATGTGGACGCATTGAAGGGCTTTGCAGAGGTGCTTAAAAAGGAAATCCTGGCCCTTGAGCAAGATATTTATGACCTGGCCGGATTCCAGTTCAACATAGGTTCTCCCAGGCAACTGGGAGAGGTGCTTTTTGACAGATTGAAAATTATCTCCGATCCCAGGAAAACAAAGACAAAACAGTATGCTACCGGTGAAGAGGTACTGCTCCAGTTGACCGATAAACACCCCATTGTAAATCAAGTACTGGAGCATAGGTCTTTGAGAAAGCTCCTGTCCACCTATGTGGATAACCTGCCCCACCTGGTACATCCGAAAACAGGCAAAATACACACATCCTTCAACCAGGTGCAGGTAACCACAGGACGGCTCTCCTCGGTCAACCCGAACCTTCAAAACATCCCCATCAGGGAGGAAAGAGGCAGGGAGATCCGGAAAGCGTTTCTGCCTACGGGGGAGAACAACCTGTTTCTGTCGGCCGACTATTCACAGATTGAATTGAGGCTCATGGCCCATCTCAGCGAGGACACCCAGATGATCGAAGCGTTTGTGAATAATGAGGATATTCATACGGCAACCGCCGCCAAAATATTCAGAGTGGGAACGGAGGAAGTGACCAGGGAGATGCGCAGTAAGGCAAAGACTGCCAATTTCGGGATCATTTACGGGATTTCTGCTTTCGGCCTTTCACAACGCATGCGCATTTCCAGAACCGAGGCCAGGGAGTTGATCGATGGTTATTTTGCCACATACCCGGGGGTAAGGGCTTATATGGACCGGTGTGTCAAAACAGCCCGGGAGAAAGGATATGTGGAAACCATGTACGGCCGGCGCAGAAATCTGCCGGACATCCATTCCAGAAATTCAGTGGTTCGGGGAAATGCGGAAAGAAACGCCATCAATACGCCTATTCAGGGTTCAGCGGCAGATGTGATCAAGATAGCGATGGTGAATATCCAGGAAGCTTTTGAAGCACAAAAGCTTCAAAGCCGCATGATCCTGCAGGTACACGACGAACTGACTTTTGATGTGCTGCAAGGGGAACTGGAACGGGTACAGCGGATCGTTAAGGACCGGATGGAGAATGCCACGGAATTGCGGGTTCCGCTCACCGTGGAGATGGGAACCGGTTCCAACTGGCTGGAAGCACATTGACGCTCACTCAATGATGCCGGCCGCGATTTCCACGTCCCCGCTCCCTGATAGAATTTCTTCCACAGCACCCGGTTCAAGCAGGATCTCCTTTGCTTTATCCAGCTGACTGTCATCCTGGATCTGCGCAAGGATCCTTCCTGACTGATAATAATAACGGTTAATAATTTCCTCGTTCAGTATCTGCCGGATTTCATCACTGAAAGTTCCCAGATCCTTCAGGTTGTTATGGGCCAGTTTCTGTTCAAGCCGGGTAAATTCATCGCTCGCAAGCTCATAGTATTTTTCTCGCCTGGCAGTTTGTACCAGGCTGTTGAATATCTTTTCGCTTGCCGTCTGAAACTCAAAATCCTGCTTTTCCACAAAATCCTTGAATGCATCGTATTCCTGATCCGTGATGCTGAATACATCCGGAGAAGCGATCTTTTCATGGGTAGCCCGGTACATGGTCGCATAATCAAAAATGAGGTTCTGGGTGTAAAGCTGAAGCGTTATCTCGGAAAGATCTTCGGGTATTACCTCCAAATCCGGACGAATGCCCCCGCCGTCATAAACCAGCCTGCCTTTCCTGGTCTCATACTCCGAGATGAGCGAATCGGGCACTACACCCACACTGCCATCCTCATTCCGGTTGGAATAATCCAGGGCCTGAATACATCGCCCACTGGGTATGTAATATTTAGCGGTTGTTACTTTAAGTTGTGCATTATATTTCAGGGGACGTGTTGTCTGGACAAGTCCTTTGCCGAAAGTACGTTGTCCCACAATCACTGCACGGTCCAGGTCCTGCAGGGCTCCTGCCACGATTTCCGAGGCTGAAGCGGATCCGCGGTTGATCAATACAACAAGCGGAATTTCCGTGTCCAGCGGTTCCTTCTGGGTGATATAATCCGAGTCCCACTGGGTAACTTTTCCCCGGGTGCTGACGATGAGTTCCCCTTTTCCCACAAAAAAATTGCAGATCCTGACCGCTTCTATGAGCAGTCCGCCCGGATTGCTTCGCAAATCAAGTACCAGTGACTTCATGTCCTGGTTTCTTTTCAGCGTTTTCAGGGCATCCTCCACCTCTTTTCCAGCTCCGGAAGTAAAGTTGGCGATCCGGATATAACCCGTTTGGGAGTCGATCATTCCGTAGTAAGGAACATTGGGAATGGAGATGGTTTTCCGGATCAGGGTAAATTCCAGGGGTTTATCCTGACCATAGCGATCGATGGAAATCCGGATCTCTGTTCCGGGCTTACCTTTCAACCGGTCACTTACAGATTCGATGGGTTGATTCTTCGTGGAAAAGCCATCCACCTTCAGGATAATGTCCCCTGCCCGCAATCCCGCTTCGGCTGCAGGAAATCCTTCATAGGGATCTGCGATCATCACATAATCACCTGATTTCCGGATCAGGGACCCGATACCGCCGTACTCCCCGGTGGTCTGAAACTGAAATTCGTCCAGATTCGATTCGGGAATATAGGTAGTGTAAGGATCCAGTGATGAAAGCATGGCATCGATGCTGGTGGTCACAAGCTTTTCAGGGTCTGTTTCATCCACATAGAACATATTGAGCTCCCTGAAAAGGGTATAATAAATATCCAGGTTCTTTACCAGCTCAAGGTCTTTATTACGGAGTGTGGTGAAACCTGCTCCCAGAAAGATGACGAGCAATCCAGCCAGATATATCTTTCGCTTCATACCAGGGTTTTTTTAATCAGGATAAAAGAACTACAAATATACCGGAAAAAAAATAGTGTACATCTGTATATCCCCGACCGGGACTGTTATTTATCTTTGTATGCAAATTATGTGCGCATGTGGGGGCAGGATTCTATTTCAGAAGCGGTATTCCGTTTTTCACAGCTCGCGGGCGGAACCCTGCCGGCAGGAAACGAACTATCCGCGGTGGAACAGGTCCAGGTGTTCCATCCGGCCTGGTTTTTCTTTTTGTTATTTGTATTTGCCGGATTTCTAGCCTGGATCAGGTCTTATTACGGTAATGTGATCATTCAGACAGTTCAGGCTTCCACCAATTACCAGGTAGCCATTCGGATGTTCAGAGATAACAGCCTGCTTCAGAAACAACTGGACCAGGCGTTGTATCTGTTTTATTTCCTGAATATGTCTTTTTTGCTCCTTCTGCTGGAGACCGGTTTTCAACTTCAGCCCTACGGATTGGACGGAATCAACCTCTTTTTCTTTAATCTTGCATTCCTGGTGGGAATCTTTCTGGCCAGGATTGTACTGCTCAATGTGGCCGGGTTTCTGTTCGACAGGGTTAATTTATTCAGGGAATATCTTTATAACATATTCATATTTAATAAATTAGCCGGCATTTGCGTATTGCCGCTGCTTCCTCTGATGGCTTATACAGGCGGATGGATCCGGGATATATTCCACTGGACCGGAATTGTGGTGGTCCTTCTCATTGTCCTGCTGAGAGTTGCGAGAAGTATCGTCTTTTCTTTCAAGAAAGATATTTCAATATTCTATTTGTTTGTGTATCTTTGTGCCCTTGAAACAGTACCTCTAATACTGTTATATCGATGGATTGAGGGCGTCCTGTAAGTTGAGATTTAAGAAAAACATTTATGGGAAGAATAAGGAAGATTCTCGTATCTCAGCCAGAACCTGAGAATAACAAATCCCCCTATTTTGATTTAGCAAGCAAACATAATTTAAAGATTGATTTTCGTCCTTTCATTCATGTTGAGGGGGTAAGTGCAAAGGATTTCAGGCAGGAAAAGATCGATCTGGGAGCGCATACGGCCGTAATTTTCACAAGTAAAACAGCCATCGATCACTACTTCAGAATGGCTGAGGAAACACGGACCCACATCCCCGAGACGATGAAATACTTCTGCATTTCTGAATCTACGGCCTATTACCTGCAGAAGTACATCGTATACCGAAAACGAAAGATCTTTTTCGGAAAAGGAATGATCAATGACCTCATTGAGGTTATGTTGAAACACAGGGATGAGGTATTCCTTCTGCCGCTCTCCGCCGCACATAAAGAGGAAATCCCGGTGCTGCTGAAAAAGAATAATTTCAATTTCACCAAGGCGATACTGTACCGGACCGAATGCAGCGATCTTTCAGACCTGGCCGATGTGAATTATGACATCCTGGTGTTTTACAGTCCGTCCGGTATTAAATCGCTCTTTCAGAACTTTCCTGATTTTAAGCAGAACGAGACCAAGATCGCATCCTTTGGCGCGAAGACTGCCAAAGCAGTGCATGAAGCAGGGCTCAGGCTTGATATCATGGCTCCCCAGCCAATGGCTCCTTCCATGACCATGGCCCTGGAGAATTTCATCATAGAGTTCAACAAGAACAATGGAAAAGGCTGACCTTGTCCGGTTTTTCTTTTCATAAGGGGGAAAGGATCACCAGCCGGAGGATTCTGTCTTCCCTTTTCACCCAGGGGAAAATCATTCATTCACATCCATACAGGATCCTGTACAAGGTATCCCTGGGCGGCAACTATCCGGCATCGGTAGCTTTTTCGGTTCCCAAGAGGCTTTTCAAAAGGGCAGTGGACAGGAATCTGCTGAAACGCAGGACCCGGGAAGCTTACAGGCTGAACAAACCTTATTTTTACTCCCATTTGCACACATTGGGCTGTCAGGTGCAGCTGGTCATCCTTTATCAGCATAACAGTATCATGGATTTTCAGGCCATGCAGGATGCGCTCAGGAGGGGAATTGAAAAATTGCTGCAGGAAATTCCCCGAATTCATTAAATTTAATCACGTATCACAAATCAAATTCACCCATGAAATCCCGGACCATTTTCGCTGCCTGCCTGCTGGCATTACTAACCTCTGTGCATCAATGTGACCGGACCTCCGGTGCGGGTGCGCTGAAGGTACCCGATTACAATCCGCTGGTCAAAGCTTTTACGAGCGGCCTGATTTCGGCTGAATCGGGGATCCGGATCCAGTTTGCCGAGGATTTCAGAGATTCAATGAAAGCAAATACACCGGTCAAAGAAAAAGCCATTACCTTTTCTCCGCCACTGGAGGGTACGCTCGTGTACCTGGACCGGCGTACCATAGAATTCCGACCGGCGGAAAAACTTCCGAGAGGCACCACTTTCCAGGCAAAGCTCAGGCTGGATAAATTATTTCCCGGGATTTCGGGAAAGGAAATCTTTGAGTTTGAATTTCATACCATTGCACAGCATCTGGATATCCGCATGGATGAATTCCGGCCTTATAACGATTACAGTCCGAAGCTGAATTATATTACCGGATCTGTTGTGACCGCCGATGCAGCGGAGTTCGGGGCGTTGGAAAACCTGTTGTATGCAACACAGCAGGGCGAAAAGCTTCCCCTGGTGTGGGACCATGATCCGGGAGGTAAGATGCACCGGTTCACCATTGACAGCGTTTCCCGGTCTGATAATGATTCCGAGGTGCTGGTACATTATGACGGATCGGTGATCGGTGCCACACAAAAAGGCGTGGAGACCTTCACCATTCCTTCGCTGGGATCCTTCAGGCTGATCTCGGACCGGGTGGTGCAGTATCCGGAACAGCACGTAGTGTTAAGTTTTTCCGATCCGATCCGCAGAGAGCAAAATCTTCAGGGGCTCATTCACCTGGAGACAGATACCGACGTACGATTTTCGGTAAGCGGAAATAACATCCTGGTATATCCGGCAGTCAGGCAAAACGGAACCGTAAAACTGTTCATCGAACAGGGGATCCGGAACTCAGCCGGTAAAGGATTGACAACCAGGGAAACCATCTCCGTTCAGTTCCAGGCGCTATACCCGGCCGTGGAACTGATGGGAGAAGGTGTGATCATTCCCCAGTCCGATGAGGTTCTTCTGCCATTCAAAGCCGTAAACCTGAAAGCTGTGGACGTCCGGGTCATACAGATCTTTGAGGATAATATGGCCCAGTTCCTCCAGGTGAACCAGCTTTCCGGCAGTCAAGAATTAAAGCGGGCCGGCAGGTTGATCCTGAATAAACAGGTTGAACTGCGATCGGACCGATCCATCAATTACGGAGCATGGAATACCTTTTCCCTCAACCTCACAGAACTGGTAAAAACAGAACCGGGAGCCCTGTACCGGATAGAGATAGGGTTCAGGCAACAGCATTCGATGTTTCCCTGTGAGGGAACGGAACTAACTGAAACGGTCCTGCAGGAAACGGATATTTTTGAAGAGGCCGGACAGGATGAGCCTTCTTACTGGGATTCCTACGAAAGTTATTATTCTTACTACGATTATTACGAATATAACGGATATGAATGGGAAGACCGTGAGGATCCCTGTAAACCCGCATATTATGGCAACAGGCGGAGTGTGAGCCGGAACATCCTTTGCAGCAACCTGGGGATCATTGCCAAAAAAGGATCGGACCGGGAACTGCTGGTTACCGTAACGGATCTTCTGCAGGCCGGGCCGCTGCAGAATGTGTCGGTCAGCATCTACAACTTTCAGCAGCAGCTTATGCAGGAAGGAACGACGGATTCCCAGGGTACTGTCAGGTTCGCATGTGACGGTCAGCCATTTTTGATTGTGGCCGAATCAGGGGCACATAAAGGGTATTTGAAGCTGAATGACGGATCTGCACTTTCCCTGAGCATGTTCGATGTGTCGGGGAGCGTGGTGAAGAACGGGCTCAAAGGGTTCATTTACGGAGAGCGCGGTGTCTGGCGTCCGGGGGATTCCCTGTACATCAACCTGATTCTGAATGATGACGAAAATCCGCTGCCTGAATCACACCCGGTTCTGTTCGAACTGAAGGATCCGAGGGGGAGACAGGTAGCCAGCAGGATGGTACGGGGCGATGGATCCGGTTTTTTTTCCTTTCATACGGTGACCGAACCCGGGGCCCCGACCGGCCATTATACCGTGATCGCGGGTGTGGGAGGGACGCAATTTACGAAACTGATCCGCGTGGAGTCCATCAAACCAAACAGGTTGAAGATTGACCTATCCTTCAGGGGGGATACCATTTATCCGGATCTGGGCCCGGTCAGGGGTACCCTTTTCAGCAAGTGGCTTACAGGGGCCACGGCGAGAAACCTGAGAGCCGAGGTGGAAGTGCTTCTCAAACCTGCCAGTACCTCCTTTGCCGGATACAAAGATTTTATATTTGAAGATCCCTCCAGGCAGCTGGTCTCCTACCCGGCACAGTTCTTTTCCGGTGAGCTGGACGGATCGGGCAATGCAGCGTTCGCACAATCGCTGGATATCACAGGCGAGGCACCCGGAATGTTACAGGCGCTCTTTACCACAAGGGTATTTGAACAATCGGGTGATTTCAGCATTGACCAGAAAAGCGTGATCTGTTCGCCCTACAAAATTTACTTAGGCATCAGGCCGCCCTCCGGAGATGAAAGAGGGGTGCTACTCACCGATACCATGCACCGGGTAAGGGTGGTCAGCCTGGATCCTTCCGGAAGGCCTGTATCAAGGGTCGGATTGCAGGTCAGCGTATATAAACTGGACTGGAGATGGTGGTGGCAATCCTCCTATGAGGACCTGCCTTCCTATATGGGAAATAATTACCTCAATCCTGTGTATTCCACCACAATTTCCACAAAGAACGGGGAAGGATCTTTTTCCTTTCGCATTGAATACCCGGAATGGGGCAGGTACCTGGTCCGGGTGCAGAACGGAACAAGTGGTCACGCTGCAGCAGCAGTGGTGTATGTGGACTGGCCGGGCTGGGCGGGCCGGTCCGACCGGAAGGATCCGGAAACCGCATCAATTTTAACTTTTAGTTCAGATAAGGCATCTTACAAAGTTGGAGAAGAAGCAGTAGTAACCATTCCTTCATCCATGCAGGGAAGGCTGCTTATCAGCATGGAAAACGGATCGCGCGTGATCCGACAGGAATGGGTCCAGACTACGGGTGATGAGGTCCGTTACAGGTTTAATGTTACGCGGGAAATGACGCCCAATATTTACCTGTATGCCACTTTGATACAACCTCACGCCGGTACAGAAAACGATCTTCCCATCCGGTTGTTCGGCGTGATCCCCATCCGCGTGGAAGATCCGGGAACAAAATTGCAACCCGTGATCGAAATGGAAGATGAACTCGCGCCCAACAGCGTTGTAAAGATTACCATTTCGGAAGCTTCGAGGAAAAAGATGACCTATACCCTGGCCATCGTGGATGATGGATTGCTTGACCTGACCAGGTTCAAAACCCCCGATCCCTGGCAATCTTTTTATGCCAGGGAAGCCCTGGGTGTAAAAACCTGGGATATGTTCGAATATGTCATGGGAGCGTATGGTGGCCGGATCGATGGGGTGTACAATATCGGGGGCGATGAAGAGGAGCAGGGAGTTGGAGCCAGTGAAGCCAGGAGGTTTCCTCCCATGGTCAGATTCCTGGGGCCCTTTACGCTGGAAGGGAAAAGCCGGACCCACAGGGTAACCATTCCCAATTATATAGGTTCGGTGAGAACGATGGTGGTGGCCGGATACGCTGGATCCTACGGTATGGCGGAAAAAACCGTCCCGGTCAGGCAACCCCTGATGGTCCTTGCAACCCTTCCCAGGGTTCTGGGTCCGGGCGAAACGGTTTCCCTGCCGGTGAATGTGTTTGTCATGGATGATAAGATCAGGAAGGTGAATGTGAAGCTGGAAACCAACGAACTTCTGATTGCAGAGGAGAACCTGAAGGATGTCACTTTTCAGGGTGCGGGTGACAGGATCGTGGACTTCACACTGAAAACTCCTGAAAGGACGGGAGTGGCCAGGGTAAAAGTGACTGTCACCTCCGGGAGGGAAGTGGCCAGCCATGAAATTGAACTGAACGTGCGGTCTTCCAATCCCCCGGTGACCAGGTACCAGACCGCGGTGCTGGATCCGGGAATTTCCATGGATGAATCATTGCAGTATGTGGGAATGCCCGGTACCAACGACCTCACCCTTGAGGTGTCGAACATCCCGCCCGTGGATTTCGGCAGGAGGTTGAAATACCTGATAGGATTCCCCCACGGATGCATCGAGCAGGTCACCTCGGCCGTATTTCCCCAGCTTTACCTGGCAGAAGTGGTGGATGTGGGAGAAGATGTCAGGCAAAAAACCACATCCAACGTGGAAGCCGGGATTCGCAGAATGTCCGCTTTTCAGCTGCCTGACGGTTCATTTTCCTACTGGCCGGGAGGCGGGACCCCGTCACCCTGGGGAACCTCCTATGCAGGTCATTTTATGATTGAAGCGGGAAACAAAGGATATGCGGTGCCGCCATCCCTGCTCAACCAGTGGAAGAAATATCAGCGAAAAACAGCAAGGGGATGGTCTTCCTCGGGGAGGAAAACGGATTTTGAACTGAGACAGGAACAATTGTTACAGGCCTACAGGCTTTTTACCCTGGGCCTCGCGGGCGAACCGGAACTGGGTGCCATGAACCGACTGAGGGAACGTTCCGACCTTACCGGTGAATCCAGGTGGCGGCTGGCCGCAGCTTATTCCCTTGCAGGTCAGCATGAAACAGCAAAAGAACTGGTCAGGAGCGCTTCGACGGAAACAGCGGATTACAGCCATCCGGGAGCTACCTTCGGATCGGGAACGCGCGACATGGCAATGATCCTGGAAACCATGGTCCTGATGGGCATGCGGGATGAAGCACTGCCGGTCATGGAGATGATCGCTTCCAGGCTGTCGGGCGAACGTTGGATGAGTACCCAGACCACCGCATATGCCCTGGTAGCCATCGCAAAATTCACGGGTGGCGTCAAAAGCGGGAAAACACTGAAATTCTCCTATGCATTTGACCGGTCGGAAACCGTGCAGGCGGAAACCGGTTTGCATATTGCCCGGATCGATCTGGATCCGGGAGGTGCTGCCGGGGGAAACCTGAAAGTAACCAATCGCAGCGACGGAATGATGTATGTGCGGATCATCCAGCGGGGTACGCCCGTACCCGGCAGTGAAGCGCCAATCAGTCAGCATCTTTCGGTGCAGGCGGATTATACGGATATGGAGGGGAACCGCATTGAAATCGAGGATCTTTACCAGGGTACCGATTTCCTTGCCGTATACAGCATATCCAATCCGGGTACGGCAGGTCATCTGGAGAATCTGGCTCTCACGACCATTTTTCCATCGGGGTGGGAGATCCACCAGGAACGGATGTTCCAAACCCTGGGTGAGTCGGAACCTTTCGAGTACCGGGATTACAGGGATGACCGGGTCATGACTTACTTCAGCCTTCCTCCGGGCAGGTCTGTTTCCTATACAGTGCGCCTGAATGCAGCCTACATGGGAAGGTTCTACCTGCCTTCTGTGCAGGCAGAAGAATTATACAGAAATGATATTCAGGTGCTTATTCCCGGAAGGTGGATCGAGATAGAACGCATGGAATAGGAAAGGGGACCCTGATCGTGCTCCTGTTCGGGTACTGGAAGATCCTGGTGGCGGTCGCCGTTGCCGGATTCCTCTTCTGGATCATGATACCCCGTTCGCTGTTCAGCGACCCCCTGTCAACGGTTGTGTACGACAGGAACGAAACGCTTCTGGGGGCAAGGATAGCAGCTGACGGACAGTGGAGGTTCCCATGGGAGGATTCATTGCCGCCGAAGTACAAACAGGCACTGATCCAATACGAGGACCGCCATTTTTATGCACATCCGGGTATTTATCCGCCCAGCATCCTGCGTGCATTGTATCAGAATATCCGGCAGGGGAAAGTTGTCAGCGGGGGCAGCACCCTGACCATGCAGGTCATGCGCATGGCCCGAAAGGACAGGGACAGGAATATCCTGCAGAAAATCATAGAATCTGTCCTGGCCGTCCGGCTGGAACTGACCGCTTCCAAGGATGAGATCCTGCTGGCCTATGCTTCCAATGCACCTTTCGGCGGCAACGTCGTGGGTCTGGAGGCTGCATCGTGGAGGTACTTCGGGACCGGTCCCCACAACCTGTCCTGGGCCGAATCGGCACTGCTGGCCGTACTTCCCAATGCCCCGTCCCTGATCCACCCCGGCAGGAACAGGGAACAGCTGAAGGAGAAGAGGGATCGGCTGCTCCGGAACTTGTATGCGGAAGGGATCATCGACAGTCTGACCTGCGAAATGGCGAGCAAAGAACCCGTTCCCGGTCAGCCCCTTCCGCTGCCGGACCATGCAGCCCATCTCACGGATCATTTTTTGATGCGTGATCCGGGGAAGAAAATCAGAACCACCCTGCGTGCTGATCTGCAGACGGGCGTCGTCGAGCTGGTTGAAATCCATCACCGGAAGCTGAGCCGGAACCAGGTACATAACCTCGCCTGCCTGGTCATGGAGGTGGAATCGGGTAATGTACTGGCTTACGTGGGCAATACACGACCGGAAGGAAATGCGTTTCACGAGAATCATGTGGATGTGATCAGGGCTGCCAGAAGCACGGGAAGTATTCTCAAACCGTTCCTTTTTGCGGCGATGCTCGACAGGGGATTGATCCTGCCCGGGACGCTGGTCCCCGATATCCCACTGCAGTATGACGGTTATTCTCCGAAGAATTATGAACGGGGTTACGAAGGCGCGGTTCCCGCCTATCAGGCCCTGGAGCGTTCTCTCAACGTCCCATCCGTCGTCATGCTGGAAAAATACGGGGTACAATTATTCCTCGGTCTGCTGAATAATCTTGGTTTTACCACTTTTGACAAAACTTCCTCCCATTACGGTTTATCGCTGATCCTGGGCGGCGGGGAGACTTCCCTGTGGGAACTGGCAGGAGCCTATGGTTCCCTGGCCAGGATACTGAACCATTACAATATAACGGATGGCCGTTATGATCCGTCCGATCTCCACATGCCCCGCCTCCGGGAGGAAAGTCAATCCGGGACCAGGCAGATCAATATCCGGGAAGAGGGAGTTCTTTCGGCGGGGTCCATCTATCTGACATTTGAATCATTACTAAAGGTAAACAGACCAAATGAGTTATTTAAGTGGTTTTTAATGGATTCTTCATCACCCATAGCCTGGAAGACGGGGACCAGTTTCGGATTCCGGGATGCCTGGGCTGTGGGCCTCACTCCCGAATACCTGGTGGCAGTATGGGCGGGGAATGCAGACGGTGAGGGAAGATCGGGACTTACGGGTCTCTCCTCCGCAGCGCCGCTGATGTTTGATCTGTTTGATTTGCTGCCGGGGACTAGCTGGTTCGGTCAGCCTTCGGATGACCTGCGAAAAGTGGTTGTCTGCAGAAAAAGCGGGTGCCTGGCTGGCCCCCGCTGCCCGGAAGTGGATACCACGGAGGTGAGTCCCGCCGGGATGCATTCGGATGTCTGTCCCTTCCACAGGCTGGTTCACCTCAGCGGGGACGGTGCATTCAGGGTGAGCAGTGCCTGTGTGGACATAAAAGAGATGAAGACGGAAAACTGGTTTGTGCTGCCTCCCCTGATGGAGTGGTACTACCGGAAAAAAGATCCATCGTACAGGGTGCTGCCTCCGCTGAAGGAAGGATGCATAAGCGAAGGGATCAGGGAACTGGAGATCGTTTATCCGGTGGAAGGAAGCATGATCGTCATCCCCAGGGAACTGGAAGGATCGAAGGGCAAACTGGTGATGGAGGTGGCCCACCGGAGCGAGGGAGCTGTCCTGTTCTGGCATATGGATGAGAGGTACATGGGGTCCACGGACAGGGTCCATGCCATGGCGGCGGACCTGGAGCCGGGACGGCACCGGCTCACCGTGGTGGATCAGAATGGCAACAGCGAAACAGTCCGGTTTGAGATCCTCGACAGGCAGACTAGTGAATGATGGTCCGGCCGCCCAGTCCCTTTGAGAGCGCCTTTTTCACCTGTTCGAGGCTCTGAATGCGGACAATGAGGTCATTGAGTGCTTCCAGAGACATGGTTTGTTCACTGCCTTCCAGTTCCTTTCTCAATCCGGACAATGCTTTTTCCACCACGGTCATTTTGTAGGAAAGCAATGATTTCGGCACTTCGAACCCCAGGTTCTCCCCCGGAAGTTCCACATATGCCTCCTTCCTTTTCCATACTTTGCTCAGTTCATACCGGGAGGTGAAGATATCCACCGCCAGTTCTCTGACCCCCGGATGTTCATGGTAGATGAAATATCGTTCGGTCAGCTTCTCGTCCCGCTCGATCAAATCCTTCACATCCTCAAAAACCTGCTTATAGACCAGGTTGGTGAATTCCAGCTCATCGTTCTGTATCTCCCGGATG
>Ga0209205_1000100_pt1 | contig 14369 bp, 6 predicted proteins | sample ZodSprso05mmetaG_FD_184133 | JGI IMG/M metagenome (GOLD analysis project Ga0209205, IMG submission 184133) | Hot spring sediment microbial communities from Zodletone spring, Oklahoma to study Microbial Dark Matter (Phase II) - Zodletone Spring... ... | reverse complement strand
GTGGGCACCTGGGGAGAGGGGCTGAATATCCTCACTCCCGGGAACGAAAAAGCAGGGAATTTCATCAACCTGCGGCATGAGCCGGACAATGACCGTTCACTGATCCATAATTTTATCTCCTCCATGGCGGAGGACATGTACGGAGTGGTATGGATCGGCACCTACGGCGGAATCACCGCATATCATCCGGAATCCGGTATGTTCAGCACATTCAGCCAGGAGTCCGCCGATCCGGTCAACAGGGTGGGATGCCTCGAGTTTGATATTTACAACAATCTCTGGGCGGGCACGGAAGAGGGACTCTTCATGATCCCTTCGGATGATCCGTCAGCCTGCCGTCTCGATTTCAGCAGGGCCAGGAAATACATGCTCCGGGAGGAGGACCCGGAAAGCCTCAGTGGCAACTATGTGATCTCCATCCAGGATGACAGCGAGGGGAACCTGTGGGTGGGCACTTACGGTTACGGGTTGAACAAGCTGCCCGTGGATCAGCTGGATAAGCCCGATCCCCGCTTTGTACGATATGCTGACAGGGACGGACTCTGCAACAACACCATATACGGGATCCAGGAGGACCGGTCGGGCAACCTCTGGCTCAGTACCGATAACGGACTTTCGAGGTTCCACGCAGCTACCGGCAGGTTTACCAACTTTTATGTGGTGGACGGACTGCTTCACAACCAGTTTTACTGGTCGGCCAGTTTCCGGAATTCTTCGGGGATCCTTTACTTCGGGAGCATGAGAGGACTGCTGTCCTTTGATCCGGCCGGCATCGGGGAACATCCCGTTCATCCCGGGGTGATCCTGACCGATTTCAAGATCTATAACCAGCCGGTCGGGGTAGGTGAAAAATTCTATGACAGAGTGGCCATCGAGAAACCGATCTGCCTTGCCGACAAAATCATCCTGCCCCACAAGATCAGGGAATTCTCCCTTGATTTTTCCGCGCTTTATTACGAGCATCCCGACAAGGTGTATTATGCCTATAAAATGGTGGGATTTGACGATGACTGGCGCTATGTTTCCTCCAGCAGGAGGTATGCCAGTTATACGAACCTGAAAGGAGGCGACTATACCTTCATGGTAAAGGCCAGCCTGGATGAAGGTCTGTTCGAATCAGCTCCGGTCGAACTGGAGATTAGCATCCTTCCGCCATTCTGGGTGAAACCCTGGTTCATTCTCTCCATGGTCCTCTTACTGGTCACCTCCGTGCTCACCTATATCAGGGTCAGGATCATCGCGCTGCGCAGCAGACAGCGGGAGCTGGAACAACTGGTTGCCGAGAGAACGGCACAGATCAGGGGCCAGAAGGAACAGCTTGAGCAGCAGAACAGGGAGATCCTCCAACAGCGGGATAAATTGATGGAGCTGAACAAGAAAGTCCAGCAGGCCAACCAGCAGCAGATGCGTTTCTTCACCCACATATCCCATGAGTTCAGGACCCCGCTCACGCTGATCATCACCCCCCTGGAACAGATGATGAAGGAAGTGAGTTCCAGGAGTCCCCATTACAGGACACTGTTGCTCATGAAGCGCAATGCCCAGCGGTTGCTGCACCTGATCAACCAGCTGATGGAGGTGCGAAGGATCAAGACCGGGAAGATGGAGCTGAAGGCATCCAGGGGCGAACTGGTGGGTTTCATCGAGAATGTCATGCAATCCTTTTACGGACTGGCCACCCAGAAAGAGATCATTTTTGAATTCAATGCCCCTCCCGGACCCATTGTCAGTTATTTTGACCGGGACAAGATCGAGCACATCCTCTACAACCTGCTCTCCAATGCGTTCAAGTTCACTCCGGAGGGGGGACAGATCATCGTGCATGTGGGGAAGGTGAAACAGAAGATGATCCTGCAGGGGGATGTGGCCATTATCGGTCCCCCCGACCACAGGCAACCCGAGGTGAATGAGTATGTCGAGATCACCGTGATGGATACAGGTTACGGGATCGAAGCGGAAGAGCTCAAGAACATATTCAAACGTTTCTTCAGGATCCCCATGGAAGACATCCCCGGGAGCCAGGGTACCGGTATCGGGCTCTACCTGGTGAAGGAACTGATCCGGACACATAAAGGACAACTCTTTATCCAGAGTAAAAAGGGGGAGGGTACCACCTTTACTGTGCTCATACCACTGGGCAGTGAATTCCTTTCCCTGGATGAGATCATCGAAACTGACACATCATCCGGGAAAGCCATTCCAAAACTGCATGTGGATCTGCTGGAGGGACAGATCCAGCAGAAGAGGAGTGAACCGGAACCACACATCCGGGCAGTGAATCACAGGAAGGGATCCGGATCGCTTGTTATGGTCATCGACGATGATACGGACATGCTGCGGTTCACAGCAGGCTACCTGAACGAATCCTTCAATGTGGTTACCGCGCATGACGGCCTTGAGGGGCTGGAGAAGGCACGGCAGCTGATGCCCGATTTGATCATTTCCGATATTTTGATGCCGGGCCTGGACGGACTTGAACTGTGTGCGCGGTTGAAATCCGACATGATGACTTCTCATATTCCCATTATCCTCCTCACTTCCAGGGCCGAAGTGGAGGACTTCCTGGAAGGGATGGAATACGGAGCCCTGGACTACATAGCCAAACCGTTTGACATTGAGCTGCTTGAAGCCAAAGTAAGGAACCTGATCAACAACCAGGACCGGCTCAAGCGGTTGTATACTTCCTCCCGGATGGAGGACCTCATCAATGCAAAAAAGGTGAAAGTGCAGGATCATTTCCTGCAGAAGGTCATCATGACCGTGGAGGAGCACATGGTCAACCATCAATTCGGGGTAAAGGAGCTGGCCGATGCATTGTGTATCAGCAGGAGCCTGCTTCATAAAAAGCTCATCACCACAGTGGGCCAGTCGGCCAATACCTTTATCAATTCCATCAGGCTGAAAAAAGCTGCCATGCTGCTCCTGGAGGGTGACCGCAAGGTTTCTGAAATCGCTTTTGAAACGGGATTCAATGATCCGAAATATTTCAGCAAGATATTCAAGAAGCATTTCGGGAAAACGCCGTCTGAGTTTGTGGAGGCGAATATTGCGGTGAATACACAATTCTCCACCTAAATTACATGAAAGTCTACCCCGCTCAGGTACCTCCGGATTAAATTTAATACGGGTAGCATGCATGTGCCCCATGCATCCAGATCACTGAAACCTGTAACTAAATCATACTTCTATGAAAAAAGAACGCTTGTTCCTGCAGGCAGCATGGGTTTTGATCCTCCTTTGCCTGAGTGCGGGAATTTCCTATTCACAGCAACTCACCGTATCGGGGAGTGTCACGGATGCCTCTTCCGGTATGGGGATCCCCGGCACCAATATTACCGTGCAGGGCACCACTGCCGGTACCATATCTGATGCCAATGGAAATTACACCATTGAAGTACCCGCGGAAGATGCCGTACTGGTATTCTCTTTCGTGGGTTATGTCCGGCAGAATGTTCCCGTCCAGGGGAGGACCCGGATCGATGTGCAGCTGGAAGAGGAACGGATCACACTGGACGAACTGGTGGTGGTCGGCTACGGTACCCAGCGAAAAAGTGATCTTACCGGGGCGGTGGCGGTTGTGGAAACCGCGGATATCGAACGGGTGGCCACGAACAACATTTCCAAAGCCCTGCAGGGCCAGACTACGGGTGTGCAGGTTCACAGCAGCGGCGAACCCGGTGCCAATCCCGTCATCAAGATCAGGGGGGTCAGCTCGTTCAGGAACAATGGTCCGCTCTATGTGATTGACGGTGTTCCGGTCATCGGTACGGCTGACTTCACCACTGCGGATATTGAATCCATCCAGGTGCTGAAGGATGCCTCCGCCAGTGCCATCTATGGTTCAAGGGGGGCCAACGGGGTGATCATTATTACCACAAAGCGGGGCAAGCCGGGTGCAATGCGGGTTACCTATGACGGGTATTTCGGTGTGCAGAATGTGGTGAAGCGGATGGAAGTGACCAACCGGGAACAGTTCCAGGAAATGAACAACCTGGCCAGGACCAACGACCGCAGCTGGCCCGCCCCTGCCAATGATTCCCTTTCCCCTTTCTTTGTGGACAGCATAGACACTGACTGGCAGGAGGAGGCTTTCAAGACAGGGTTCATCAACGAGCACACACTCTCCATTTCCGGGGGGAATGAGCATTCGAACTACAATGTAATGATGAATTATTTTGACCAGACCGGGACCATCCAGGGACCCGGTCCGGCCTACAAACGTTACGCCTTCCGGGTTAATTCCGATACGGAAAAGGGCAGGTTCAAATTCGGGGAATCCATGTATTACAGTTATTCCGATAAGATCAACCTGACCTTCTCGCAATGGGGGAACACCATGGTGGACCTGGTGCTGGCCGCTCCTACCATCCCGGTATATGACGAGAACAACCTGGGGGGGTACGGCGGAGCCAGGGATAACATCCACGACCAGATCATCCCCAATGTGATCGCATTCAACAACCTTTTTGAAAGCACCGGCATCCGGAACAGGTTCCTGGGTTCGGTTTACGGGGAACTGGAGATCATCGAAGGTCTCAATTACCGGCTGAACCTGAGTTATGACCGGACCGACTGGCGCGATACCTACTTCTTTCCGCTTTTCTACGTGGGGGACCGTTACCAGAACAGCATCGCAACCCTGGATGACACGAGGGGCGACCACCACATCATGCTGATGGAGAACACACTGACCTTCAACCGGGAGTTCGGGAACCACCGGCTCACCGCCATGGCCGGTTACACGGCCCAGTATGGCAGGTGGCAGCAGATATCGGGACATGCCGAAGGATACGAACCGCCCTATTTCAAGGTGATCGACGCGGGCCCCCACGATACCAAATCGGTGAGCGGATCCAAAAGCGAGACCTCCATCCTCTCCTGGCTGGGGCGCATCAACTATGCCTATGCAGATAAATATCTGCTGACCGCCAATTTCAGGAGGGACGGATCCTCCAAATTCGCTCCGGCATACAGGTGGGGGAATTTCCCGTCCCTGGCACTGGGCTGGAAGATCCACAACGAGGATTTTTTCAATATCGACTTCATCAGCACCATGAAACTCCGGGCCGGTATCGGGATCATCGGCAATTCGCAGAGCGTTCCGGATTACCAGTACAGCTCTTATATCAACCGGTATGCGTCTTACGTGTTAGGGGGCGTGCTGCCGCAGGGTGCCATCCAGACGCAGATGTCTTCCGCGGACATCCACTGGGAGGAAAAGAGCACCAGGAACATCGGAATCGATGCCAGTTTCCTGAATAACAGCATTGAGCTTTCTGCAGAATATTACCACAACGTTTCCTATGACCTCCTGTATGACATCCCCATTCCGGATTCCAACGGGTCACTCAACAATCCCTTTGTGAACGGGGCATCCATGCTGAACCAGGGTTTTGAGTTCATGATCTCCTACAGACACATGGAGGGCGATCTGCATTATACCGTTTCGGCCAATGCCACCACCCTGAAAAACGAGGTGCTTTCGCTGGGAAAGCTGGACATCCCCATCGACACCTACATGAGCCGGACTGAAGTGGGACAGCCCATCGGTCAGCTTTACGGGTGGGATTTCATCGGGATCTTCCAGAATTGGGACGAGATTGACGCACATGCCTTCCAGGAACCGGAAACACAGCCGGGTGACTGCATCTTCAGGGACATCAACGGAGTGGACGAGGAGGGAAATACCATCTACGGTGAACCCAACGGCATGGTGGGGGATGAGGACCGGATCTACCTGGGAAGCGCCCTCCCCAAAGTGACGGGCGGGATCAATATCACCATGGATTACAGGGGATTCGACCTGGCATGCTTCCTGTACGGGGTATACGGCAACCTGATCGATAACAGGATCTACTGGAACCTGAATAACTACAAGCTGGGAAATTACTCCATCGAATCCTACGAGAACTACTGGCGGGGAGAAGGAACCACCAACGAGTACCCACGCCCCTCCGAGAATGATCCCAACCTGAATGAGCGGATGTCAAAGCGCTGGCTGCAGGACGGTTCCTACCTGCGGGTTCAGAACCTCCAGATCGGGTACACATTCCCCGAACGGCTGCTCGAACGGATCCCCGGGGTCCAGAACCTGCGGGTCTACGTGGCATCACAGAACCTCTTCACCCTCACCAGATACCAGGGATTTGATCCGGATATCGGCAACGAAGGGTTGTTCTACCGCGGGCAGGACAATGGATCGTATCCGTCACCGCGGACTTTGATGATCGGAGCCAAGCTGACATTATAATTATTCACCTTTGAAAATATTTCATGATGAAACCTTTCAGATATATCATTTCAGTCCTGGTGATTGTTGCGGTGACTTCCTGCAGCGAGGAATTCCTGCAGCTTGATAACCCCAACCAGCAGACGACCACCACTTTCTGGAAAACCGAATCGGATGCCATCAAAGGGATTAATGCGGTCTACCAGAGCCTTACCATTGACGGCCTTTACATGCGGCTGTGGCCCTGGATCATGGATGTGCGGGCCGATGATTGTTACAATACCAGTCCCTGGTGGATCAACGCCCTGAGCAACTGGACCACCTCTCCGGAAAATGTTTGCTATTATACGCCCTGGCAGGCCATATTCCAGGGTGTCTGGCGGGCCAACCAGGTACTTACCTACGTTCCTGATATTGAAATGAATGAGGAACTGAAGGAGCGGATACTGGCAGAAGCCCGGTTCCTGCGGGGACTTTATTACTACCATGGCGCCCTGATGTTCAAGGACATCCCGCTGATTTTGGAACTGCCGGAAACCGCGGAGGACCTCTACCCGGTGCAGGTGACCCAGGCGGAGATCTTCGAACAGGTGTATGCGGACCTGTCAGCCGCACTGTCCGTGCTTCCCACCAAACAGGAATACCCGCCCGAAGATATGGGCCGGGCCACCGCAGGTGCGGCAGCCGGTTACCTGGCCAAGGCCTACATGTTCAACGGTGAATTCGAACTGGCAGCTCCGCTGCTGAAGTCCATCATCGACCAGGAACTCGGCAGTTACAGCCTGGTAGCCAATTACAGGGATAATTTCACCGTTTTCAATGAGAACAACAGCGAGTCCATCTTTGAGATACAGTTCAGTAAAAGTGTGGGAGGGACCACCCTGGGCTGGGTGGGGGAACCGGCGGCCGACTGGAGCAAGACCTCCGGTAAGGCCAGGACCTATGCACCACTTGGATACGGATGGGGCGATATTACTCCCACACCCTGGATCTTCGAGGAGTACCAGCAGGACAGTACGGTGGACGGAAAGGCGGATCCCAGGGTGAAGGCCAATTTCTTCTACAATGATCCCGAGGTGATAGTCTACGGACGCACCTGGGAAAACTGTCTGATCTCCAACAAGAACACGGTCCCCTATTACATCAGGAAATACCTGAACGACGACACCGATCCGGATGAGGTGGAATGGCGTTCCGAGATCAATGAACGGATCCTCCGGTATGCGGACATCCTGATGTTGTATGCCGAGTGCCTCAATGAGATGAACCGTACAGGTGATGCCTACCCGTACATCCAGACGGTACGTGACAGGGCCAACCTGCCGGACCTGGCCGTGAAAAAGCCGGGGATGACCCAGCAGGAGATGCGGTTGCAGATATCCCATGAGCGCGCTGTTGAATTCGCCTTCGAAGGGCTCAGGTACATTGACTTGCTCAGGTGGGGATGGCTGAACCAGGACGCCGGTGCGGGGACCAATCCCATGCTGGAGGTCCTTGCCGGACATGATGATGAGTTTGCCACCCTTCCCCCGGGAAGAGAATATCTGGCCATCCCCCAGGGCGAGCTGGATGTGAATCCGAATGTCAAACAGTTACCCGGCTGGTAAAATTATCCCGGGATGTTCAAGGCAAGTTGTTATCTTTAGGGTGACAACCTGGTATGAAACATTTAAACTTGACCTACACATGAAAAAATTGAATCTGTACATTACACCGGCCCTTTGCGCCATCTTTATCCTGGCCGTTGACAGCGAGGCCCGGCAGCGAATGGATGAACCGGATGCCACGGTGATCATCAATGCCGACCAGGGCAAAGAAACCATCAGCAGGCATATCTACGGACATTTCTCCGAGCACCTGGGGCATTGTATCTACGGGGGCTACTGGGTGGGAAAGGATTCGGACATTCCCAATACCAACGGGATCCGCAACGATGTGGTGGATGCCCTCCGGAAGATCAACATTCCCAATCTCAGGTGGCCGGGCGGATGCTTTGCGGACGAATACCACTGGATGGACGGGATCGGGCCCGCTTCGGAAAGGCCGAAGATGGTCAATACCCACTGGGGCGGGGTTACGGAGGACAACAGTTTCGGCACCCATGAATTCATGGAGCTTTGCGAACAGCTGGGGACCGAACCCGTGATCTGCGGCAACGTGGGCAGCGGCACCGTGAAGGAGATGTCACAGTGGGTGGAATACCTCAACTTTGACGGGATCAGTCCCATGGCAGACCTTCGGCGGGTGAACGGCAGGGAAGAGCCCTGGGGGGTGAAATATTGGGGGGTCGGCAATGAGAACTGGGGTTGCGGGGGGAATATGACCCCTGAGTTTTACGCGGATCAGTACCGCCGTTTTGCCACATTCTGCAGGAATTACGGCGAGAACCGCCTGTTCAGGATCGCCGGTGGGGCCAATTCGGAGGATGTTAACTGGACGGAGGTTTTGATGCAGCGGATCCCCCACCGGATGATGGATGGACTCTCCCTGCATTATTATACAAGCAACTGGCGCGATAAGGGGTCTGCCACCGATTTCGGGGAGGACCGTTATTTTGATATCCTGGGTAGATGCCTGGAGATCGAACGGACCATCGACCGGCACATTACCATCATGGACCGTTACGACCCCTACAAAAGGGTGGCCCTTGTATTTGATGAATGGGGGACCTGGTATGATGTGGAGCCCGGTACCAATCCCGGTTTCCTGTTCCAGCAGAACACCATGCGCGATGCGCTTGTCGCCGCGCTGACCCTCAATTACCTGAACGAACGGTGCGACAGGGTCAAAATGGCGAATATTGCGCAAACAATCAATGTGCTGCAGGCACTGATCTTTACCGAGGGAGATCAGATGCTGGTGACCCCCACCTACCATATATTCGATATGTACAAGGTACACCATGATGCGCAGCTGCTTCCCCTGTCGGTGGATACTCCCCCTTATACTTTCGGGGACCGTTCACTGCCGGCCATCAGTGCCAGTGCTTCAAGGGATGAAGATGGTAAAATTCATATCTCGCTGGTGAACATTGACCCGGGGGAGACAAGGACTTTGACGGTGCACCTGCGGGGTGCAGCGGCCAAAAAAGTCACCGGCCGGATCCTGGCATCGGAAAAAATGAACAGCCACAACACCTTTGATGAACCAAACGCGGTGGTCCCCGAAAAATATACGGGTGCGCGGCTGGACGGGGACCGCATCCGGATGGAGCTTCCGCCCAGTTCGGTAGTGGTGCTGGAACTCCAGTAAGGTGTCTTTGCTTCGCTAAAAGAACCGGGAACATTAAAACAAGAGCTGCATATATGCTTCTTCCCGCGGCAATGGCACTGTGTATGCTGTGCATGCTGTCGTGCGAGGAAAAAAAGGAACCGGAAAATGGTAATGAACTTCCCGACGGAGATGAATCGCCGGATCCGGGAATTCCGGATGACTACAGTGCCATCGCCGACCGGACCTACAGTTCACAATGGGGGCCCTATAACCTCCATGATCCGACCATCATCCGCCATGAAGACCAGTATTTTATTTTTTCAACCGATGTGGCCTTCGGGCCCAACGGGGACTGCGGGATCATGCAGCGGAGATCCGGGGACCTGGTGCAGTGGCGGTTCACGGGATGGGTCTTCGATGGGGTTCCCCCGGTCGCACTCCGGTTCATGGAACAGTACCAGCCGGGTTACAGGCAGGAGTCCATCTGGGCGCCTTTCATTTACAGACACGGTGAAACCTACCGGCTTTATTATTCCGTTCCGGGAAATGACGGCCTGAAGCTGGCCTGTATCGCACTGGCGACGGCAGAGAGTCCTTACGGGCCCTGGACCGATGAGGGGATTGTCCTCTCCTGCCAGCCAACGGATCCCTTCAATGCCATTGATCCGGCGGTGGTTGTGGACCATGCGAACGGGAAGCACTGGTTCGCCTACGGCTCCTATTCTTCCGGGATCCATATGGTGGAGCTGGACCCTGCCACCGGGAAACGAAAGGAAGAAACGGACAGGGGCCACCTGATCGCCTTCAGGAACCAGTTCCACGATGCCATCGAGGGGGCGGAGTTCGTGTACAACGATGAAACCGGATTGTATTACCTGTTCGTCTCCTACGACTGGCTGGAGGATGACTATAATGTGAGGGTGGGCAGAAGCGAAAGGCCGGAAGGACCCTACCTGGACATCCACGGCAATGACATGGCGGCCAGGGGTGACAACACTCCCATGATCACCGCCCAGTACCGGTTTGAAAACCACTCGGGATGGCAGGGTGTGGGGCACTGCGGGATCCTGAAGGACGAAGGAAGGTATTTCTTTGTGAGCCAGGGCAGGCTGGGTTCGAACTTTTATTTGATGAACCTGCACGTACGGCAGATGGTCTGGTCTCCTTCCGGGTGGCCCATGGTATCCCCGGAGCGTTATGCCGGGATCCCGGAGAGTACGGTCACTCCCGGCGCGATTGCCGGTATTTGGGAACACATTGCGCTGGTCAGCATTACCGGGAAAAACAGTTCGGAGCGTATTGTGCTGGAAGAAGGGGGATCCATCGGATCCTGTGCGGACGGATGGTGGAGCTTTGAAGACCCGTTGCTGCGCATCTCCTTCACGGAAGGGGAGGTTTTTGATTGCAGGATACTGGATGAATGGGACTGGGAGAACGGGAATCCCACCCTTGTCTATACGGGCATGGACGGTACAGGCAAATGCATCTGGGGCAAACAGGTTCAATGAATCCGCGCGCTCCGGGAAAAATATACGATAAGATGAGATATATGCAACGTTACAAACATCCGGGCAGGTTCCTGACCGTTTCTATCGCAGCATTGTTCCTCTGCTGGAATCAAGTGCCGGCCCAGGAAACAGGGATCAGTGTGCATGATCCTGTCATGATCCGCCAGGGAGATACGTACTATCTGTATTGCACCGGTTTCGGGATCTCGGCCTGGTCCTCCCCCGACATGAAACACTGGGACAGGCTGCAGCCGGTCTTCAGGGAGGCCCCGGAATGGGCCAAAGAGGAGGTGCCCGGTTTCAGGGGTCATATCTGGGCCCCTGACATCTCTTTCCGGGACGGGGTCTATTATCTGTATTATTCGGTTTCCACATTCGGGAAAAATCTTTCCTGCATCGGACTGGCCACCAACACGACCCTGGATCCCGGGGCTCCGGATTACCGGTGGGAAGACCGGGGGATGGTGGTGAAATCCGTACCCGGCAGGGATCTGTGGAATGCCATCGATCCGAACAGGGTGGAGGACGAGGAGGGGAATTCCTGGCTGACCTTCGGTTCGTTCTGGCGGGGAATGAAGCTGTTCAGGCTGAACGAAGCGCTGGATGCCCCTGCCGAACCCCAGGAGTGGTATACCATCTCCGCCCGTCCCCGGGATGTGTATACGGGGGACAACGATCCGGGGGAGGGGGCTGTGGAGGCTCCGTTCATCTTCAGAAAGCATGGATTCTACTACCTGTTTGTTTCATTCGACTTTTGCTGCCGGGGAATAGAAAGTACCTACAAGATCATGGTGGGCAGGTCGGAGCAGGTCACCGGGCCTTACCTGGACAAACGCGGCAGGGACATGGTCCAGGGCGGAGGATCCCTGGTCCTGGAGGGTAACAGCGACTGGCCAGGCGTGGGGCACAATGCGGTTTGTACCTTCGACGGGCAGGACTACCTGGTTTACCATGCCTACGATGCAGCGGACAACGGAAGGTCCAAGCTGAAGATCGACAGGATCCGGTGGGATGAGGAGGGATGGCCGGTGGTGGATGAGGAACAGGAACGGCAACAGTAATCAGGAGATATACAACATCGAACCATATAAACGCATACACTGATGAAGAATGTAAGAAAAACCAGGCTTTCGCTGGCAGTCATGCTCGCTGCATGGATGGCATCCCCGCTGGCCGGACAGGATGCAAGGATAAAAATTGATGTGGACCGCACCATCGGGGAGGTCAGTGACCTGATCTACGGAAACTTCGTGGAGCACCTGGGCCGCTGCGTATACGGGGGGATCTATGACCCCGGTTCACCTCTGGCGGATGAGAACGGGTTCAGGAAAGATGTGATGGAAGCGGTCAGGGGTCTGAATGTGACCCTGGCCAGGTACCCCGGGGGGAACTTCGTCTCCAATTACCACTGGCTGGACGGGGTCGGACCGAAGGATGAAAGGGTGCCCAGGCTGGAGCTTGCATGGAGCACGATGGAGTCCAACCAGTTCGGCACCAATGAGTTCATGAAGTTCGTCCGGGAAGTGGGCACCGAACCCTATTTTGCGGTCAACCTGGGAACCGGTACCATCGAAGAAGCCCAGCGTTGGGTGGAATACTGCAATGTGAAGGAGGGCCCTTATTACGCGGAGCTGAGAAAAAAGCACGGATTTGAAGAGCCGCACAACATCCAATACTGGAGTCTGGGCAACGAAATGGACGGATTCTGGCAGATCGGACACCTCAATGCGGAAGATTACTGCAAGAAGGCCAGGGAAGCGGCCAAAATGATGCGCCTTACCTCACCCGGTATCAAGCTTGTTGCGGCCGGATCATCCAACTACAGGCCCAATGCGGATCCCAATGCCTGGAATGCTGCGGTACTTGCCGAGCTGAGGGACGTGGTGGACTACATTGCGCTCCACATCTACGTGGGCAATCCGGACAACAATTATTACAATTACCTCTCCACCCCCCTGGTATGCGAGGACCGTACCCAAATTGTCAAAGGCATGATCTTAAAGGAAATGGAGCAGGCCAACCGGGGTGGAAGGGACCCGATCTATATCGCCTGGGATGAGTACAACGTGTGGTACCGCGCCAGGACGAGTGCGGACATGATGGGGAACAGGGCGCTCGAGGAGCATTACAACCTGGAGGATGCACTGGTGATCGCCGGGTTCCTGAATGTGTTCGTAAGGAACGCGGACGTGGTGAAGATCGCCAACATGGCACAGCTGGTCAACGTGATCGCCCCCATCTTCACCAGCGAGGATGAAATGTTCCGGCAGACCATCTACTTCCCGCTCCAGCTTTTTTCGGAGCACATGCACGGGACCTCCCTGGATCTTCATGTGGATTGCGAAACCTACGACACCGAACGCTTCTTTATCGGGCTGGCTGAGAGTATTACACAGCAGGAGGATGTACCCTACCTGGATGCCTCGGCCACGTACAACGACGGGGAGGTGGTCCTGTGCGTGGTGAACAGGCACAGGGACAGGCCCGTCACCACCGAGATCATCAGCCAGGAAGGTTCGTTTACAGGCAATTTCCGGGTTTACGAAGTGAACGGTCCGGATATCAAGACGATGAACGATTTCGGAAGCGAGCCGGTGAAAACGGTGAAAAAGGAAGACATCCGGGCGCGGGGCGAAAAGATCACCTACACCTTCCCGCCCCACTCGTTCACGCTGCTGAAAGGGACCATTGAATAAGGGAAGTCGCCCGGTATCACGGTTGCATAATTAACCTGCCCACGCAGGTCACATCCGGCATTTCGGATTGAATTCCATTATTTGACTCATATGCAGGAAGATCGTAACTTGCATATGCACAATCCCTGATTATTCATGGCCGGCAAACCAAATAAGCTATCCCGGTTCTGGCACGAACTGAAAAGGCGGAATGTCATCAGGGTGGTTGCCATGTATGCAGGCGCTGCATATATCATCATCGAACTGGTAAGCAATGTGGCCGAACCACTTCATTTCCCGGACTGGATTGCCACCCTTGTTATCTTATTGATGATCTTCGGTTTCCCGGTTATTGCGATTCTTTCCTGGATATTTGATATTACTCCCCAGGGACTGAAGAAAACCGAACCGACAGAAGCCCCGGATGAAGCAGGTGCCGGATCCGGCAGACGGAAGCTGAAACTCAGCGATGTGATCATTGCCATGCTGGTGGTTGTCATATGCATCCTTCTCTATCCCAAGATATTTCATGTAAACAGACTGGATAGACTGAGGTTGTCGGACGAACGGATCGCGGTGGCGGTCATGCCTTTTCAGAACATGACCAATGACACCTCCTGGAACATATGGCAGAGTGGCCTCCAGTTCAATGTGATCACTGCCCTGTCAAATTACTCAAGTGAGTTGAAGGTCAGGGATTCCGAGTCCACCAATTATTTGATCCGGAATGAAGGGATCAGGAAC
>Ga0209205_1000099_pt1 | contig 14721 bp, 13 predicted proteins | sample ZodSprso05mmetaG_FD_184133 | JGI IMG/M metagenome (GOLD analysis project Ga0209205, IMG submission 184133) | Hot spring sediment microbial communities from Zodletone spring, Oklahoma to study Microbial Dark Matter (Phase II) - Zodletone Spring... ... | reverse complement strand
GGTGGGGACTGTCTTCAATCCCGAAACGGCAAGGAATGAGATGACCAGTTTCTGGGATGTGCTCTTCTCCGAGATGGCCGTGAATAAATTCATGCACACGGTCACTTCCAGTTTCCTGCTGGCGTCCGTATTCGTGATCGGAGTCAGCGCCTGGTTCCTGTACAGGCGCAGGGAGGTGGTCTTTGCCAGGAAAAGCACCATCATTGCTTCGGTGTTCGGGGTGATCGCAGCGGTGGCCACCATTTTCACAGGTGATACCTCGGCCAGGATCGTGGCCAGGAACCAGCCCATGAAATTTGCCGCCATGGAGGCGCTGTACGAGGGACAGACCCATGCGCCCCTGGTGGCCATCGGCGCCATGCGGACCGATACCACAGGCGCACCCAACCCGAGGGAAGATTTCATCTTTAAGATCGAGATACCCAATGCGCTTTCATACATGGTATTCCTTACCCCCAGCGGTTTTGTGCCGGGGATCAGCGACCTGGTTTACGGGAATGAGGAACAGGGTCTCATCTCCTATGAGGAGAAGATCCGGCGGGGTTCCGTCGCACTGCAGACCCTGAGGGAAATGAAACGTGCGGAAGACCGGGGTGACCGGGCCACTTTCGAGGCCATGAAGGAAAAGTTCAATGATCCCGGGTGGGTGGAGGATTACTACCGGCATTTCGGGTACGGGTATTATGCGGGACGCGAGCTCAGGGAACTGATCCCCAATGTGAAGATAAGCTTCTACAGTTTCCATATCATGGTGATCCTGGGGATCCATTTCCTGATCCTTTCCGCGATAGCCCTCTGGCTCAGCCTGAAGAACCGGTGGGGCCGCCAAAAATGGCTGCTCTGGGTGGCCATGCTCACCATCCCCCTTCCCTGGATCTCCAGTCAGGCCGGATGGGTGCTGTCGGAGATGGGCCGGCAGCCCTGGGTGGTATACGAGCTAATGCCCACACTTTCCGCGGTGACCAGGCTCAATCCGGGGGCTGTCCAGCTCACCTTCTGGATCTTCCTGGGCACATTTACCGCCCTGTTCATTGCAGAGATCAAGATCATGATATCACAAATCAAAAAAGGACCTGGAGGAAAATAATCATGTTTGAAAACCTGTCACACCTGGCACTGCAACAATACTGGTATGTCATTGTCTCCCTTCTGGGCTCCCTCCTGGTTTTCCTGTTCTTTGTGCAGGGGGGACAAACCTTTATCTTCCGGATCGGCAAAAACGACCTGGAGCGGACCATGATCGTCAATTCACTGGGCCGGAAATGGGAGTTCACATTTACCACCCTGGTCACATTCGGGGGTGCTTTTTTTGCATCCTTCCCGCTGTTTTATGCCACCAGTTTCGGCGGGGCTTACTGGGTCTGGATGCTGATCCTTTTTGCCTTTGTGATCCAGGCGGTCTCCTATGAATTCAGGAGCAAGACCAGCAATTTCCTGGGGAAAAAAACCTATGAATCCTTTTTGCTCATCAACGGACTGGTGGGTACCTTCCTGGTGGGGGTGGCCGTTGCCACCTTCTTTTCGGGTTCCCGGTTTTCGCTGGACCAGATGAACAGTGTGAACTGGGGAACCGGGGCGAGGGGACTGGAAGCTGCGTTGAGCCTGTTTAACCTTTCACTGGGACTGGCCGTTTTTTTCCTGGCCCGGGTGCTGGGTCTGCTGTATTTCATGAATACCATCGACAATGTACAGATCCTTCAGCGATCCAGGAAACATTTGCTTTACAATGCCGTTCCTTTTCTTTTCTTCTTCCTGGTGTTTGCCGTCTGGCTCATGCTCAGGGACGGATATGCGGTTCATCCCGGCACCGGGGAAGTATTCATGGAACCCCGCAAGTATTTGCACAACCTGCTGGAGATGACCCCGGTACTGATCATGTTCCTGGCAGGGGTGGCGGGGGTGACCGGGGGGATCCTCCTGTCGCTGCTCAGGGAAAGCAGCCGCGGCATCTGGCTTACCGGTCCGGGTACGGTCCTGGTTGTATTCTCCCTGTTCATGCTGGCGGGCATGAACCATACCGCATTCTATCCTTCGGCCACGGACCTGCAGAGTTCACTGACCATCCAAAATGCCTCTTCCAGTCACTATACCCTGGTGGCCATGAGTTATGTGTCGCTGTTCATACCCCTCGTCCTGGGATACATAGTCATTGCCTGGAGGGCAATCAACAGGAAAAAAATTGACGAAAACGAGATGATCGAAGGATCACATTACTAACTCGGAATATACCATGGAAACCATCAGAGCCATTCTGGGATATCTTTCCTGGCCGTTCATGATCCTGGTCAGCTACCTGGTTGTACGCTGGGCGCTCAGGCTGTATGAGAAAAGATTCGGACCCGGAGAGCAAAGTGAATTATGAGGCGCCACATTCCCAACCTGCTGACATTGCTGAATCTGGTGTGCGGGACCACCGCCCTTGTATTCACCATGCAGGGTCAGTGGAAAATAGCTGTATACCTGCTGCTTGCAGCTTCCCTCCTGGACTTTCTGGACGGATTCCTCGCCAGGTTGCTGGGAGCATACAGTGAAACAGGAAAACAGCTTGATTCACTGGCCGATATGGTGACCTTCGGGGTGGTGCCCACCCTGTTCATTTACCTCATTTTTCAGCGCCTCTTTTCGGCTCCCGCTGCCGGCGGCTATTCACCGGCGCAGTTCCTTCAGTGGATCATCCTGGGATCCGCGCTGCTCGTCCCCGTTTTTTCTGCCATCCGGCTTGCCAGGTTTAACCTGCAGGAAAACGGGACTGCTTTTTTTCGCGGACTGCCCACCCCGGCGCATGCACTTTTCTGGACCGGACTTTTCTGGCAATTCATGCAGAAAGGACTCATCTATGGCAGCCATGTGAACGTGTTCTTCCTGTGGGCCATCATGCTGCTGATGGCTTTTTACATGATTCTTCCGGTCCCCATGCTGCCCCTGAAATTCGACCATTTCCGGTTGCGGGGGAACGTGGCACGGTACCTGCTGGTTCTGGCGGCGGCTATTATCCTGCTGCTGACGGGCTTACCCGGACTCTCGCTGGTCGTGCTGACCTATATTCTGATTTCACTGCTGAACATTTTGATCCGGTTAAGGGTTAATAGGTAAAATTGACTGCTTCCACCACCCCCAAATCATCATAACCAATGATTCATACAAAAACGCTTCTTGCAGGCAAACTGAGTGATTTTAACCACCGGTTCAGCAGGGAGACCCCCTGCATCCAGGGAACCTATGATTTCGTGGAAACGTTTATGCAAACCCTTTTCCCCATCTGCAGGAACAGGGTCCCGGAGGCCGGGGAGCTGGAGATAGAGCTGGAACGTTGCTCCGTGAAACTGAAGGAACTGCTCTACCCACTCCGCAATAAAATGGAACACCCCCCCGATGAGGTGGTGGAGACTTTTTTTCATACGCTTCCGGTCACCTTTGACCGGCTGATCGCGGATGCCGAGATGATCACCCGGTTCGATCCGGCCTCCAGCAACCTGGAAGAGATCATCCTCTGCTATCCCGGTTTCTATTGCATAGCCGTCTATCGTCTGGCCCATATCCTGTATGAAATGAAGGTGCCCCTGCTTCCCCGGATCATATCGGAATATGTGCACGGGAAAACAGGCATCGACATCAACCCGGGGGCACGCATTGAATCCCCGTTCTTCATCGACCACGGGACGGGGATCGTGATCGGGGAGACGGCGGTGATCGGCAAGAATGTCAAGATCTACCAGGGAGTGACCCTGGGCGCCCTTACCGTGGAGAAGACCATGGCCAACACCAAGCGGCATCCCACCATCGAGGACAATGTGATCATTTATGCCGGGAGCACCATCCTGGGAGGCAACACGGTGATCGGTCACGATACGGTGGTGGGCGGCAACACCTGGATCACCGAAAGCATCCTGCCCCATTCGGTGGTTTACAGGCAGCACAGGGTGGTGGTGCGGGACAGCAAGAATTTTAAGGAGCCGATAGATTTTGTGATTTGAAGGAGTTAATGGAGTTAATGGAGTTAATGGAGTTAGAAACCTAACTCAACTAACTCAACTAACTCTACTAACACCCACATAATAAACATATTAACGTATCATTCAGTAATCATACCACCATGAAATTTGAAACCATATTAGATTCCATCGGCCACACCCCCCACCTGCACCTGAAGAAACTTTTCCCCGGAGCCGACAATGTCTGGATCAAACTGGAAAGGGCCAACCCGGCAGGCAGCATCAAGGACCGGATCGCTTGGGCCATGGTGATGGATGCGGAGGAGCGGGGAATCCTGAAGCCCGGCGGTACCATCATTGAACCCACATCCGGGAATACGGGGATCGGGCTGGCCATGGTGGCTGCCGTGAGGGGCTACCGGCTCATCCTGGTGATGCCCGAGTCCATGTCGGTGGAACGCAGGAATATCATGAAGGCATACGGTGCGGAGATCGAGCTCACTCCCAGGGAGAAGGGAATGAAAGGCTCCATGGCCCAGGCCGGGGAGCTGGCTTCCCGGATCGAGAATGCCTGGATACCCTCCCAGTTCGACAATCCGTCCAATCCCGCCATCCATGCGGCCACCACCGCACAGGAGATCCTGGATGATTTCCCGGGCGGGATCGATTACCTGGTCACGGGAGTGGGAACGGGGGGCCATATTTCAGGGGTGGGCAGGGTGCTGAAGGAGAAGATACCGGGCATCCGGATCTATGCGGTGGAGCCTGCGGGATCGCCCGTGATCAGCGGCGGGGAGCCTGGTCCGCATGGGATCCAGGGGATCGGGGCCGGTTTTATCCCGGAGAACCTGGACCGGACGGTGCTGGAAGGGACCATCGCCGTTGAAAAGGAACAGGCTTATGCGTATGCCAGGCGGGCTGCCCGGGAGGAGGGCATCTTTGTGGGGATCTCCTCGGGTGCGTCACTGGCGGCGGTGGCCAGCCTGCTTGAAAGCGCGGACCGCCGGTCCACCATCCTCACCTTCAATTATGATGGCGGTGAAAGATATCTTTCCGTGGAAGACCTGTTTTAAAGCGATTTTTTGGTATTTTTACGGTGTTTTAAGTGAGACAATCTGAATCACCTCCGATATGTTATCAGGCCCCCTGAAGATTGCCGTTGATTTTGACGGCACCATTGTAGAGCACAGATATCCCGAGATCGGCAAGGAGATCCTCTTTGCCTTTGACACCCTGCGTGCACTTCAGAAACAGAAACACCAGCTGGTCCTGTGGACGTTCCGGACAGGAAAGGAACTGAAGGAAGCCGTGGAATTCTGCCGGCAGAACGGTGTGGAATTTTATGCGGTGAACAAGAGTTATCCCGAGGAGGTGTTTGATGAGGAGACCTCCAGCAGGAAGATCGAGGCGGATCTGTTCATCGATGACAGGAACATTGGCGGACTGCCGGGATGGGGAGAGATCTACCAGATGATCAACCCGGGCGAGCATCCCACGCTGGAAAATGAATTGAAGAGAATCCCCCGGAAACGCTCTTTCCTGCAGCGAATATTCGGATACTAAGCGGATCCTTCATATGAAAAAGCGCTGCTGTCTTACACTTGTCGTTTTCCTGCTGGTTTTGCATGCATGCGGACCGGGGAACGGGGTTCCGGATAAAAATCAGGGCATTTCCGCCCAGGTCAAAGCAACCCGGTTGGAGCAACCGTCAGGACCGCTGTCTGTCCCTGTTGGCGAGCAGATCACAGTCCGGCTGGCAGTCCCCGACACCGTTGCCGTCGACTCCGTCCAGCTCTTCCTGGGAGGCGCACTGCAGCAAACCCTGACGGAAGCGTTGCAGACCAGTCTTTCCAGCGGGGGAATGCCGACGGGTGTGACGGGACTCCGGACCAGGGTCTTCCTGTCCGGGGGGAGGACCGAGAGTCACAGTCAGCAAATCACCCTCTTGTCGGATGTGAAACCTGTGGAATACGGGTACAGGGTGGTGAATGCATACCCCCATGATCCGGAGGCTTACACCCAGGGAATCCAGTATGCGGACGGGTGGCTCTTCGAGGGTACCGGGAACTACGGGCGGTCTTCCCTGCGGCGGGTGGAGCTGGAAACCGGAAAGGTCAGGCAGATCAGGAGCCTGGACGAATCCCTCTTCGGAGAGGGCATCACGGTCTTCGGGGACAGGATCTACCAGCTTACCTACCGGTCCCAGGTGGGATTTGTATACGACAGGGATAGTTTCGAGGAGATCCGGAAGGTGTATTACCGGAACCGGGAGGGGTGGGGCCTGACGCACAACGGAGCGGAACTGATCATGAGCGATGGTACCCATGTGATCTATTTCCTCGATCCGGAAATGTTCACCATCAACCGCCAGATCGAAGTCTATCACGACCGTGGACCTGCGGACAGCCTGAATGAACTGGAATATATCGGGGGGAAGATCTGGGCAAACCGTTACTACACCGACGAGATCGTGATCATTGACCCCGTTTCGGGAAAGGTGGAGGGACGCGTTAACCTGAAAGGGATCCTTCCCGCTGCTGATCGCCAGCCTGCCACGGATGTGCTCAATGGTATCGCATGGGATCCCGCGGGGGACCGCATTTTTGTCACCGGAAAATACTGGCCGAAATTATTCGAGATCAGGCTGTCATCTCCCCCGAAATCACCCTGACGCTCCTGGGGATGATCTGAAACTGCATGGGACCGTGGCCCAGGGATTCGCCGTCGGTTTCTATCTTCAGGATGCCCGGGCCATCGATCATTACCGAACGGGCGGTATAGGTTTCCACCCTGGAATGCTCAGTGATGCTCCCGTCGTACAGGCGTTTGATGTTGGCGATCACATTCAGTTTGCCCATTTTTCTGATCAGCGTAATGCTGTAGAGCCCGTCATCGGCAATGGCATGCGGCACCTGCATCATTCCGCCCCCGTTGTATTTACCGATGCCCACATTCATCAGAAAGATCTTCCGGTCGAAGGTGTTCCCGTCAATGGAGATCCTTGCCCGGGTGGACCTGTATCCCAGCAGGCTGAAGAAGATGTTGTAAAAATAGAGCATGGGCCCGTGTTTTCCCCGGTCCTTCATCCGGTTGGTACGCTCCACCACTTTGGCCCCGAATCCCATCCCTGCAATATTGACGAAATAGCGGTTCCACGCTTTGCCGTTCTTCAGGTACCGCACCATCCCGGCATCCTGGATGAAGGTCTTCTGTTTTTTGATGGTGAGGACCGCCTCTTCATAATCGGCCGGAATATTGAACATGCGTGCCCAGTCGTTCCCCGTGCCCACCGAGATCATTCCCAGCATGACCTCCGTGGTATGGATCCTGGTCTGTGCAAAAACGCCGTTGATCACCTCGTTCATGGTACCGTCGCCTCCCACCACGATGATCTTTGAATAGCCTTCCTGGATCTTGTTCCTGGCGATGACCGATGCATGCAGCCTCCGGCCGGTCAGAAATGGTTCAAACCTGATCCCGTGCCTGTGGAGAAGGGACTCGATCAGGGGCCAGTCCCTTCCCGTTTTCCCGCCGCCGGCGGTACAGTTCACAATGGCAATCCAGTTTGTTTTTGGCATGGTTCGGTACTGCATCGGGACAAAGATATACAAAATCCGACTCTGTTTCACCCTATCCGGTACACTCCCTTTCTCGTCCCTCTTTTGGGATTCAGGATCGTTCGTTTTATCTTTGAAGTGGAGGAAACGAAAAATTGACCGCTTAATTTTCAGGTGTTAACCACCTTATGGAGTTATTATGGAAAAAATGTTGATAAGGTGTTTATAAATGAAAATCGTTTGTTTACAATAAGAAAATTGATGAAAATACCGGGCTGTTCGAAAATAGTAAATTTAAACCCCGTTTTTTATCAATCCATTTCAGTTACGAATAAAGAGAATGGCCGATGGGCAAAGTTATTGCGATAGCGAATCAAAAGGGAGGTGTAGGGAAGACCACTTCGGCGATCAACCTGGGAGCCAGTCTTGCTGTACTTGAGAGAAAGGTGCTGATCATCGATGCAGATCCGCAGGCCAATGCCACATCCGGATCGGGATTTGATATCAAGAAGGTGAAAACGAGCATCTATGAATGTCTGATCGAGGACGCCGATCCCAGGAAGATCATCCTGAACAGCGAGATCAAGGACCTGGATCTGATCCCCTCCCACATCGACCTGGTGGGTGCCGAGATCGAGATGCTGAATATGAATGAGCGGGAGTACATGCTCAGGAATGTGATCGACCAGGTCAAGGACAACTACAATTATATCCTGATCGACTGTTCTCCCTCCCTGGGGCTGATCACGGTGAATGCGCTCACGGCAGCCGATTCGGTGATCATTCCGGTCCAGTGCGAATATTTTGCCCTGGAAGGACTGGGTAAATTGCTCAACACGATCAACATCATTCAGCGCGGGCTCAACAAACGGCTGGAGATAGAAGGCTTTTTGCTGACCATGTATGATTCCAGGCTGCGGCTTTCGAATCAGGTGGTCGAGGAAGTCAGGAGGCATTTCCAGCAAATGGTGTTCGAGACCATTATCCAGCGCAATATCAAGCTTACGGAGGCCCCCAGTTTCGGAAAGCCTGCCGTTCTTTATGATGCTGAGTCAAGGGGGGCCGTAAGTTATCTGAACCTGGCACGGGAGATCCTTCAGAAAAATGAGGAAACCAAGCTGAAACAGGAAGAAAAAGTATTGGATTAATCTGACATCCTTATGGCAAAAAAGAGCGTATTGGGCAGGGGACTGGGTGCATTGATCGAAGTGGGGGACGACTACAACAGGGAGTTGATCCATTCACCCTCCGCAGTGAACGAGATCCCGATCAGCAACATCTCGGCCAATCCATTCCAGCCGCGTACCTCGTTTGATGAGGAAGCCCTCAATGAGCTTGTCCGGTCGGTGGAAGAGCACGGGATCATCCAGCCCATTACCGTGCGGAGGGCGGCCGATTCCACTTTCCAGCTGATCACCGGGGAGCGGCGCCTGATGGCTGCCCGGAAAGCGGGATTGAAAAGGATCCCCGCCTATGTGCGTGAAGCGGGGGATGACCGGATGCTGGAGCTGGCGCTGGTGGAGAATATTCAACGGGAGGACCTGGATGCCATCGAGGTGGCCATTTCCTATCAGCGGCTGATCGAGGAATTCAGCCTGACCCAGGAAGCCCTGGGCGACAGGGTGGGGAAGAAGCGGGCCACCATCACCAACTACCTCAGGCTGCTGAACCTGCCGGTGGAGATCCAGACCGCCATCCGTGAGAAAAAGATCACCATGGGGCATGCCAGGGCATTGCTGGGACTGGAGGACAAGGAGCTGCAACTGGAGATCTTCAGCAGGATCCTGAAAAACGACCTTTCTGTCAGGAAGGTGGAGAGCCTTGTCCAGTATGCCAAACAGGCAGAACCTGAAAAAGAAGAAGAAGGCACCCCGCCCCGTTCTGCCTATGAAGATCTGCGGGAACATCTTTCCCACTATTTCGGAGCCACGGTCGAGTTCAGGCGCAGCAATAAAGGTGCAGGACGCATCGTTATTCCATTTAAATCGGATGAGGACCTGCAGCGCATTGTGAGTATCCTCGATAAACCGGCTAAATGAACAGGATCTGCCAGACGATTCTATGCATACTCATTTTCGTTTTGCCTGTTTACGGCCAGGAACCCGACACGATCTTACCGGTTACCGATACCCTCAGCCGCGATGCTGAGGCTATCCCCCCGGATCCCGTTCGGTTCAGCCGGGCGTATGACTCGATCTTCCGGGTGACTGACCCGGTCATTCAGGAACAGGATACCCTCAGCCGGGGACCTGAACCGGTATCCCGGATCTCCAGGCGTGCGCTGAGGACGGCCGACACGACGGAAACGGTCCCGGAACCCGACTTCTCCCATTCTCCCTCCAGGGCGATCATGTATGCGCTGGTGCTTCCCGGTCTCGGTCAGGCCTACAATAAAAAATATTTCAAGATCCCCCTTGTATACGCAGCCCTGGGCGGGGCCGTGTATGCCATTCACTACAATACGGGAGAATACCGGAAGGCAGTTTTGGATTATGCTGAAAATCAGGGCGATGATCGTTACCTGCGGGGCTGGCGAAGATACATGGAAATTAGCTATATTGCGCTGGCGGCAGTGTATGCCCTCCAGGTGCTGGATGCCTACGTGGACGCGCACCTTTACAGCTGGGATGTGAACGAGAATTTGTCCATGCGGATCGCTCCCTCCCTGCAGCCCATGATGGTTTCCCCATCGGGTTTTCAGCATCAGCTGGGGCTTACCTGCAGATTTGAATTAAAAGGAAGATAAGATGAAGAAGAAGACCGGAATCTGTATGATGCACTGGATGATCCCCCTGTTTTTTGTGGCAGCAGGTCTCCCTGCCAGGAATCCCGCACCGGATACCATTCCCGCACCGGATACCATTCCCGCGCCGGATACCATCCTGCCTGTGGATTCTTTCCCGGCGGAGGGGGAGGTCGGACTGAAGACCGCCGAGAACCTGGACAGCATGCTCAACCTGTGGTATGTGAACCAGTCTCTGGAGAATGCAGTGGACGAGAACCTGCCGGGACCGGACTCACTGGTCCCCGATTTTCCCGATTCGGTGTATATGCGGCGACTGGCAGGGATCCCGTCGGTGATCGACCTGACCTATAACCGGATCGTCAAGAATTACCTGGATGTATACACCAAGAAGAGAAGGGAGCAGGTGCGGGTGATGCTGGGACTTTCCGACTATTATTTTCCCATCTTCGAGGAGATCTTCGACTATTACGATGTGCCCTTCGAGCTCAAATACCTGGCGGTCATCGAGTCAGCCCTGAACCCCAGGGCAGTTTCACGGGCCGGTGCGGTGGGGACCTGGCAGTTCATGTACGGGACCGGCAGGTTTTACGGCCTCACCATCAATTCCCTGGTGGACGAACGGCGCGATCCCATCGCCTCCACCCATGCCGCAGCCCGGTACCTGAGGGACCTGTACGGGATGTATGGCGACTGGACCCTGGCGCTGGCTGCATACAATTGCGGCCCGGGCAACGTGAACAAAGCGATCCGGAGATCCGGTGGGAAAAAGAATTTCTGGGACATCTATTATTTCCTGCCCAGGGAGACACGCGGGTATGTACCTGCTTTCATTGCGGCCACGTATGTCATGAACTATTATCCCGAGCACCGGCTCTCCAGGATTCCGGTGGAAATGCCCCTTTTCACCGATACGATCGTGGTCCGTGAACCGGTACACCTGGAGCAGATCGCGGGGGTTCTGGGTGTCCCGTTGAAACAGTTGCGGGACATGAATCCGCAGTACAGGAGGGACATCGTCCCGGCAGACCGGAACCGGGAATATGCGATCCGGATCCCCATGGAGCAGACAGCCCGCTTCATCGATCTGCAGGACAGCATACTCGCTTTCAGGGATTCGGTGTATTTCGACCAGGAAAAGCTGGTGGCCACCCCCCTCAGGGTTTCTTCCGATTACAGGGTGGAACTTCCTTCAGATCAGTACGATAAACTTATTTATACGGTGAAGTCGGGCGACAATGTGGGATTCATTGCGGACTGGTACGATGTGCGTGCGACGGACCTTCGATACTGGAACAACATCCGGCGGAACCTGATCAGGTCCGGACAGAAGCTGGTGGTCTACAAACCCAAAGGCTCATCCTCCCGGTACCGGGACATTGACCGGATGAGCTTCAGCGAAAAACAGGGATTCGCCGGACGGGACGTTGCTGTTGCCCCGGCAGGTTCCGGCGGGACAACGGGCGGGGGAAGCACGGCAGATGTCATGCAGACCGGCAGTGACGCTGATTACATCACTTACGTGGTGAAAAGCGGAGATACCCTGTGGGATATTGCAAGGAATTATCCGGGGGTGTCTGAGACCGACATTGCCAGGCTCAACAACATTACCAACCAGTCAAAAATAAAAACCGGCCAGGTTATCAAGATCAAGCGGAAAGGATGAGCAATGCGTCCGTTCAGGATCCTCATATTCTTTGCAGCAGTGGGCATGTTGCTGATGATCATCGCCCTTGCACTGCCCGATGAAGGGATCCGCATCACAAAAAATATCCGGATCGCTTTCTTTTCCTTCCAGGATCTCTATCAACAGGAATCATACTTCATGGATGCGGAGGTGGAGGAACTTCTTTCCCTTTCCTCGGTGACGGAGGACCCGGAAACGGATCCCGGTCCGGATCCCCTGGTACCTCCCGTCCTGTCTCCCAACGCAGATCCGGCGGAGTCCAAGGGAGAGGGGACAGCCGCCGCGGTGCCGTTCACAGAGGGTGACTCTCCGGCCAAGACAATCAAGGTGGAGACAGTCCCTGCGAAGACAATCCCGGAAGAGACCATCCCGGTGGAGACAGCGGCGGCGAAACCCGTCCGCCCGGTCAATGCGGACAGCCTGGCACATGCGGTGTTCAGGCTGCAGTTCGCGGAGGGTCAGGAAAATGTCCTTGCGCCATTTTTCAGGGAGCTGGACGGGCTCAGGACGGGGACCGTCCGCCGGACCCGGATCATCCATTACGGGGATTCACAGATCGAGAATGACCGGATGACCGGACTGATCCGGTACCGGCTCCAGCAGCATTTCGGGGGATCGGGGACGGGACTGGTGCCCGCCGTGCCTATCTATGACCGGCATCTGGCATACCGGCAGGATCAGAAGGGTGACTGGGAGCGCCATACTTTTTTCGGGAAACGGGATCCTGCCGTCAGTCACAATGCCTACGGGGCCATGGCCGCATTTGCCTCGGTTCCGCCGGCGGGTGGGGAGATGCCGTCACTTCACTTTGCGTTCAATACGGGGCGGAGGACAGGCCGTTGCGACCGTATCCGGGTCTTCTTCCATTCCGAAGCAGGGGACGCGTCGCTGGTCCTGCGGGTGAACGACACCATTGCCGATACCCTCTCCCATCTTCCCCCGGGTTATCACATGGCCGACCTGTCCATCGGTACAGGGGTGGAGGAGCTGGGACTGTATACCGGCTTTCCCCGGGGGGGAAGGATCTACGGACTTTCGTTCGAGACGGACAGCGGGCTGCAGGTGGATAACATCCCCATGCGGGGGTCATCGGGACTGGTCTTCAGCAAAATGGACAGGGACCAGCTGGGAGCCATGCTGGAGGATCTTTCCCCCGGTCTGCTGATCCTGCAGTTCGGGGGCAATGTGGTACCCTTCCTCACGGATGCGGACTATTACAGGCGCGCGTTCAGGCGGGAGCTGCGTTTCATCAGGGGACTCTGTCCGGATGTGCCCGTCATTGTGATCGGACCCTCCGACATGTCCCTCAAGGAGCGGGGCCAGTTCATCACCTATCCTGCCGTGGAGCAGGTACGGGATGCGCTGAAATCGGCCGCGCTGCAGTCCGGGTGCGGTTTCTGGGACCTGTATGAAGCCATGGGCGGAGACAATTCCATGCCCTCCTTCGTGCAGGCCGATCCCCCGCTGGCCAAAAAAGATTACATCCATTTTACGCCCCTGGGCGCCAACCTGGTGGCGGAAATGTTCTACAACGCCCTGATGCTTGAATACAGGAATTATTCCCTTGAAAACCGGTCCCTTTGAATCAGCTCCTGTCAGATATATTCCTCTTCAGTCCCGAAAAGCCCCTGCTGTTCACCCAGCTCTATTTCTGGATCTTCTATTTCGTGATCCTGGTCGTTTATTCCATCATTTACAAGGAGCGGGCATTGCGGAATGCATTCCTTTTTGCGGCCAGTCTTTTTTTCTACTGGAAGACATCGGGACTCTTCTTCCTGATCCTGGTCTTTTCCACGGTATCGGATTTTTACCTGGGCAACCTGATCCATTATTCCCGGAAACAGAGCTGGAAGAAATTCGGGGTGGTCATGAGCGTGGTGGTCAACCTCTTCATGCTCTCATATTTCAAGTACACCTATTTGTTTGTCAACACGGTCAATTCCCTGTTCGAGCTGGACTTCCAGGTGGCGAACCACCTGGCACTCTGGTCGAACACTTTCACAGGCACCCGTTTCGACACATCGGTCATCCTGCTCCCCGTGGGGATCTCTTTTTACACCTTCCAGACCATATCTTACACGGTGGACATCTACCGGGGGAAAGTGGATCCGGTCAAACACATCCTGGATTTCGGCTTTTACGTTTCGTTCTTCCCCCAGCTGGTGGCCGGTCCCATCGTCCGGGCGGCCCAGTTCGTCCCCCAGCTCTACAAACGCTACCACCTCACCAGGGAGGAGTTCGGCTTCGCACTCTTTCTGATCCTCAAGGGACTGTTCAAGAAGATCTTCATCGGGGACTACATCGCGGTGAATTTCATCGACCGGGTGTTTGCCGATCCCATGGGTTTTTCGGGCTTCGAGAACCTGATGGCCCTCTACGGTTATTCCCTCCAGGTGTACGTGGATTTTTCCGGGTACACCGATATCGCCATCGGGGTGGCCCTGCTGCTGGGATTCCGGCTGCCCAAGAACTTCAATGCGCCCTACAAGGCCACCAATGTGGGCAATTTTTGGAAGCGGTGGCACATCTCCCTTTCCTCCTGGCTCCGGGACTACCTCTACATTCCCCTGGGCGGGAACCGGAAGGGGAGGGTCATGACCGACGTGAACCTGATGATCACCATGCTGCTGGGCGGGCTCTGGCACGGGGCCAGCTGGCATTTCGTGGTGTGGGGCGGGATCAACGGACTGGGGATCGTGGTGTACAAACTGTGGAAGAAGATCAGTCCCTATGAACACAGCACCCACTGGGCGGCAACACTCTGGAAGATCTTTCTCACATTCAACTTCATCACCTTTACCC
>Ga0209205_1000098_pt1 | contig 15006 bp, 8 predicted proteins | sample ZodSprso05mmetaG_FD_184133 | JGI IMG/M metagenome (GOLD analysis project Ga0209205, IMG submission 184133) | Hot spring sediment microbial communities from Zodletone spring, Oklahoma to study Microbial Dark Matter (Phase II) - Zodletone Spring... ... | reverse complement strand
GACATCGGGAGTCCCCCAGGAAGCAATGTACATCAACTTCTCCTGCAACCTGAAAAAAGATGCGCACGAGAACAATCTTCCTTCAGCCATGGAGATTGACTGGATCCGGGTGTACAAACTGAGGGACCAGAATTGATACCTGAACACCCGATCTGATTTTCATCAATAGCTTGAAAGCATATATATCCCGGACGATGGATATCTGCCGACTGATGACAAGAATTACAGCCGTTTTACTCATGCTGGCGATGCTCTCTTCATTGCCTGCCCAGGACCGGATCACCGGAAAAAGTTTTGCCACCCGGTCGGAAGTGATCGCAAAACACGGAATCGCATGTACCAGTCAGCCGCTGGCCACACAGGTGGCACTGGATATTCTAAAGGCGGGAGGAAATGCGGTGGATGCGGCCATTGCTGCCAATGCCATGCTCGGACTGGTGGAACCAACGGGCAACGGGATCGGGGGTGATCTGTTCGCCATCGTATGGGATGCACGATCAGGGAAATTGCATGGATTGAATGCCAGCGGGAGATCGCCACGTTCATTGACCCTGGATTATTTCAAAAAGAACGGATATGAGAAGATACCGGCCTACGGACCGTTGCCGGTTTCCGTACCGGGTTGTGTGGATGGCTGGTTCGAACTCCACGCTAAATTTGGCAATCTCCCCATGGAGAAGATCCTGGAACCCGCCATCCGGTACGCCCGGGAAGGATTCCCGGTGACAGAGCTGATCGCTTATTACTGGGATTCAGGAGCCAGGGCGCTCAGCCGCTTCCCCAATGTGGCGGATGTTTATATGCCTGGAGGCAAATCACCGGCGAAGGGGGATATTTTTCAAAATCCACAATTGGCTGGCACACTGGAGATGATTGCAGCGGGTGGAAGAGATGCATTTTATCAAGGAGAGATCGCCCGGACGATCGACCGGTATATGAAGGAACAGGGAGGATTCCTTTCCTATGAAGATCTGGCATCACATACCTCGGAATGGGTGGAGCCGGTAAGCACCAGTTACCGGGGATACGATATCTGGGAGCTTCCACCCAACGGCCAGGGGATCGCTGCACTGCAGATCCTCAATATCCTGGAAGGATTTGATATCGGCGCCATGGGATTTGGAAGTGACGAATACATCCATTGTTTTGTGGAAGCCAAAAAGCTGGCATTCGAGGACCGGGCAAAGTATTACGCGGATCCGGATTTCAGTCAGGTACCTGTGGAAAAGCTTATTTCCAAGCAGTATGCCGATGGTCGCCGGGCACAGATCAATCCTTCCTTGGCCTCCCGGGCGCCCGGTGCCGGAGTGATTGAACAGGGCAATACGATCTACCTGACCGTGGCCGATGAAGCTGGGAATATGGTTTCGCTGATCCAGAGCAATTACAGGGGACTGGGCTCGGGAATGTGTCCGCCCGGCCTGGGATTCATCCTGCAGGACCGCGGAGAACTTTTCAGCCTGGAAGAGGGTCACCCGAATGTGTATGAACCAGGGAAAAGGCCTTTTCACACCATCATTCCTGCATTTATTACCCGGGACGGAAAACCGAGAGTTAGTTTCGGGGTAATGGGCGGATCCATGCAGCCCCAGGGCCACGCACAGATCGTGGTGAATCTGATCGATTTCGGGATGAACCTGCAGGAAGCGGGTGATGCTCCGCGCATCCGTCACGGCGGCTCTTCCCAGCCCACGGGGGAGGTCATGACAGATGGCGGGATCGTTTACCTGGAATCGGGCATCCCCTATGAAAGCATCCGGGGGTTGGTCCGCCGCGGCCACATTGTGCAATTCGACCTGGGCGGCTACGGAGGATATCAGGCCATCCTGTGGGATGAGGAAAAAGGGGTCTACTTCGGTGCTTCCGAGTCGAGGAAGGACGGACAGGCGGCCGGGTATTGAGTCGTTAGTCGTTGACTCCCGACTAGAAAGGCCAGAACCTGGGAATGAGCAAAAGCGACAGGATCAGGGCCAGTATGTTCAGGGGAAGGCCGATCTTCCAGTAATCACTGAATTTATAGTTACCGATGCTCTGCACGATCAAATTTGTCTGGTACCCGATGGGTGTGGAGAAGCTGGCTGAAGCGGCGATACAGATGGTAATGAAGAAAGGTTTGGGATCCACCCCCAGCTGTGTGGCGGCTGCATAGGCGATGGGGAATGTGATGGCGGCGGCGGCATTGTTGGTAATGATCTCGGTGAAAATATTGGTGATCAGGAAAATGGCAGCCAGGACCCCCAGGGGACCGAATCCTTTGGAAATATTGATCGTACTTCTGGCGAGGAAGTCAGCTGCCCCTGAATTCTGCAGGGCTCTGCTGATCCCGAAGGCACAGGCAATGGTAATCAGTACGTCCCAGTTAATGGGCTTGGTGTATTTTTTAGGAGAGAAGATTTTCATCATGGCCATCAGCATGACTGTGACGGCTGCGAAAAAGAACATGTCAAACTCGTTCTTTCCAGGTGAAGTGATCCTGTTCCCGACTGTCGCTCCGACCACCATCAGTGAGGTAAGTCCTATGCCGATCCACCTGCGGGTCCTGTCTTTGGGATTGTCCAGCTCACCGATCTCGGAGGCCATGTAAAACACCCTGGACTGGCCCCAGTACCTGGTGAAGTCATCGGTGGTCAACAGCATCAGATTATCGCCCGCTTTCATTTCCAGGTTATTCAGATTGGTGGTGATCCGTTCCCCGTTACGGTGGACCGCCATCACAACCGCATTGTAATGGCCGAAAAAGTCAAACTCACCGAGCGTTTGCTGGATCCCCGGGAAACGGGGTGCAATGACCACCTCCACGTGCTTCAGGGATTTTTTCAGAAAATCAGGATCCACATTTTCAAGGGCGATCAGCTTTACGTGGGAGGACTGTGTCAGGTATCCCACATCTTCCGGTCGCCCCGCCACAATAAGCTGGTCATTTTCTTCAAGTATGAAGGGTGTATTGGAGATACGGATATGTTTCTCATCCCGGATCACAGTCCGGACGGTAAATTCCTTCAGACCTGGCAATTTTCTTTTTTCGATCTCCTTCCCGATCAGGTTGCTGCCGGGTGGCATGTTGAGGTCGAAATAATATTCCCTGGTGTCGTTGGGAAAGCTGAAACGCGGGATTTTCTCCCCGGGAAGCAGCCGGTTGGAGAAAAGGTTGATGTACAGGAACCCGAAGAAACTGAAAAACAGTCCCACTTTGGCAAGTTCAAACATGGAGATACCGGCCATGCCCCGGTCCAGCATCATCCCGTGTACGAGCAGATTGGTGGAGGTTCCGATGAGGGTGCATGTCCCCCCGAAAATCGTCGCATAGGAGAGCGGGATCAGGAATTTCTGGGAAGGTAGGCTCATTTTATCCGCCCATTTTTTCAAAAGGGGACCGAATATGATGACCACCGGTGTATTATTCAGGAAGGCTGAGACGGCAGAAACCGGGATCAGGATCTGCATCAGCAGGCGTGGAATGGGTTTCCTTTTCTTTGGCAGAATAATCCTGCCCAGCTTATTCAGTGCACCGGTTTCTCTCACCCCTTCACTGACGAGAAACAGGAGTGCAACGGTGATCATTCCCTTGTTTGAAAAGCCTGAAAGTGCGTCATCAGCGGAAATGATGTCCGTGATCATGAATATCACCAGGGCAGAAAAGAGGATCAGGCCGGGTCGCATGACTTCTTTCACCAGGGCGATGATGATCAGCAACACGACCCCTATGGCTATATACCCGGAAAACGTCATGGTTCAAACATCAGGTCTGTTCATTCCGGCATCGGTCGAATGGGTGGTTTGCAGCCAGGTAAAACATCGTCCAATTTAATGGCCAGATGCGTGAAAACCAAATATTTTTGTTTGAATCCTGCGCGGGGTGCTAATAACATTCCCAGTAGGTGGTAACTCCTGCCACGGTAACCGGACTGGAATTCTGTCTTTCCTGCAATTGGTCCCCGCAGAACAACATGGGAGTGCTGGAGGAGGAATTTCCTTCTGCATCGATGGTAACCAGCTCACATGTTCCGCAATCTTCGAGGAGATCGCAGGCCGGGAGCATGGCCAGCAGGAGGAGGAGCACAACTGCCTGCAATAAGCGCTTCTTTTTCATGATAGGATGCATCATCGTACTGCAAAATTATTTTCTATCAGCGGATCTGCAATACATGTATACGATGCTTTTCAACAAAAGTTAACAATCGTTTCACATGCATTTGGGGTGAATCCTCGAAAGATTCTTGGCTAATTATTAACTTAGGCTGCTCACAGGGAGGATCAATGGCAAGGCGCAGGTGTAAAATTCTGAGAATTATCGGTTGGGTGTTTCTGGGATTCTGCTCACTGATTGCATTGGTTAGCCTTGTGTTTTACCTGAACAGGGGACGGATCAAAGAACGGGCGCTGAACTATCTGAATGAACTGCAGCCCGGACATGTTACCCTGGGAAAGATCAATCTGATCCCTTTCTTGAATTTTCCCAGGGGGGCCATTCAGTTAAAAAATGTAGGTTATTATGAATCTTACCATCCAGGGGATTCACCCGGTAAGGTCCCCATACTTTCACTGGAAGAAATTTTCGTTTCCCTGGACTTGATCGAACTGATCAGGGGCGATCTGAGCATTACACGGGCCTGGCTGGGGGATGGGGATCTCAGGATTGTTTTGTATGAAGATACGGTCACCAACCTGGAGAATGCTCTTGGAATCAGATTCGGGGAGCATGATCGGGAAAAAAAGGCCCCGGGATTGCCCGGGTTACGTATTGACCTGGACAGGTTGCAGATGTCCAATATGCATATGGTCATGTGGGACCGGATCCGGGATCACCATCTGGACCTGGTGGTGAACTCGCTGGAAAACCGTTTCGTATATTTGCCTGAAAAAGTGGAGACGGATATTAAACTGGATGTGGAAGTAAGAAGTATTAACTATTTATCGATCAGTTCTGAAACAAGGAGACAGTTCCAGTTTGAAAGTGATCTTACCTATGATATCCCGATGAAAAAAATCTCCATCAATCCAAGTTCAATGACACTTTCCGGTCTGATGCTGGAGGTTTGGGGCTCCTGTGATCTGCTGGATGAACCCTATCTGGATCTCGGGTTCAGGGCCACTAATACGGGCCTGGACGTGCTCAACTTCCTGCTCAGGGGCATCCTGGATCTGGATGAAATCGAACAGATCGGATCAGGCAGTCTCTGTCTTGACGGAGAAGTGACCGGGTACGCGGGCAAAACCCTTCCCCTCATAAAAGTGAACGCAACGGCAGACCGGATCGGTTTCAGGATCAAATCGCTCCGGAAAGATGTTACAGATATTTCTTTCAGGGCTTTCGCTTCCAATGGGATTCAACCGGACATGAGCGATGGGGTGCTGACGGTGGAAAGTTTCAGTGCAAAATTCCCTGAAGGAGATATTACAGGCAGATTTACAGCAAAAAATAAGGCAACACCTGAAGTGGACATTGAAGTTAATGGTGATGTGGAACTGAACGGACTGGAACATATGATCAAATCGGATCCCGTCACCGACCTGACGGGCCAGGTGAACGTGCATGCACACTTAAGGGGTTTGGTGGACCAGACGAGAGATGATTTCATGAATGATGCGGGAATGATGACCGCACAGCTGACCGGGGTGGGATTTGTCATTGGGGGTGATACATTGGAAAAAATTAACGGCGAGGTATTTATACGGGAAAATATCCTGGGATCGCGGGACCTGGATCTGCAAATAAATGGGAACCGGCTGCTCCTGGAGGCAAGGGCAGAAAATGTGATCCATTATCTGCTGGGTTTCGACCGGGATGTAAGGGCCGAAGTGAGGGTTGCTTCCGACCGCATCCATACTGCCAGGCTCCTGCGGGATACATCCCTGGTGAACCTGCTCGGTGATGAGATCGTAGGTCTGCATTTCAGGGCGGGGGCGCGAATAGGAAAAAGAGCACTGGATGCCTTCCTGAAACATGACTCAGTACCGCAGGTGTTGTTCTCGCTGGATAGCTTCGGCGCGAAACTGCCGGTATATGCCGGCATTTCAGATTTGAGCGCATCCCTGAAACTTGGTCCGGATACCCTGGAACTTTACCGGCTGGGTGGAATGATCGGTGAGAGCGGTTTTGGCTTTTCGGGCAAGGTGGTCAATTTTGGTGCACTGGGGAGGAAGGATTCCACTGCACTTGTTTCTGTGGAATACAATCTGTCGTCCGCGCTGATGCGCGCAGAAGATATATTTACTTACAGGAATGACTTCATGCTTCCGGCCAGCTACAGGACGGAATACCTGGAGAATTTTCACCTGGCAGGATCTGCCCGGGTCCCGGTAGCGGTTCTGCTGGATGAAAACGCATCGTTTGATTTCGATTTGGATATCAGCGATATGGGTTGGAAATTGCGGTATTATCCCCTCGTATTTGATCAATTTATCATACGGGCCAGAAAAACAGGGGACCTGCTTTCGGTAGATGATTTCAGGGGAAGCGTCGGAGAAAGCAACCTGAGAATGACAGCCAGCCTGGACCATATTACGGATTCGCTCAAAAACCTGACAGGTCACATCAAACTGGAATCTGATATGCTGGATTACAATGAATTGTTTAATTATCAGTCTCCGGAAGAGTTTCTGGATTCCACGGGTGCCAGCAGCATCGTGAAGGATTCCCTGGAAATGAGCGAGCCACCCAGACTGGACCAGTTCGATTACCCAAGTTTAAGTTTTGACGTGGATATTGATGAAATGCGTTTCGGGACTTACAGGATCTTCGGGATAGCAGGAAGTCTCAGATCGACGCATGACAGGATCTTCTATCTGGACAACCTGGCCATTTCCCCGGGAAGCGGGGGACAGATCGCGTTCAACGGTCTTTTCAATGTATCCAGTCCCCTGTACTATACCTTCAGTGCAGAATTTGACCTGAAAGAGGTGAACGTGAATGAGCTGGATTTCGAAATGACCTGGGGAGAGGAAAGTTATACCCTGAAAGAAAATTTCGAAGGACTGGTTACCGCGAAAGGAATCGCCGAGATCTTTATCACCCCCGATCTGTCTTTCGACATCGCCACTTCCACGGCAGTCTTTGACGTGAACATCACAGACGGTGCATTGATCAATTTCACTCCCCTTCAAGCTGCAGCCAGGTACCTGGATAACAAAGATCTGAACCATATTCGTTTTGCCAGTCTGCGAAACCGTTTCACCCTGGTTGATTCCAGGATCATGATGCCCCTGATGAGCGTCGGATCCAGTGTCGGTCAGCTGCTGCTCGAAGGCGAACAGGGCCTGGATAACAGTTACCTGTACCTTATCCGTATTCCCACATGGCTGGTCAGGGATGCGGCAAAAAGTGTATTGACCCACAGGGAAAATGAACAGGATGCGGAGCAAATCTATGAGATGAAAACGGGAAAATTCCTGGTACTCACGGCCTGGAGTGATGGTCAAGCCTCGGAGATCAAGACAGGGGATAAGCGGGACAGATATCAACAATGAGGGGAATTTAGGGAAGGAACAATCATGAAAGAGCTCCGGTTCGCACTGGGATACATGCCCCACCGGTTATGGGGAAATATTCTGCAGGCGCAGTTCCTGGAAAAGGAATCCGGAAAGGAGTTTTTTGTCCCCCGCGAATATATCCAGAATGACGCGTCCACATTGGCTTACAGGCGTCTGACTCCCATGCAGCAGGAGATCCTGCAGCTGATCGATGCTTACAGCGACCGGAATCTTTTCAGAAGGTTTTCGAAAGAAAAATCAGCCAGGGAATTCCAGGAGCGTGTTCAGAAAGAGACCATATCCAAGTTGATCCGTCCCCATATTGAAAAATACCTCTACCAGATTTTGGAGATCGCACGGGATCACCGGGTAAGCCTCTTTGCGAAAGAGAAGGGCGACAGGAATATTTTTCCCGAAGATTTTCTGCATATTGAGAAACATCCGGCCGACCCGGTCTTCAGCTTTAACTTCGGAGAGGAACTCTCCTATACCCTGAGCCTGGTACACGGGGAAAACAGATTGGTGCTTCACAGGGGATCCCTCGAAATCATTACCCATAAACCCGTAACCCTTCTCCTGGGGAACGTACTCTATTTTGTGAATGATATCGACGGGAAGAAATTAAAACCTTTCATGGAAAAGGAGCGGCTGGTGGTTCCCCGGGGATTGGAGAAAAAATATTTTACCACGTTCGTCCGGAAAATCCTGACGGAATACCCGACCCTTACGGAGGGATTCACGGTGAAGGAGCTCCCTCCCGGGAAAAGAGCGGAGATTGTGCTGGAAGAAGGAATGAAAAACATTCCGGTCTTTATCCTGCAGTTCTATTATGAGAACAAGCGGATCTATATGGACAACAGTCAGCAGCGGTTTGTGAACTTCACGGACAAGGAAGGGAGGTTTGGATTTGACCGGTATGAAAGGAATTTTGCATGGGAGGAAGGTGTGGTCATAGCACTGAATGAACTGGGATTGAGGTCGCGGGACAGCAAAAGTTTTTACCTGAATAAAGAGTTTAATCAGGGAGATGAAATCGACTTGTATACAGCGATTAATTTCTTAAATGAACATGCATCCACATTGGTGGAATCTGGGATCGGATTTCGACACAGGCTTCAGTTGAATTATTACCTGGGGAAAATCCACCTGGAACTGGAATCAAAGGAACGGGAGGACTGGTTTGACATTTTTGCCCGGGTGCATTTCGGGGAATATGCGGTGCCATTTATAGCACTGCGTGATCACATCCTGCAGGGGAAAAGGGAATTTCAGCTGCCAGGGGGTAAAATCGCCATTCTGCCTGAAATCTGGTTCAGCCGGCACAGGGCCATTTTTGAATTTGGAAAGAAGGAAGGGGACAACATCCTGATCCATAAGCAGCATTTTTCCATGATGGAGGGGCCAATCCGGGATTTCCATCAGTCCACCCTTCAAAAGCTTCAGAAGCTCAACCAGGTTGAGCATCTTCCCACTTCCACCCTTCCGGAAGGATTGCATGCCGGGCTCCGTGACTACCAGGTGGAAGGATACAACTGGCTCTGTTTGCTGCAACAATATGGCTTCGGGGGCTGTCTGGCCGATGATATGGGACTGGGAAAGACGCTGCAGGCCATCGCTGTGTTGGTCCGGTCCAAGGAAACTTCTGTACCTGCACCGGAACCGGACCCGGGGAAGGGGCGACAGCTGGACCTTTTTGGGGATCCCGCTGCCCTTCGTACCTCACTGGTGGTGGTGCCTGCGTCACTGATCCACAACTGGCGCAACGAGTGCGGAAGGTTTGCCCCCGGACTGAAGGTCTTTTCTTATGTGGGGAATCAGCGGGAACGGGAGCTGAATCACTTTCATTCCTACGATGTGATCCTGTCCACCTACCATACGGTACGGCAGGATATCGAACAACTGTCCATGTTTTATTTCCATTACATCATTCTGGATGAAAGCCAGATGATCAAGAATCCCTTCTCCAAGCTCTATCAGTCAGTGATCGAACTTCATTCAGAACATAAGCTGGTGCTCACCGGGACCCCCGTCGAGAATTCGCTAACAGACCTGTGGTCGCAGATCAATTTTGTGAACCCGGGATTGCTGGGAACACTCAGTTTTTTCAAGAGAAGTTTTGTGCAACCCATAGAGAAACAGAAAGATGAGGACCGGGAACGTACGCTGAAGGAACTGATCAATCCGTTTGTCCTCAGACGGACCAAGAGAGAGGTGGCCCGTGAATTGCCCCCGGTATATGAACAGGTGCGCTACTGCAATATGAGCGAGGAACAAAGGAACCTTTACGAGGAGGAAAAGTCCGTTGTCAGGAACTCAATCCTGGAGAACCTGGAAGAGGTGGGACTGGAAAGATCTTCACTCATGGTACTGCAGGCGCTCACCAGGCTCAGGCAGATAGCCAATCATCCTGCCATGGTGGAGGAGTTTACCGGAATTGAATCGGGAAAATTTACGGAGGTATACAGGGATATTGAGAGCCTCATTTCCGAGGGGCACAAGGCGCTTATATTTTCCTCATTCGTGAAGCACCTGGATTTGTTTTGTGAGCGGCTGGATGCGGACAAAATTTCCTACGCCTACCTGACCGGAGCCGTCACCAGGGAAAAGCGTGAAAAAGCTGTGCAGGAATTCCAGGGAAACGCGGATTGCAGGTTATTCCTGATCTCGTTGAAAGCGGGCGGGGTGGGACTGAATCTTACTGCAGCGGATTATGTATTTATCCTGGATCCGTGGTGGAACCCGGCTGCCGAGATGCAGGCGCTCAACCGGGCGCACCGGATCGGCCAGGAACAGAATATCTTTGTGTACAGGTTCATATCCATCGATACCATTGAGGAGAAGATCCGCAGACTCCAGGAGAGAAAACTTAAACTCGCGGAAACCATGATCACCTCCAACAATCCGCTCAGGGGGCTTTCCGAGAAGGAGCTTGTTGAACTCTTTTCATGAAAACCGCGTGCACAGGATTTTCATTAAGTTTGTTCCATGAGGGATTGTCTGAAAAAAGAAATCAGGTTCAGGACAAGCCGCTCTTCTGGCCCCGGGGGACAACATGTGAACAAGACCGAGTCGCGCGTGGAATTGTTATGGGACCTGGAAGCGTCGGATTGTCTGAGCAATGTTCAGAAGCAGCGGATCCGGGAACGGCAGGGATTCAGGTTTACTGAAAATGGAATGCTGATCCTTGCAGGGGATACATACAGGTCACAGTACCGAAACAAGGCGGATGTCACAGAGAGGTTCCTGGAACTTGTGGCCAGAAGTGTGGTACCCGTCAAAAAAAGAAAGCCCACAAAGCCAACCCGGTCCAGCCGGGAAGATCGGCTCAGGAAAAAAAAGATCCGGGGCGAGTTGAAACGGTCGAGGAGAAGCAGGCCGGAAATGTGAAAAACTCTGTTATTTTTGTCGGATATCCTGTTCCATGACCCGCTGTAAAAGTATTGCTGCATTTTCTCTGATAACACTGATCTTCACCGGTGGTCAGTTATTTTCCCAGAACCTGGATTCCCTCCTGCTGAACAAACGGATCTATCATGCAGCGAACATCAATGATCTGGCTCTCCCCAAAATCGACGGGTTGCTGGATGATACCATCTGGAAACTGGGCGAATGGCATGGTGATTTCACGCAACAACAACCCAGTACAGGTGCCATGGGAACAGAGAATACCTTTGTGAAGGTGCTCTACGACCATTCCAATCTGTTTGTGGCCATTATCTGCCAGGACAGTGAACCCGATAAAATCAGGGACATTTTCGACCGCCGGGATGCGCTGAGCGGGGACATGACCGGGATCGCCATTGACAGTTACTTTGATAAGCGGACCGCATTTGAGTTCAATCTGAGTGCGGCAGGACAGAAAATGGATATGAAACACCGTGGGGATTATGAGTGGGATTTTAACTGGGATGGGGTATGGAATGGAGCCACATCAAAAAATGATACGGCCTGGATCGCCGAGATGCAGATCCCTTTCAGTCAGATCAGGTACACCGACCGGGAGGAACATACCTGGGGAATGCATGTCTGGCGCTGGATCTCAAGGAAGTATGAGGAAGATCAGTGGCAGTTGATTCCCAGGGAAGCACCGGCAATGGTATATCTTTTCGGGGAATTGAAGGGGATCAGGGACATCAGGAGCTCTCGTCAGATGGAGTTTCTTCCCTATGCAATGGGATCCCTGGAGAAATATGCATGGGATCAGGAGGCGGGTCCTTTCGGTTATAATGCGGGGATCAATGCCAAGGTGGGGATCAGCAGTGATTATACACTGGACCTGTCAGTCAACCCGGATTTCGGACAGGTGGAGGCCGATCCCTCGGTGCTGAACCTCACATCTTTCGAAACCTTCTATGAAGAGAAGCGACCTTTCTTCCTGGAGGGAACGGAGATCTTCGATTTTGATATGGACGGTGCTATTCCTTACTATTCAAGGAGGATCGGGAGTCCTCCCCTCTTCCCTTCCACCCTTGGTCCCTGGAACATTTCCCGGATTCCCGACCGGACCACCATCCTTGGTTCGGCGAAACTTACCGGGAAGAGCCGGAAAGATCTGTCGGTGGGACTGGTAAGCGGACTGACCGCCAGGGAATATGCGGTGGGTGAAAATGAGGTAGGCGGGCAGGAAGAGATCCAGGTAGCTCCACTGAGTAACTATGCGGCATCCAGGATCAAAAAAGAATTCCGTGAGGGGAATACAGTCCTCGGCGGGTTTTTCAGCCTGGTGAATCGCATGTCCGATGATTCAGCCATACACGCTTTGTTACCCTCCGATGCACTGAGCGGGGGCATTGACCTGCTTCATTACTGGGACAATAAAAATTACTACGTGGAAGCTAAATCCATTGCCAGCAGTCTGCACGGTTCGCCGGAAGCTATCATCGTCAGGCAGATGGACAATGACCACCGTTTCCAGCGGCCCGACGCAGTTTATCTGGAGGTGGACAGTACAGGGAAACGCCTTTCGGGACATGGGGGGCTCCTGGAGGTAGGGAAGAAGGGAGGAAAGTTCAACTTCAACCTGCAGGGTCAGTACCGGAGTCCGGGGCTAAACCTGAATGATATGGGGTATATCCGGGAGACCGATTTCATCGGCGGGGGCGGACAGCTGGCTTATGAGATGAACGACCCGGGAAAATGGCTCAGAAACTATTCTCTGCAAATGACCCACGAAACACGGTGGAGTTTTGGTGGAGAAAATACAATGAACCATATGGATTTCGACCTGCATCTCATGAACAAAAAATTGTGGAGTTTCAACCTATCTGCGGGCTACGACTTCACTCATCTGGATATCCGGGAGTTAAGGGGAGGACCGGCACTGCGTATGGACGGACACTATGAATTGGGCGGCTCTTTCTCATCCGATGGCTCAAAGGATCTTTCCGGGGGGGCAGGGATTTATCACCTGGGTTTTGGAAGTCAGGACGCGCACCAGGAAGTAGTTCATGCGCGGCTGAGCTGGTTGCCGGTCAGGAAGATCAAACTGGTCTGCATGGCCAGCATGGACAGGAGAAAGTATCATCAGCAGTATGTGAATACTTTAAAAAACAACGGAGCCACGGAGTATATTGTGGCAGGCATCAACCATCAGTCCGTTTCCCTGACTTTCCGGGGAGAGGTATTCTTCACACCTGAAATCTCACTCCAGTATTATGGAAGCCCCTACTATTCAGTGGGGGAATATGAAGATTTCAGGCGGGTTGCCAAGTCCCCGGCAAAGGATGTCGATGAACGCCTGGACCAGCTGGAAGTGAGTTACCATGCCACGGAAAACAGTTATCGTTATGTGTATGGGGGAGAAACCTGGAATTTCGGGAATCCTGATTTCAATTTCATGCAGTTCCGGTCCAACCTTGTCTTCCGGTGGGAATATAAACTGGGTTCCACCCTGTACCTGGTATGGACCCATGAAAAATCCGGATACGAATCCATCTACCACCCGTTGAATGATATGACGGGTGATTTGTTCCGGATCATGGGGAATCATGTCCTGATGCTAAAATTGAATTTCTGGTTTTCCGTCTGAGGAAGTCCGGAATTTGTTATCTTGGTTCATCGTGACCGGAACCAGTCATTGTAGAATTTCAAACTATATGAATCGACTAAAATCATGGAAAGGAGATCTTTCATCAAACACAGCGCTGCAGCTTCTGCAGCGATCGTTTCAGGAGGCCTGCTGAAGGCTGCGGGTCATGCCGGGAAAAGCAGGCAGGAAACGGAACAAGTCTTTCGGCTGAAATATGCCCCACATTTCGGAATGTTCAGGCACCATGCGGGAGAGGACCTGCTGGATCAGATCCAGTTCATGGCAGATGCGGGATTCAGGGCCATGGAAGATAACGGCATGAAGGGCCGCGAAGTGACCATGCAGGAGAAAATCGCAGCCAAAATGGCCAACCTGGGCATGGAGATGGGGGTGTTCGTTGCCCACACCATTCACTGGACGGAACCGGACCTGGTAAGCGGTGATCCCGGGAAACTTGACCGGTTTCTGCAGGAGATCAGGGAGTCGGTGGAGGTGGCCAAACGGGTCAATGCCAGATGGATGACCGTGGTCCCGGGCCATGTGGACCTGCGGCTGGATATGGGATACCAGACACGCAATGTGATCTTTGCACTGAAGCGGGCCAGCGAGATCCTGGAACCACACGGACTGGTTATGGTGCTGGAACCGCTTAATTTCAGGGACCATCCCGGATTGTTCTTGAAAAAGATTCCCCAGGCATTCCAAATCTGCCAGGCTGTGGGGAGCCCCTCCTGCAAGATCCTGGATGATTTGTATCACCAGCAGGTCCAGGAAGGGAATTTAATCCCGAACATGGACCTGGCCTGGGACGAGATTGCCTATTTCCAGACGGGGGACAATCCCGGACGAAATGAACCCACCACCGGTGAGATCAATTACCAGAATGTATTTGCCCATATCCATGGAAAAGGGTATACGGGTATTGTGGGAATGGAACACGGCAACTCCATCAGGGGCAAAGCCGGGGAACAGGCGGTAATCGATGCCTACCTGAATGTGGACCACTTCCGTCAGGCACCAGATCCGGCCTGACGCAGATGCGGTTAGGGGACCGTCAGGAACGAGCCGGCGGCATCTCCGCCCGCTGGGGAAGGGAAGGCACGGTCGCCAGGGTTACCGCCATCAGTCCGATGACCACATCATTGGAAAGCGCCCGCAGATGCAGAGATTCCAGCTCTTTTCCCGAATCAAGGGGAAGGTCCAGCAGGGTTGCCGCGCCGCCATCGATCAGGTTGGTTTTGTTCACAGCCAGCACCAGGTAAGGTTGATCGGGGACCTCACCGGTTTTCAGGTGTATTCTGGGCGGCCTTGCTCCATCCAGTTGGAAGGCATAATCGTCCATGTAGTAATCCTGTTCGATGGGCCACCAGGTGTCGGGATTGACCAGTTCAAGCCGTTCATACGTACCGTCCCTGTAAAAGATCCTGACTTCCCCGTTGGCAATCCGGCTCTGCATATGATGGGTGGAGCCGGCCATCAAGAGGTAGGCATGGCAAGCACGTCCCTCC
>Ga0209205_1000097_pt1 | contig 15049 bp, 10 predicted proteins | sample ZodSprso05mmetaG_FD_184133 | JGI IMG/M metagenome (GOLD analysis project Ga0209205, IMG submission 184133) | Hot spring sediment microbial communities from Zodletone spring, Oklahoma to study Microbial Dark Matter (Phase II) - Zodletone Spring... ... | reverse complement strand
GGCAGCGCTTTGCCTCACTGGTCAGGGCGCAGGCTGCCGGCACGGAAAAACTGACCTTCAGGAATGTAACCTACGAGTTCGTGCTGCTGGACCCCCACCTGGAATCCTCCGGGAACGTATCATTCCCTTCACCCGATTCCATGGACCGGGAGACCGCCGAACTGCAGCGGGCGCTCATCTCCCTGATCGGCCGGCGCTCGAGCGCGGCATCGGGGTTCGACCTGGAAGATCAGCTGCTTTCGGTCTATTTTCACGAGGACTGGCAGGTGGATCCTGTTTCTCTGGAAATCACCAGGAAAGTACATGCCATTACCCCGGTGATCTGGCAGCGCAGAAAGACCGTACAGGGCGAACCGGTTGATGAGGGCGATACGGGATACCCGGTCTATTACAAAAACAGGCTGGAACGGATCCAGTTACGCAACCCGTGACCCTGCTCCTGCATCTTCTGCTTAAAAGGGACCAGGACGTACCTGAAAAGATCGTGCCCGTCCCGGACCTTTTGCGCCGGGCTATTTGCGCCGGGTCATTTGCGCCGGGCCATTTGTACCGGACCTTTTGCGCCGGACCATCTGCACCGGGCTATTTGCACCGGGCTATTTGCACCGGGCCATTTGAGTACATTTTAAAATTGCATGCCATGAAAAGAATGATACTTGTAGTCGCTGTTCTGACTGCCTTCTCCGCGCTCTGGAATTCCTGTTCCAGAACAGAACAGGCCGGAACCCTGCGGTTCGGACTGGAATTTACGGATGACGGGGCATTGAAATCTGCAGGATCCGACCTGTACATCACCGCCGCGCTGGTCACCATCACCGGCGAGAATGGCGAGATCGTCGCGGAAAAGGAGTTGCTGCCACTGTACAGGTTCGGGGAACAGTACATCACAGAATCCCTCACCCTGCCGGTGGGCAATTACACACTTACAGAATTCATGCTCACCGATGATGCGGGGACGATCCTATGGGCCACCCCCGTGGAAGGATCCCCACTGGCCCACCTGGTCAGACGCCCACTCCCCATTCCGTTTGTCGTCGGCTTCGAACAGACCACCGACCTGCATGTGCAGGTGGTCCGTGTGGAGGGCCACTCCCCTTCAGATTTCGGCTACGTAAGGTTCCCCATAGATTTCGTGGAGCGGTTCTGTCTCAGGGTGTTCTATTCCTACACCTTACCGTGGGTGTACCGGGACTCGGTTCCGGGACCGGATGGCCTCTGGATGCACATCCCGAAGTTCACTCTCTCGGTATATATGAATGACCGCCAGGTATTGAACGCACTGCTTTACGCGGGAGTGAATGATTATGAAATACCGCTGGGGGGCGACTGGTACGAACTTGTCGCCACCGACATGGACGGCCGGGAATTTTACAAGGAGCAATTCCCCCTGGAAGAGCTGCTGATGCACTCCTGCACGGACAATGCACCTCCCCTGGTCATCTACCATGCGGCCGATTCGGGCGTCATCATCACCCCGGAGGGACTGTACGAGCCCACCATTGCCCAGGGTGTGTTCGGAAACCTCACCGTACCGGTGGATGACTCGATCATGACCGGACAATACGATTTCGCCCCGGTAATATACGACGTCTACTTCTATCCCTATGCACTGATGGACTCCGCATGGGCGATGAATATGGGCCCCACAGGCTGTTATTTCCCCGAAGACATGCTGCTGACACCACCGGTGGCCATCGTCCGGCCGAATTCCGGAGGATATTTCCAGGTGCCACTGGAATCCGGGAAATATCTCTACCTGGTGAAAACGGATACGGGATTCTACTTCGATGCCTGGATCAGCTCGCATCTGCCCGGACAGGTGATCGTGTACCCGGGAGAAGTGACCCGGATCATGATCCACGTGATCGAAAGTCTCATGTGATCGGAAGTATCATGTGATCGGAAGTATCATGTGATCGGAAGTATCATGTGATCGGAAGTATCATGTGATCGGAAGTACCACGTGATCGGATGTTCATGTGGAGATCAACAAACGCTTCCGAATTTCCCCCAGTCGTCAATCAATCATTTTGAAGGGATTGGTAAGAGGTGTATGATGGAACGGACCCTTCTGCTTTGCACGAATACGGCTTCGCAATAAGGGTAGGCGTTTTGATCATTTCCAAAAGTCACACAAACTGAACTTTTTTCAAATGTGTTGAATTTTTATACACTCACGCATTTTTTACATGTTTCATATATCATTATATATGAGGCATTTATACCATTATTAAAAGAATCCGGAAATTAGGTAAATCGCCAATTTTTAATTCAGTCACGAATATGTGACTTCCGGTTCTGCCTGAGTAGGGTACAATGATTTCTCCTTGTCCCAGGGAGTCTGACACCTTACCTGAACCTGCCTGAACCTGCCTGAACCTGCCTGAACCTGCCTGAACCCACCTGAACCTCTAAGCGACAGCAACAGAAAAAAAGGAAATTGAGCGGGTTTTCCTATCTTTCCGCTCTGAATTTTCAATTTTGCATATGAAGAGAGACCGCCTCCGCAGCATATACAACGACCGCATCCAGGAAACCCGTGAGGCCATCCGGAAACGATCCCATCTGATCAACACCATATCCCTGCTCCGGCTGTTTTCTCTGGCCGCCGTGGTCTACTTCATCATCCTGGGTATACGGAACGACCATCCTCTTTTCTATCCGGCAGCCCTGCTTACGGGCATCTTTTTCCTGTGGCTTGTGGTCCGGCACAACCGCCAGAATGACAGCAGGAAGATCCTGCGGGAACTGGAATCACTCAATGAAACAGAACTTGCCTGCCTGGACCATCGCTTTCATGACCTGCCCGGCGGGGAATTGCATGCAGACCGGGCACACCCCTGGTCCCACGACCTGGATATATTCGGGAAAGGTTCCCTGTACCAGTACATGAACCGGACCGCCACCCTGCAAGGCAGTGAACTGCTGGCAGGCGCCCTTACCACCGAGCCGGAGAACCCCGGTGAGATCAGGCTGCGGCAGGAGATCATCAAAGACCTTGCGGATCAGATCGATTTCAGGCAGGATTTTACCGCACGTGCCAGGCTGATCCGGGAAAGCGAAGATGACCTGGACGACCTTTCCGGGTGGCTTTCCGGCAGGTCCTACATCACATCGAACCGGTGGCTCTTTCCACTGGCGCTGGGGGTGACGGCCATTTCCGTTGCCATCATCATTCTCGGGATCATCGATCCCGCCAATTTCAAATTCCTGCTGCCCCTCTTGTTTTTCAACTGGGCGGTACTGTCCCCGTTTTTCGTACGCACCAACCGGTACCAGGAAGCCCTCTCCAGAAAACATGCCCTGCTGGAAGGCTATGCAGCACTGCTGAAGATCGTCGCCGGTGCAACATTCGCGCATCCCGCCCTGAAAGAACAGCAGGTGCGTGCGGCAGAAGGACAGCACGAGGTGAAGCGACTTTCAAAATTGCTCAATTTGTTTGACCAGCGGTTGAACATGTTGCTGGGCCTGGTCTTCAACAGCCTGTTCCTGTTCGATTTTATCATGCTCCACCTGCTTGAACGGTGGAAGCTGCAGCACCGGGAACAGATCATGCAGTGGATCGGGCTCACCGCCCGCATGGATGCACAGATCAGTCTCGCCGGTTTTGCCTTCAATCACCCGGATTTTGTATATCCCCGGCTGGACGGAGAACCGGACGCAGGGTATGCAGGCGCGGTCAGTAAGCAGGATGGGCCAAACGCAGCCCAGGAAGGGCCGGGTTCAGGGTCCGCAGGGCTGGAAGTGGAACAGCTGGGTCACCCGCTGATCCCCGACCAGAAAAGAGTCAACAACAACCTGACCCTCGATCAGGAAAAGGTGGTGATCATTACCGGTGCCAACATGGCGGGCAAATCCACCTTCCTCCGGTCCCTGGGCGTCAACACCGTCCTCGCATATGCCGGGTGTCCCGTCTGCGCCAGGAAGTTCAGGGGACAATTCACGGGGCTTCACTCCAGCATGCGGACCGCCGATTCCCTGCAGGAGGAAGAGTCTTATTTCCTGGCCGAGATCAAACGCCTGGAGCAGATCGTGAAGCGCATGGAGAAAGGAGACCCGATGCTTATCCTGCTGGATGAAGTGCTGAAAGGGACCAACACGACCGATAAACGGCTGGGGTCGGTGGGACTGATCGAAAAATCGCTCAGGTACCCGGTGCGCTGTTTTATTGCCACCCATGACCTCTCCCTGGGTGAACTGGAAGCATCCCACCGGGACCGGGTGGTCAATTACTGTTTTGAAAGCACCATCCATGAAAGGGAACTGGCATTCGATTACACCATCAGAAAGGGAATCGCCAAAAACATGAACGCCTCATTCCTGATGAAACAGATGGGCATCATGGACTGACCAGCACGCAGATGCAGGAACCGGAAACAAACCTGAGCACCGTTGAGAGACTGATAACCGCATTCTCCGATCTTGTCTGGGGAACGCCGCTGCTGGTGCTGCTGCTGGGAGGGGGAATTTTTTTCCTGTTCTACTCCAGGCTTCTGCATATCAGGTATCTCCGGCATGCGATCCGGATCCTGACAGGGAGGTATGACAATCCGCTGGAAGAGGGACAGATCAACCATTACCAGGCACTCTCCACAGCCCTGGCCGCCACGGTGGGCATGGGCAACATCAGCGGGGTGGCCATCGCCATTGCCGTGGGCGGACCGGGCGCCATATTCTGGATGTGGGTCAGTGCGATCCTGGGCGTGACCACCAAATACTTCACCTGCACCCTGGCTGTCATGTTCCGGGGAAGGGATTCCCGCGGGGAGATCCAGGGGGGACCCATGTACTTCATTGTGGAGGGACTGGGCAGAAAGTGGAGGCCCCTTGCCGTCTTCTTCTCCCTGATGGGTATGATCGGGGTGCTTCCCATGTTCCAGGCCAACCAGCTCACCCAGGCCATCCGCGACGTGGTGCTGGTCCCCGCCGGGCTGCAGACGGGATTCGCTTCGAACCTGGTATCGGGACTGGTCTTCAGCTCGCTGGTTGCGCTGGTGATCTTCGGGGGGATTAAAAGGATCGGGAAGGTGACCGGACGGATGGTGCCCTTCATGGTGATCCTCTATGTGCTCTCGGTGCTCTATATCATTTTTTCCAATCCGGACAAAATCCTGCCCGGACTGGCCCTGATCTTCCGGGATGCATTCACTGCAGGATCGGTGCTGGGCGGATCGCTGGGAGCCCTGGTGATCACCGGCGTGAGGAGGGGCGCCTTTTCCAACGAGGCGGGGATCGGCACCGCACCCATGGCCCACGGGGCGGCAAAAACCAGTGAGCCCGTGCGGGAGGGACTGGTGGCCATGCTGGGCCCGGTGGTGGATACCATCATTGTGTGTACCATGACCGCGCTGGCCCTGATCATCACCGGCGTATGGAATTCGGGGGAGTCTGACGGGATCACGCTGACAGCCGATGCGTTCCAGGCCGGCATCCCGGGTGCGGGAGCCTATCTGCTCACCCTCTGCGTCACCATCTTTGCCATCAGCACGATGCTGGCCTTCCCCTACTACGGCACGAAATGTTTTTCGTTTATTTTCGGGGCCCGGTACAGTGCTCTTTACAAGTGGTTCTATATCCTTTCCATTCCCCTGGGAGCCACGGCCACCCTGGGAGCGGTGATCAGCATCATCGACAGCGCCTATGCCCTGATGGCATTCCCCACCATGATATCGGCCCTGCTGCTTTCACCCCATGTGGTCAGGGCCTCCAGGGACTATTTCCGCCGGCTGGACCAGAGCCGGAGGACGGACCGGGGCAAATCCGCGGGCAGCTGATGAGACAGCCGCACCCTCCGGAAACGGGAGATCAGGGTTCCGGGTTCCGGACTGCCCTGAGGAATTGCCTGTAGGTGACCGGCTTGGCCAGGATGACCCGGTTTCGGTCCAGCAGGAAAATGGAGGGCGTGGCATAGATATGATACATGCCCGGCACTGTCCCCTCCCATCCCAGGGGCTCATGGGCAGTGATCCATCGGGGCTCCAGGCTGCGGATATAGGCCTCAAATTGCGCGTGGGAGGTATCAATGGAAATGGTCACAAATTCCAGTCCGATGTGGTTTTCCTCCAGGTACCATTCATGGAGCCTGGGGAGCAGATCACGGCAGTGTTCGCAGGTGGTAGACCAGAACATGACCACCACAAAGGGATGCTCCATCAGGGAGAGCTGATGGTTTTCTCCCCGAACATCACGGATCACGAAATCAGGGGCCGTTTTGCCCTCCGCCATGTTCCTGTATCCCTCCATTCGTTCCCGGACCATTTCTGCAATATCCGATTCGCAGGTCTCATCCAGGTAGTGATCGGCCAGGTGGACCTGCACCCGTTCCATGCCCAGCATCTCGAACCCTTCCAGTAGATATTCCACCACGAAAGAGCGAAGCGCGGGATCAGGTGACACATTCACCATGACCCGGTCCACCGCCTCCGTGAAGGCCTCCTGCTGTTGTTCCCCGGAAAGGGTATCGTTCCTCCAGAGGGAGAGGTAGTCCAGCAGCTTGAAAGAATATACGGGGGCATGGAGCAGCAGGGGATCCTCAATGGCCGCATGGTTGAAGAAACAGGTTTTCAGGGTGTCGATCCGCTCCCGGTGAGACATATGCCCGGGCAGGAAGGGAGACCGGAATGCGTTCATGATGCGGGTGACATACAGACCGGGATAAACCGCCGCCATGGAGTCGATGAACCTGGTCCGTTCCCGCTGCAGCGCCTCGTATTCCTGCACCGACGCCTCGTACAGCGGGTTGAAGGGCTCCGGGGGATCCAGGGTTCGGTACAGCTCCAGGATCCGCTCCTCATACCGGATTTCATAATCGGCAAATTCATGATATACAGTGTTTTCAACGGAGCCGGCAAAGTAGGGAACGAGACCCCCTTCCCCGTCCCCGGTGAAAATATCCACATCCTCCCGGTTGAAAATGAACTCGATGAAAAGGTTTTCGGACCTGATCCCTTCGTACAGATCATTGAATATGATCCTGTACACACCCGGTTTATGCTGCTCCGTAAGCATGAAATAAAAAGAACCGGTCTCCGTCTCCATGCTGTCCACCACCGAGAAGCGGTCCCCGTAAAACGCGGCCAGGTAGATCTTCCCTTTGTCCGCATGCGCCAGGGTCCCCTTCACCACATAGGGCTGTCCCCGCACCAGGGAAACGGAGAGTAACAGCAGGAGACCTGCCTGGATCATGCGTATTGTATCCTTCCGTTCCATCACCGTGAAATTAATGATATCCGGATTAAAATAAAAACCGGAAGGGGGTGTCCAAGGATTTCCTTAATTTTGTAACGGCAGACAGGCTGATTTCACATTCTCTACACCATTGTACCATGGGTTCAGAACAAAAAGCTCCCCCCTCGTGGGTCACTGTGATCAGTAAATATAACCGTCCGGATAAATGGAAAAGTATCTGGCAGATCATGAATTCACTGGTGCCTTATATCATCCTCTGGGTCCTGATGGTCCTCAGCCTGGATATTTCCTACTGGATCACACTCGGACTGTCAGTCCTGGCAGCAGGTTTCCTGGTCCGCATATTCATCATCTTCCACGATTGCGGGCACCATGCTTTTTTCAGATCCGAAAAAGCCAACAAAATCGTCGGCACGATCCTGGGAAGCCTGACTTTCACTCCATATGAACGATGGCACAGTGACCATGCCACCCACCATCAGACTGTCGGCAACCTGGACAAAAGGGGCTCCGGCGATGTGTGGACACTGACGGTGGAGGAGTACCAGCAGCTGTCCCGCCGCGATAAATTCATCTACCGCCTTTACAGGCATCCCATCATTTTATTCGGGATCGCCCCTGTTTTATTGTTCGTCATCTGGTTCAGGTTCACCAACAGGTCCATGAGTGCCCCTGAGCGCAAAAGCGTATATATCACCAACCTGATCCTGCTTGTAACCATCACCGGCCTGATCCTGCTGATCGGCTGGAGGGCATATCTGCTCATTCAACTGCCGGTGATATATATCGCTTCCGGTATCGGTGTATGGCTTTTCTATGTACAGCACCAGTTCGAAGATGTCATCTGGGTACGCCAGGCCGAGTGGGATTATAAAAAAATTGCGCTGGAAGGGAGTTCCTACCTGAAACTTCCCGGAATACTGCAATGGTTCAGCGGAAACATCGGATTTCATCACATCCATCACCTGAGCCCCCGGATCCCGAACTATTATCTGGAAAAGTGTCAGAAGGAGAATGAAATGTTCAGTGAAATCAAGCCCGTTACGATCCTCCCCGCCCTCCGGACCATGAAATTCCGGTTGTGGGATGAGCAAGCCGGGAGACTGATCAGCTTCAGGCAGCTGAAAAGGCAGGCAGCCCATGCATGACCGCTCAAATTTCTTCCGTTGATTACGGATGCCGTTTCGTCACATTTCTTATTTTTACAAGACACGGGGCGTCGGCGGACAGGCTCTTTGCCACCCTGATGCAGGCTCTAACGACATCAAAATGAAGATCGATTATGACGTGAACCCGGGTTCACTGCAGACTGCACTGAAGGATTTCTGGGATCTGGCTTACGCCAAAACAAAACTGCTGGACCGGGAGTATGACCCCTCCCGGGGATCCCCGGTCTTTACGGTGGACGGGAAATACACCACCCGGGGGTGGACCGAGTGGACGCAGGGGTTTCAGTTCGGCATCCCCCTGCTGGTGTTCCGGGCCACGGGGGAAAAAGAAATGCTGGGGATCGGACGGAAAGGCACCTTTGAAAAGATGGCGGACCACCTCACCCATTTCGGGGTGCATGACCATGGGTTCAACAACCTGAGCACCTACGGGAATTTGCTGCAGGCAGCGGCGGAAGGGCTTTATGAGGCCTCCCCCGAAGAAATGGACTACTACCGGCTGGCCATCCGGGTCTCCGGTGCGGTGCAGGCCCGGAGGTGGACACGGACCGGGGATGGCGGGTTCATTTACTCCTTCAACGGTCCCCATTCCCTCTTCATCGACACCCTGCGCACCTGCCGGGTCCTGCTGGCCGCCCACCGGCTCGGACACCGGATGCTGGAAGAGAATGACAATGCGGCGGACCTGCAGGAGCGGGCCATCATGCACGCCCTGACCACGGCCGGTTACGCGGTCTATTACGGGACCGGGCGTGACAGTTACGATGTGCGGGGCAGGGTGGCCCATGAATCCATCTTCAATACGGTGGACGGAAGCTACCGCTGTCCCGGCTCCCAGCAGGGCTACTCCGGTTTTTCCACGTGGACCAGGGGACTGGCCTGGGCCATGCTCGGGTTCGGTGAAATGATGGAATACCTGGAAAGCGGAGGGGATGCAACGGATCAGGGTGCTGACATTTCAGCCGCAAAGAAGATCTTCCTGAAAGCAGCCAGGGCAACCTGCGATTTTTACCTGGAAAACTGCGCGTCTGACGGGATCCCCTACTGGGATACCGGGGCCCCTTCACTCCAAAGGCTGGGCCACTACCGTGACAGGCCTGCCGATCCCTTCAACGACCATGAACCGGTGGACAGCTCCGCGGCGGCCATCGGGGCGCAGGGGCTCCTGAGACTGGGCAGATATGTGGGTAAAACAGATCCGGAGGCGGGGGACAAATACTTCCGGGCGGGTCTCACCATCCTGCGCACGCTGCTTTCAGCACCCTATCTTTCCACCGGCCCGGGTCATCAGGGCATTTTGCTTCATTCCGTCTACCACCGGCCCAATGGCTGGGACCATATTCCCCCTGGCAGGAAAGTGCCCTGCGGTGAATCGGGCATGTGGGGCGATTATCATATGGCGGAGCTCTGCTACCTCACCACCAGGATCTCCCAAGCGGGGTATTACACATTCTTTGACCACATGGGCGGGAACGGGAATAATATTTCTTAAATTGCTCAGATATCTGTAAGGTTAATCATTCACGTAACAATCACCCGACATGGTACCCAGGATCCTCCTCCCGCTTTTACTCCTCCTGCTCATTGCCTGCAACCCGTCACCGAAGAAGCCCGCCGCCTCCGAACCGGAAACGTGGATCCAGCTGTTCAACGGTAAGGACCTGGATGACTGGATCATCAAGATCAACAAGCATCCCCTGGGGGAAAATTTCAACAACACCTTCCGGGTAAGGGACGGGATGATGGTGACCAGCTACGATGCATATGAAAACTTCGACGGGGAGTTCGGCCACATCTTCTACAAGACCCCTTTCTCGCACTACAAGCTGCGGGTAGAATACAGGATCGTGGGAGAGCAGGTACCCGGCGGGGCCGGGTGGGCCTACAGGAACAGCGGGGTAATGTTCCACGCCCGGCCGCCTGAAGAGATGCTGGTGGACCAGGAATTCCCGGTCAGCCTGGAAGCCCAGTTCCTGGGCGGGTCCGGGGAAGGGGAAAGGCCCACGGGGAACCTCTGTACCCCCGGGACCCACGTGGTGATCGGCGGCGAGCTGGTCACCCGCCACTGCACCAATTCCACCTCGGCCACCTACCACGGTGAGGAATGGGTCCGTTTCGAACTGGTGGTGTATGGCGACAGCCTTATCCACCACATCGTTGAGGGGGATACGGTACTGACCTATTCCAAACCCCGGATCGGAGGGGAGCTGCCCGAAGGGTTCCCCCTGCCGGAAGGAACCCCGGTCACATCCGGGTACATCGCCCTCCAGGCCGAAAGCCATCCCTTTGAGTTCCGGAAAGTGGAATTGCTGGATCTGAGCCGGTAGTCCCCGCACCAGACGCAACCTTTCCGGGGCAGCGCACATCTTTCCATTGTGATTTCCATTACGAACCCGGCACGGGAAGGATCCCTGCATGGAGCCGTTTTCCCATGTCCACTTAAACCTGTATGAAAATGAAAGGGTACCCTGACAAATTTGCGGTATGTGCTACGCTGATCTTCCTCTGCCTGGCTTTTCCGGGAAACGGACAGGACAGTTCGGAAGTGAACCGGCAGCTGCTGGACATGAAACTGGAACTGCTGGACTCGAAGATCGAACTGTTCAACTCCCAGCTGATGGTATGGGAGGAAAAGCCCCGGGAACTGGAGCGGAGACTGATGGCCGTGGACCGGAAAATAGAATCCCTGGACTTTGATCCTGTTTATATCAACGAAAGGCTGAACGAGATCGAAATGCTCATCGGGGATTACAACAGGGTCCGGGAGAAACCGGAACCGGTGAAAAAGGCCTTCATATCGCTGCGTCCCGATTCCATCCCCTTGGAACCCTACCTGACGGCCGTCTCCCTGAACCCGGTCCGGCTGGCAGAGGGTACGTTCCACATTACCTATGAGCGGGCCGTCACGCCGAAAATCGGGCTGAGCCTGTCCGGTCTTGCCACCTATGCCACGGAAGAGGGGCTCTCGGGGTATTACATGAGCAACCAGCGGCTGGAATATTACAACATTTCACTGGATTCATACATGCCCTATCACAACAAGAACATATCCGGCTACGGGGTGGTGCTGGAAATGAAGAATTACCTGCTGACAGACCATTACCGCAGGCAGCGGGCTCCTGTGGGGCTCTATGCCTCTCCAAGCCTGATGTTCCGGAGGCTCTGGCTCACCGGTATTTCGGAATATGTGTTCGAGGATGAATGGATCACGGAAGAGGTCACCCAGCTGCTGAATATATATACAGCCGGGGTCAATGTGGGATGGAAATTCAGCCTGATCAAAGTGCTTTACCTGGATGTGTACGCGGGGGGACAGATCCGGTTGTCCAAATATGACAACCAGGATGGATTCACCAAATACAAGAGCCTGGGCAACATTGATTTTTCAGGGGTTTCCCCCACTTTCGGGATCAGCATCGGGATCCTCAGGTGACCGGCCTGTCAGCGGTGTGCCTCCACCCTGAAACCGCCCGTTCCGCAAATGATCTCGTTCCGTGGGGATAATCCCCGGACCAGGATGATATACGCACCCGGGCCGGATGCGGCCTTGAAACTTATTTCCCTCGCGTCACCCGGACCGAGCCTGAGGCTGCCGGTCCACATCAGGGTGTTCCTGCTGTCCGGGATCCTTTCGCTCGAGGGGTCCGGGTCGGGTTGTCCGGCCGGGTCCGGGTCGGGTTGTCCGGCCGGGTCCGGGTCAGGCTGCACTGCCGGATGAAAGGCCTGGTAATCGAAAAAGTAAGAGCCGCCGGGCAGGTCCACCGATGCCATATCCCCTTCCCTGGAGGTGAATGCCAGCACCCCGCCGTAAAACATGCTCCCCCGTACGTACACTTCGTTGATCAGTTCAATCTTCAGGATCTTTGCGGGATCCACGGCAAGGACAGCTTGCTGGTCAAATACCGGGATCCCGTCCATGAGGATCAGGGGAGGGAGGTGATCGATCATGTTGTTCCGGCTCTCGATCTTCAGGTACGGCTCCCCCTTGCTGTATTTCACGTATACATCGGGGACCAGGTTCTCAAAGACCTCTGTCATGGTGGGCAGGTTCACATAATCCTCCGTACGGATGGTCTCCGAAGGAGCGCCGTAAAAAGGCACGGCCTTTGCAGTCCCGCCCACCGAATCAGGGTCTGCCGGATCCGGACTGAAGGCCATGGCAAGCTGCATGTTCATGACCATGCGCGTGGCTGACTCCCTCCGGGAAGGTGAAAGATCGAACGGCACCGGGGAAAATGGCAGCGGATCGGTGGCAAAATCCTGGTCAATGCGAATGGAGTAGCCCGCTGCGGAAGGCTCCGCCGCCACGAACAGCTCGCAGGTCCCCGTCCTTTCGGGCAGGGTTACGATGAACCGGCCCGACTCATCGGTGAGGACACCGAAATATTCGGGATTTTCCCCGAGCATGGAAAAATGCAGGCGCCTGGGGGCCTGGGAGGCCAGGGAGGAATCCCCGGCCGGGACTACACTTCCGGAAACTGAAATCCCGCGGATCTCGGGGAGAAGATCCAGACTAAACCCGGTGATCCCCGCTCCTCCGGGAAGGGTCCTGGTGCCACCAGGGGTCATGGGATCTTGAGGGATCCCCTCCAGCAGGGTGTCGGCCAGTCCGGCCGGCACCACGGTCACACAGTAATCGCCCGCTGAAAGATAAGTCTCTTCCGGGATGGACAGCGACAGGGTAACCGTTTCTCCGGGCAGGTAAACGTCCTTTTCAGCGGAACAATCGATCAGCCTCCGGGCCCCCTGTTGTGGTCCGGTCATGCCAGCCGGTGGAGTCTGGACCTCCCCGGAACCGGGGCCATTCCCGGAACCCAGGCCATTCCCGGAACCGGGGCCATTCCCGGAACCGGGGCCATTCCCGGAACCGGGGCCATTCCCGGAACCGCTGGTCCCGTTCAATACTTCCCTTGAATAGGGATTGATGATGGTGAGGGGGACATAGCAGTAGGCCAGGGGACCGAAATTCCGCATCCAGCGGGTATAGGCCCGGAGGTAATAGTTGCCTGTGACGGTACCCGGTGGGACCTCAAGGAATCCGGCGCTCCCTTCGCTTCCATGGGGGTATTTCGCCCCCGCCACCGCCTCCCCGGAAGGGGTGACCAGCTCCACGTACAACACCCTGCTCAGGGGCTCCTCCGCCGCCGATCCGTTGATCCTGTAAAATGAGCGGAACCGGATGGACTCGCTCACCGCATACATGCCCCGGTCGGTGAACAGGGTCACCTGCTCGGTTATCCGCACAGCTTCGGCGTCCGGATTGCCGGGGTCACCCTGTGCCTGGAGCGTGCAGGATGTGTTCCCGGTCCAGCCTGCAAGGCATCCCAACAGGACAAACCCGGGCCATATGCGGTGTATGCTATTCATCTTCATACCAGAAATCAGGAGGTACAATGGTGCCGCCACTCAGCCTGCAGTCAAAACATCGCTGTTCGGCGGTGGCATACGGAGGACCAAGTCCCATGGGCGCCAGGGAATACATGTAATAGGGATAGCTTTCCCAGAATTCCCCCAGCAGATGCGGGCTTGCGATGGTGTCCGTTTCGCAGTAGGCCGGAGCAGGTGTGCGGAAACCGAACCGGCACCTGAAGGTGATCCGTTTTTCCTTTACCTGGGAGGCGTAAAAGTATCCCAGCACCTGTTCCGTTTCGTCATGCACGTTGCAGATGTTACCGGGCACAGTGGAGGGCTGGGTTTCATAGAAACTGCCCGTTTCGGTCAGCTGGACCCGGGTCTGTTCCCAGAACCGGTACGCCTCGCCGGATAATGAATGCTGGGAGATCAGGAGGCTGAATTTGTGTTTCAGCCTGGGGGACTGGTTCGATACGAAGTTCAGCGGAAACCTGGTCAGCTCGTTGGTGGTCAGGTGCGCGGTGGAAGCTGCATGGATCTCCGGGATATTCAGGGTCTTGTAACAGATATACAGCGAATCGGTAGGGTATTCAAACTCGTTGAAGACCACCCCGTCCCAGATCGCTCCGATCAAAAAATTGGCGTGGTATTCATAGGTTTCCTGCAGCTTCCACATGATATTCCTGGAATCCTTCTCACCGCCTTTCACATCCACATAAAACTGAATCCCGTAATACGTATCACCCTCAGCGGTACTCGCCTGGCTAACCTCCTCATAGTACAGGTTTTCCGGCTCAGGACAGGAAAGCAGCGAATCGTAGGTCGATTCATACTGTTCCCCGTCAGGCGTGTTGATAATCAGCCTGTAAGCTCTGTTCAGGCCCAGGAACTCCCCGTCCAGGTCCGCCCTGTACCTCCCCGGAGAATCTTCCGTAAAGGTTGCCACCATCCCGCCGGTCTCCTCCACGCGGACCACACATCCCTCCAGCGGAATGAATTCCGGTTCTGCCAGCCTGGACGAGCGGCTGACCTCCACAAAATGGGCTCCGGGCCGGTCCGTGATCCTGCCGCTCACCACCAGGGTTCCCTCCGTTTCATCGATATCCGGCTGGAACGGGTCCACGCAGGAAACCGCAAATATGACCAGGGACCCTGTGAGCAGGTATTTAATCACTCGCATAATTGCCCAGTTTGAAGTTCCAGGACAGGGTAATGATCGGCCGGCCGAACACGGAGAGCTTGTACCCGTTCAGATTCCCTCCCTCGTTCCGGTAATAGACCGAATAGGCATTCTTCCTTCCCGTCAGATTGTAAATATTCAGCATCCAGTAGCTGTGTGC
>Ga0209205_1000096_pt1 | contig 15347 bp, 10 predicted proteins | sample ZodSprso05mmetaG_FD_184133 | JGI IMG/M metagenome (GOLD analysis project Ga0209205, IMG submission 184133) | Hot spring sediment microbial communities from Zodletone spring, Oklahoma to study Microbial Dark Matter (Phase II) - Zodletone Spring... ... | reverse complement strand
GTAAAAACCGTTTCGGGTCCACTTCCGAGATCGGGGTGTTTGAAATGACCGGGGAAGGACTGCGCCAGATCAGGAATCCCTCGGAACTGCTCATCAACCAGCACCCCACTGACCTTAGCGGATCGGCCATCGCCGCCAATGTGGAAGGGATCAGGCCCTTCCTGATCGAGGTCCAGGCCCTGGTCAGTTCTGCCGTATACGGTACGCCCCAGCGCACTTCCACCGGTTTTGACATCCGCAGGCTCAGCATGCTGCTGGCCGTGCTGGAAAAGCGTGCTTCATTCAAACTGGCCAGCAGGGATGTATTCATTAATATCGCGGGAGGACTCCGGGTGGATGATCCGGCCATTGACCTGGCCGTCGTCTCGGCTGTACTCTCCTCCACGGTGGATATTCCCGTGGATCAGCATACCTGTTTTGCGGGAGAAGTGGGCCTGTCGGGTGAAGTAAGGCCGGTGAACCGGATCGAGCAGCGGCTCGGTGAAGCCGATAAGCTGGGAATGAAAAGGATCCTTCTGCCCGCCTACAACAAAAAACGGATCGATACCGGCAGGTACGGCCTGGAAATTGTTGAGGTAAGCAGGGTACAGGAAATCCCCAAACATCTGTTCGGCTGATGAACGGAGCGGATCCCATGAACCTGCCCCTGTTCAGGGCGGATTACATCCAGAGGGTTCCCCATTACCCGGTCCGGATCCCGGATATCAGATCGGGCGGCGAATACTATTTCGAAACCGGCAGCGGGTTGCAATACCAGGTCATGTTCGCGGAGAAAAAAAGCAGTACCCTGGAACACATTGTGAATTTCAGCGTCCTGAGCGAAGAGTACGATGATGAATACAGCATCACCAACAGGGGTGAAATTTACAGAGTCATCTCCACGGTGGTGGAGATCATCCGCCTCTATCATGAAAACCATGCCTGCTCCGTCAGTTACGAATTCAGCGGGGAGTTCAAAGATGGCAACCCAAAACGGAAAACCAGCATCCGTACCTTCCTCTTCTACCGCAAAGCAAAACAGATCGTTCATCCCTCCTGGGATGTGGAGCTGGCAGGAAACCGGGTGCTGGTCCGAAGGAAAAGAAACAGGAGGTGAAATGAAGGATTGGATCCTGGATATCAACCGGCTTACCCTGGAAACAGGGAAAGGAACACTTGTCCGCGGGATCAGCCTGAAACTGGAACGGGGCAAGTTCACAGGACTGGCCGGGGAATCCGGTTCGGGAAAAACCCTCACGGCATTGTCCGTGCTGAGACTTTTACCCCCTGCCGTGCAATTAACATCCGGGTCGATCCTGTTTTCCCCTGCGGAAGGGCCCCGGGTCGATCTGGCCACCCTTCCCCCGAAAAAAATGTTTCAAATCCGGGGGAACAGGATATCCATGATCTTCCAGGAGCCCATGACATCCCTCAATCCTTCCATGCGTTGCGGGAAACAGGTTTCGGAGGTGATCCGGATCCACCAGGGCGGTGACCGCCCTGCGCTGCGTAGCCGGGTGCTGCATCTGTTCGATGAAGTTAAACTGCCCGATCCCCGGAGTATATACAATGCCTGGCCGCATTTGCTGTCGGGCGGACAAAGACAGCGGGTGATGATCGCCATGGCCCTCGCCACCCGTCCGGAACTGGTCATTGCAGACGAGCCGACCACCGCTCTGGACGTGACCGTGCAGAAAAGCATCCTGGACCTGCTGGCAGAACTGCGCGAAAAGTACCATCTATCCATCCTTTTTATCACGCATGATCTGACGGTACTCAAACAGATTGCCGATCACATGGTGATCATGTACCGGGGTGAAGTGGTGGAATCGGGCAGCACAGACCGTATCCTCACCACCCCTGAGGCGCCCTATACCAGAGGATTGATAGCCTGCAAACCCGGACTGGACCGAACACCCTACCGGCTCCCCACCCTGTCGGATTTCATGGCCGGGAAAAAACCGGGAACACGGGAGCTGAAAAGGACGGTCGTTCCCCCGGATACCGTGCCGCTGCTACGCATCCGGAACCTTTCCAAATGGTATGCGAGGGACCGCGGAAAAACGGTGGTGAAAGCGGTCGATGAAGTCAGTTTTGATGTATTTGCCGGAGAAACCATGGGGCTGGTGGGGGAATCTGGATGCGGAAAAACCACCCTCGGAAGGACCATATTGCGATTGATCGGAGCCACTTCGGGGGATATCGATTACAGGGGAGAAAACCTGCTGGCCTGTTCCCGGTCCGAGCTCAGAAAAATCCGGAGCAGCATCCAGGTGGTGTTCCAGGACCCCTATTCATCGCTGAGTCCCCGGAGGACGGCAGGACAGATCGTCCGCGAACCCATGGAGATCCATGGGATCGGGACCAACAGGACAGAAAGAAATGCGCGGGTACAGCATCTGCTGGAACAGGTGGGACTCACGGGTTCAGATATGGACCGGTACCCGCATGAATTTTCGGGGGGACAGCGTCAGCGCATCGGCATCGCCAGGGCCCTGGCCTGTGAACCCGAATTCGTAATCCTGGACGAGGCGGTTTCGGCACTGGATGTGAGTGTGCAGGCCCAGATCCTGAACCTGCTCAATGAACTGAAACAGGCTTACGGGCTTACCTATATTTTCATCTCCCACGACCTTACGGTGGTCAGGTACATGTCAGATCGCATTCTGGTCATGAAAGACGGCTCAATTGTGGAGTCAGGAACCCCTGAATCGATCTACACAACGCCCTCACATCCTTACACCGGTAAGCTGATCCGGTCGATTCCCGGATGATCAGAACTCGTCAAACCCGCTGGAACCGGCCTCGGCAATGTCCGGGCAATCCAGATTCAGGAAAAAGTCCATGGGCTTATCGAATTCATCTTCCTGGGTGATGTTCAGCGTGGTATCCGCATATACCCGCTTCAGGAATTCCGCGTAAATGGGAAGTGCCACATTCCCGCCTGCTCCCATGCCCAGCATATCGAAATGGATGGAACGGTCCTCACCGCCCACCCAGGCCCCGGCAGTCAACCTGGGGGCCAGTCCGATGTACCATCCATCACTCTGGTTCTGGGTGGTCCCTGTTTTTCCCGCAAGCTCACCTTCGAATTCATAAAAATGCCTCAGCCGGTTGGCCGTTCCCGCATAGTATTCCCCCATATACTGCCCTGTCATATCCACCACATTCCTGAGCAGGGTAAGCATGAGGTAGGCGGTCTCCTCACTGATGGCTTCCGTTTCCCTGGGATGGAACGTGGCGATCACATTGCCGTACCTATCCTCGATCCGGGTTACATAATTCGGGCTCACATAGATCCCGCTGTTGGAAAAAGTGTTGAAAGCCCCAAGCATTTCTTCAAGGGAAATATCAGAGGGCCCGTAGATCAAACTCGGCACGGGATCAATATAGGAGGTTACGCCCATTTTGCGCATGATCCGGATGACATTCTCGGGATTGAAATTCTTGAACAGCCAGGCCGAAACCCAGTTATGGGATGTGGCAAGTCCCCATTTGAGCGAAACCTTCTTTCCTTCGAATTTAAGGCTGGGTGCCCTCGGGGTGTATGTGGAATCATTGACCACGTCCTCGAAAGTGATGGGGACCAGCGGGATCATTTCACACGGGGAATAGTTTTCCTGCATGGCCAGGAGATACAGGAAAGGTTTGATGGTGGAGCCCACCTGCCGCCTGCCCTGGTAAACGTGTTCATACTGGAAATAACGGTAATTATGTCCGCCCACAAAAGCCCTGACCTGTCCGGTTACAGGATCCATGGCCATGAATCCCGCCCGTAGGATATGCTTCATATACCTGATGGAATCCATGGGACTCATCACCGTATCCACCGGTCCGTCCCAGGAGAAGACCTGCATGCGGACAGGCTGGTCGAAGACCTGCAGAATGGAATCCCATGAGACCCCGGCGGCAGCAAGGTGCTGGTAGCGTTCGGTCCACCTGACGGTACGATACAGGATCTGCCGGATCTCCTCCCTGGAGATATCCTCGAAGGGTGCATTGGTTCTTCCCTTTTTTTCCCTGAAGAAAGCCGGTTGCAGATAATCCTTCATCTGCACTTCAACCGCTTCTTCCGCATACTGCTGCATCTTGTAATTGATGGTGGTAAAGATCTTCAGTCCGTCCCTGTACAGGTTGTACTGTGTCCCGTCGGGTTTGTAGTTTTTATTGATCCATCCGAACAGGGGATCGGTGGCCCACCTCAACGAATCCCTCCTGTATCGCTCCCATTCCAGTATCCCCGCATTTTTTCCCGGAAGCTGTGGCTTGTCCTTATTCATGAACTCGGAGAGGAAAATCCGAAAATGTTTCGCGTATCCCGAAAGGTGACTGGCCAGGTTGTAATCGATGCTGATGGGCTGCTGTTTCACCGAATCCGCAACCTCGCGATCGATATAGCCATACTTTTCCATCTGGCCCAGCACCGTGTTCCGCCGGTGGAACGATCGAACCGGATTAATCCTGGGGTTGAATGCGGTCGGTGCCTTCAGCATGCCCACAAGGATGGCCGCCTGGTCCAGGGTAAGCGAATCGGGCGTTGTATTGAAAAAAGTCCGCGCCGCAGATTGGATCCCCACGATGGATTCCCCCCCGAAAGCCACCGTATTCAGATACATCACAATAATTTCATCTTTCGTGTAACTCCGTTCCAGCCTGACTCCTGTATTCCACTCCTTGAATTTCATGACGGCCATGTGGGCGGCTTTTCCTATACTGGTGCGGCTCACTATGGTATCTCTGGGGAAAAGGTTCTTGGCCAGTTGCTGTGAGATGGTACTCCCGCCTCCTTCATCCCGGCCCAGGATAAGCGACTTCACCAGTACGCGTGCGAGGCTCCGCATATCGATCCCCGAATGACTGTAGTAGCGCACATCCTCGGTGGCTACCAGGGCATCCACCAGGTAGGGCGAAAGATCCCTGAAATTCACGAAGGTCCTGTTCTCAATAAAATATTTGCCAAGCAACTCCTGATCCTCGGTAATGATCTCCGAGGCAAGATTGGTCTGGGGATTCTCCAGCTGTTCAAATCCGGGCATGAATCCCATCTTCCCGTGTCCGATTAAAATCATGATCACGACGAATGCCACAACAGGCAGGGCATAGAGGGACCATAAAATAATAAGGTATTTCCTGGTTTTGCTGGGTGTAAGCACCATGGATCGCTTTGTTTGCATCAAAAATAGTAATTATTTGCACCAAAATTTTGACGATGGGCGCTCATTTGATTTAATTTGTGGTCGATTTGAAAACGAGGGAATGTGCAAAAAATGATAGAGAATCTGGTAATTGTTGAGTCTCCCGCCAAAGCCAAAACCATAGAAAGGTTTCTTGGAGAGGAGTATACGGTAAAATCAAGTTTTGGTCATATCCGCGACCTCGCCAAAAAAAACCTGGGAATAGATATCGATCAGGAATTCACCCCCAGGTACATTGTTCCTGCCGATAAGAAAAAGGTGGTGAAGGAACTGAAAGAGCTTGCTGCAAAATCAGGCACCGTGTGGCTCGCCACCGATGAAGACCGTGAAGGGGAGGCCATTGCCTGGCATCTTTACAGGGAACTGGACCTTGATAAAGACCGTACGCGCAGGATCGTGTTTCATGAGATTACCAGGGATGCCATCCATAAAGCCCTCGAGAATCCCAGGTTTATTGATGAGGACCTGGTCAATGCACAGCAGGCCAGGAGGATCCTGGACCGCCTGGTCGGATTTGAATTATCCCCGCTTCTGTGGAAAAAAATCAAACCTTCGCTGTCGGCAGGACGGGTACAATCCGTAGCCGTCAAACTGATCGTTGAAAAAGAACGTGAGATCCAGGAATTCACTCCCAGAAAATATTTTAGGGTTACCGGGATTTTTGCCGTTCCTGACGGCAAGGGAGGCTGGAACCAGTTCAAAGCCGAACTTTCCAAGCGTTTCAATACCGCCGGGGAAGCACGCAATTTCCTGGAAAACTGTAAAAACAGTGCCTTCACGGTAAAGGCTGTGGAGATGAAACCCATCAGCAAATCTCCTGCCCCTCCCTTTACCACCTCCACCCTGCAGCAGGAAGCCAGCCGTAAACTGGGATTTTCCGTGAACCAGACCATGTCGGTGGCACAGCGGCTTTATGAATCGGGTAAGATCACCTACATGCGTACCGATTCGGTCAATCTATCCAGTCTGGCCATCGGGACTGCCGCCAAAAGGATCCGGGAGATATTCGGTGAAAACTATTTAAAATCCAGGAATTTCACCACCCGTTCCAAAGGCGCCCAGGAAGCGCACGAGGCCATCAGGCCTGCCTACATGGATCAGGCTTCGGTGGAAGGAACCAGGCCGGAACAGCGACTCTATGAGCTGATCTGGAAACGGACCATCGCTTCCCAGATGAGCGAGGCGAAACTGGAAAAAACCACGGTTACCATCAAGATCTCAAACGCTCCCGAGCATTTTGTGGCCACGGGAGAAGTCCTGAAATTTGACGGTTTCCTGAAAGTGTATATGGAATCCAGTGATGAGGAGCAGGAAGAGGAAACCCGGGGCCTGCTCCCGGAGATGAAGGTCAATGAAAAAGTTACCTGCGAGGAGATCGAGGCCGCGGAACGTTCCACCAGTCAGCCTCCCAGGTATACGGAAGCCAGCCTGGTGAAAAAAATGGAGGAACTGGGGATCGGGCGCCCTTCCACCTATGCACCCACCATTTCGACCATTCAGCAAAGGGAATACGTGGTCAGGGAAGACCGTCAGGGAAAAGAACGGGAAATGGCCCGGATCGTCCTGAAAGGTGACTCCGTTTCGGAGGGGAAGGTACAGGAAAAATTCGGCTTTGAAAAGGGGAAACTCTTTCCCACGGATATCGGCATGATCGTGAATGATTTCCTGGAGCAGAATTTCACCGACATCATGAATTATAATTTCACAGCCACCGTGGAGAAGGAATTTGATGAGATCGCGGTTGGGAAAGTGGACTGGCCGCGCATGATCCGGGATTTTTACGATCCCTTCCATGCCAAAGTGGAATCCACAACGGAACAATCGGATAAGTCGAAAGGAGAGAAACTGCTGGGGAAGGATCCGGAAACCGGGAAACCTGTCTCCGTCAAGATCGGCCGGTATGGTCCCATTGCACAGATCGGAGAAGCAGGTGACGAAGAAAAACCCCGTTTTGCCAGTCTGAGAAAGGGTCAGAGCCTGGAAACCATTACCCTCCAGGAAGCACTGGACCTGTTCAGGCTGCCCAGGAACGTGGGCACCTATGAGAACGAAGAGGTGGTGGTCAGTACGGGCAGGTACGGCCCTTATGTCCGCCACAAATCCAAATTTTACAGCCTCGGAAAAGAGGACGATCCTTACCAGATCGGCATAGAACGGGCCATTGAGATCATCGAGGAAAAGAAGACCCGGGAGAAGAACAGGATCATCAACGCATTCCCGGAAGAACCGGAACTGCAGGTTCTGAACGGCCGTTACGGCCCATATATCTCCTTCAAAAAGAAGAACTACCGGATTCCCAAAAGCAAAAATCCGGCTGAACTGACCCTGGAGGAATGCAGGCAGTTGATTGAAAAAGCAGATTCCAGGTCAAAAAAAGGCACCTAATAAACAGTCAACCCAATGGATCTCAACGGATATTTCGATCCTGTAAGTCTTGAAAGGCCACGGTTCGGATACCTCCCGGAAACAGCATCTTTCAGTCACCATATTTCGGTCCACACCCCTGACCGTCCGATCCGCGAACTTGACAGGCACCAGGTGGCTATTTTTGGTGTGCCTGCAGATGAAAATGGGTGTATCAAAGGGAGCGGGGATGCACCGGATCATGTTCGCGATCAACTCTACCGGCTCAGGAGGATAAACCGAAACCTGAGGATCTATGACCTGGGGAATGTGAAAAACACCGGGAAGATCAGTAATACCTATTATGCGATCAGGGATATCCTGATGGAACTGAACGAACGCCGGATCGTCACCGTCATGCTGGGGGGTTCGCAGGACCTCAGCCACGGGGTATTCCTTGCCCTGGAAAAGGCGGAAGGACTGCACCAGGTGCTTACCGTAGACTCCATGCTTGATTTTACCCCGGAGGAGGGTGCTTCCATCGACTCGAGGAATTACCTGAACCAGCTGCTTAAACCAGCCGCAGCCAAAAAATTCAGTTACATAAACCTGGGCCATCAGGCTTATTTCGTGACTGACGAGCAGATTGAAAGGCTGGAAAAAACATATCTCCAGAGTATCCGACTGGGTGAGGCACGCAGCAACCTTCAGCATGCAGAACCGCTGATCCGTGATTCGGTTTTTCTGGGGATTGACCTGGGAGCGGTGAGGCATGCAGATGCTCCCGGGGTATCCATTGCTTCACCCAATGGATTCTCGGGGGATGAACTCTGTCAGATCACACGGTATGCGGGACTCAGCGAAAAACTTGGCACCGTGGGATTTTTTGAGTTCAATCCTTCCACGGATCTCAATGAACAGACCGCCCACCTCACCGCACAGGCAGTCTGGTATTTTATTGAGGGTGTTACCCACCGGATCAGGGAGAATCCACTGGATACACCCGAGCATATGAAAAAGTTCATTGTCAATCTGAACGCTGCAGGGCACGACATCATTTTTCACAAAAGCACCCTTTCGGAAAGATGGTGGATGGAAATTCCCGTCAAGAATCCTGTGACTGGGTATAACTTTTTTGTTTCATGTTCGTATGAGGATTACCAGCAGGCCTGTAATCAGGAAATACCGGACCGCTGGTGGCGATATTTGCACAGGCTGGGTAATGAAACAGGATAAAATCCGTTTTATTATCAGATTTTGTGCGGTTTTTTGAACAAGAAAGAATGTGAATCATGCACCCGGTTATGAACATTGTGCTGTTAACAATATTTGTCTGGCACTTTTATTTTTGTTTAATTTACAAGAGCATACAAAACAGAGCCTTGAAAGCAACACAGCCTTTCCGGTAATCCATGAAAACAACGGTTGTTATCATCATTTTCAGTTTCATTTCGCTGCATATCATGGCACAGCAAGATCCGAAATTCAGCCAGAACATGTTCCTGGTCCCCGTCTACAATCCGGGTGCCGTGGGGAGCAGTGACAGGATCTGCCTTGCCGCTGCTTTCAGGAACCAGTGGACCGGTCTTCCCGATGCTCCCGTCATCTCCACGTTCTCGGCCCACATGCCGCTCAGGTTTCTCGGACGGACCCACGGGATCGGGATCAATTTGATGAATGACAACCTGGGATTCAGCAATGATTTTCTTTTCAGCGCTGCTTATGCCTTCCGGATTGATCTGGGCAGGGGAAACCTGGGTATCGGCACCAGCCTGGGTGTGGCCAACCAGTCGCTCAGCCCGACCTGGGAAGGAGCCGATGTCATTCAGCCGGAATCGGATAATGCCATCCCGTTTAACGGGGGGAGCGTATTCGGTTTTGACATGGGTCTGGGGGTATTCTACAATTCCGATAATTTTTATGTGGGGGCATCCACTACCCACCTGAACCAGACTTCTTTTGATTATCCCGAGGAAATTGCCGAAACGAAACTGATCCGGCACTATTACCTCCACGCCGGATATAACATCCAGCTGACCAACCCGATGTTCGAGATCATGCCTTCGGTCATGCTCCAGACAGACATGCGGTCCAACCACATTTACCTGAATACCAACCTCAGATACAATAAAAGGTTCTGGGGAGGAGTTTCATATTCTGTCGGAGGTGCCATAACGGCACTTTTCGGCATCGAATTATTGAACGGGATCATGGTCGGATATTCTTATGATTTTGAACTTTCGCCCCTGATGAAATATAACAGCGGAACGCATGAAGTCACGGTGCGATATTGTTTCAATCTGAGTGTTGACAAGAGTCCGCAAAAATATGAGAGCATAAGATTTTTGTAAAATTTATCTATATTTAAACTGAGTTTTTTTAACTGAATTGAGTTGTATAACGTCTGTTTTTGCATTTTTTTAACCACTTGACTATGAAACGAAAAGTCGTCTTAGTTGTCTTAGCGGCAATCATTGCAGGTTGCAGCACCTACGATAACGGAGAACTGGTAGGTGTTCCGGGAAGGAAGGCGTACGCTGAGCCAGATCCGTATGGTATGGTCCCCATTCCTGCCGGATCGTTCCTTATGGGACCAAGCGACCAGGATGTCACCTGGACCCAGAATTCCATGAACAGGACAGTCGCAGTGGATGCATTCTGGATGGATGAAACAGAGATCACCAATAATGAATATCGGCAGTACGTCAACTGGATCCGTGATTCCATTATCCGCAAAGAGCTCGCCATCCAGGGTGTGGAAGATTTCATTGCCAAGGACAGGGAAGGACAGCCCCTCGAAGACAGGGACGGTGAACCGATCATCGACTGGAATGCGTCTCTTGACATGTCCAGGGACAAGGAAGGAAACATAGCCCAGATCATTGAGGATTTGGGTATCTACTACAGTGGAGCTGACGCATTGTTGTCCTCCTCCAGGGAACTCAACGTGACCAAACTGATCTATAACTTTTACTGGGTGGATCTGGAGCAGGCCTCCCGTGCCACCAACCGTTTCCGTCTGGATTACTCGGGTGGATCCACCGATCCGGTGGTTCAGTATGATGGCGTGGTAACCAGGCCGGACGGCACCCAGGAGGAAGTCACCAGCAGGGGCTCTTTTGTGAACAGGGACTGGGTGCTCGTATACCCGGACACCCTGGTTTGGATTGCCGATTTTACTTATTCGTACAATGAGCCCATGGCCAATATGTATTTCCATTCACCCTCCTACGACAACTATCCCGTGGTGGGAGTGAACTGGAAACAGGCCAAAGCATTCTGTATCTGGAGGACCAATTACCTGAACAGAGCCCTGACAGCCAGCAGGCAACCCACCGTGCAGGATTACAGGCTTCCCATCGAGGCAGAGTGGGAATATGCAGCCAGGGGAAACCTGGACAACAGCATGTATCCATGGGGCGGCGTATACCTGAGAAATAAACTGGGTTGTTTTATTGCCAATTTCAAACCCCTCAGGGGAAATTATACGGACGACGGTGCCATGTATCCGGCCAGAGTGGGCTTTTACGGCTATGCCAATGAATTCGGACTTTACGATATGGCCGGGAACGTAGCCGAATGGACCCTCACCGCCTATGATCCTTCAGCGTATGTGTTTTCGCACGATATGAATCCCTATTATAACTACAATGCCAAACCTGACGACCCTCCCGTTATGAAACGCAAGGTGATCAGGGGCGGTTCCTGGAAGGATATTGCACGTTACCTCCAGGTGAGTACACGTGATTACGAGTATCAGGACACAGCAAAATCCTATATCGGATTCAGGTGTGTACGTTCCTATTTGGGTCAAAACTAATTCAAAAATCTGCTATATGGGAATTACAGAAATTGTTCAAAGTTCGGGCTGGAAGAGTTTTACGGCTAAGTTATACGGCTTTGGAGCATCCGTTGTGCTTGTAGGAGCATTGTTTAAGATCCAGCACTGGCCTGGAGCCGGTATCGCGCTGACTGCCGGACTGCTCACAGAGGCAGTGATCTTCTTTTTCTCAGCCTTTGAACCGCTTCACGAGGAGCTCGACTGGACACTCGTTTACCCGGAACTTGCAGGCATGTCCGATCCCGATGAAATAGACGAATACAAGGAACAGGCCATTGCGGACCGGAATGTGGGTCTGCAGAAATTCGATGAACTGTTCCAGCAATCCCAGATCAATGCAGAAGATGTCCGCAGCCTTGGAAAACATCTGAATACCATTGCTTCCACCACCGAGTCCATCGGGGATATTACCACGGCCTCCCTCGCTACCAAGGAGTACTTCGATAAGATGGGGACCGCCGCACAGAACATGGATAATGTGGCCACGGCGTACGGGAGCAACACAGGTGCACTGAATGAATCGGTGAACACCCTGGCGGCAGCTTACAAGAAGTCCGCATCGCTGATTGATCAGAAGGGACTGGAGATCGCCGACAGATTTGCCGCTTCCAGCGCCAACCTGACAGCCACCTATGAGGCCATGTCAGGAGAAGTGAAACAGGAGCATGCGAGCATCTCCCAGAGCCAGAAGAAGTTCAACGAACAACTGGAAGCCCTCAACCGGAACCTGTCTGAGCTCAATGCTTCCTATACGGATCAGGTAAAAGGAAGCAAGGAACATCTGCAGGGTACCTCCGGAGTGTACAAAGGGCTGAGCGAAATGATCAACAGCCTGAAAGTCTCTGTGGAAGAAACCCAGAAATACAAGGAGGAGATTGCGAAACTCAGCGAAAGCCTGTCCGAGTTGAACAACATATATGGCAATATGCTCTCGGCAATGAGCATCCGTAAAAAATAATAAATCTTTAATCCTGATCTATGGCACACGGTAAAGAAACACCGAGACAAAAAATGATCGGTATGATGTATTTGGTGCTGACAGCCATGTTGGCACTGAATGTGTCAAAAGAGGTGCTGGATGCTTTTACACTGGTGGACGGGGGACTTGTGACCACCACCCAGAATTTTGCCGCCAAGAATGCCGGCCTTTATGACAGATTTGCCATTGCCCATGAACAGAACCCGGAGAAGGTAGAGGAATGGCTGAATAAGGCAGAAGAGATGAGGAGAAGGTCCCATGAACTGTACGATTTCATCAATGAGTGCAAGAAAGAGATCGTCATGGTCAAGGAAAAGGATGCCATACAGGATAACCAGGTGATGCTGGCCGAGGTAGAGGTAAAGCAAAATACGGATATCCCGGCCCAGATCATGGTTGTAGAGAAAAAAGGAGTGGAACTGAAAGCCAAGATCGATGAACACAGGGAATATATGCTCTCTCTGATCGATGATAAGGAAAAAAACGCAACCACCACCGAAGCCGTCGAAGAGACACTCAGTACGGACATACCCGACGTGGATCTTGAGCACCGCAGTAAAAGAGGGGCCACTCCCACCTGGGAATCCACCTACTTTGAACATCTTCCCCTGGCTGCAGTCATTACCCTCCTTTCAAAAATGCAGGGGGATGTGAGGAATGTGGAGGCGGAAATGCTCAACTACCTGCTGAGTCAGATTGGGGAAGGCGATATTCCTGTTAATACGCTGGAAGCGGTGGTGATCCCCGAATCCAATTACGTGTTCAAAGGACAGCCATACCGGGCAAAGGTATTTCTGGCCGCATACGACTCCACCAAGATGCCCGAAGTGATCCTGAGTGACGGAACGGTCCTTGACGTAGAGGCCGGCAAAGGAGTATATTCCACCGTCTCCAATACCATCGGGATTCGCCGGTGGGGCGGGACCATCCAGCTTGAAAATGAAGGAAATGTCATCAGCCGGTCGTTTTCAGCCGAATATGAAGTGGCCGAAGCCAATGCGACCATCTCGGCCACGGCCATGAATGTGTTCTATCGCGGTGTGGACAACCCGGTGGCCATTTCCGCCGGCGGTGTGGCCGAACGGGATGTGGTGGGCAGGATCTCTTCCCCCCATACCATCAGCAGGGTGGGTGCCGGCACCTACATCGTACGCCCGGGGGCCCAGGGAAATGAGGCCGTCGTCAGTGTATATGCAAACCTGGACGGAACCCAGAGGCTGATGAACAGAATGACATTCAGGGTCAAGGATCTTCCGGTGCCCGACGCCGTGGTGGAAGGAGTCAGGGGGAGCAAGGGGAATCTCACGGTGGGCCAGCTGGCCGGCCTGCAGGAAGTCAGGGCCGAAGCAAAGGATTTTTTATTCGAGGTGGACTTTGACGTCACTTCATTTACCGTCGCTTTTCAGGACAGAAGCGGGAAATGGAGCTATGAAACTTCGGAAAACAGTAGATTTACGGGTGCCCAGAAGAATATTTTCCGTTCGCTTACCGCGGGCCAGCGGATCATGATTGAGGATATCAAGGCAATCGGACCCGACGGCAAGGTTAGCACCCTGAATAATATTACCATAAACGTTAGATAATATGAAGGTTAGAAGGTATTTTATCGGAACAATGGTATGTGCGGTTGTTGGTTTACCACTTTTCGCACAGAATGTGAATACTTCCATGACACCGGGAAGTTCGACACCCATCCCGTCCCAGTCACCGACCACCAACGTATATAAGAAGGAGAACATTATTCCCGAAAAGAAACCGGTTCCCTATGCGTATATCCGGGAAGCGGACGTGATGGTGGCAAAGGATGTATGGCGGACCATTGATCTCAGGCAAAGAATGAACATTCCCCTTCGTTACCCCCTGGAGGGCAATATGGCTGACGGTGAAAGGTACAGCCTGTTCGGATTGCTGATGGAGGGTATACAGACCGAGGAGATCACGCCGTATGAATATGTCCCCAATGTGGGATGGAAGGATCCTTTTTCCAAGGTGACCAATCTGAAGCGGATCTTCGAGCTGGCTGGAGGTGACAGCATTCCGGATGATGAAGGGAATCTGCTCGAGGTCAGATACGACGGATCCAACATCATGCAGTTTGAGATCCAGGAACAATGGTTCTTTGATAAGCAGCATTCGGTGATGAAGGTCCGGATCGTTGCCCTGGCACCCGTGTATTACGAACGGTATGATGAATTCAACCAGGAGCTGCCGGTTCCCCGTCCCCAGATCCCGTTCATTGTGTATTTCCCTCAGTGCAGGAGGCTTTTCGCCACCCACGCCGTATATAATCCCAATAATGATGCACAGGAGATCTCCTTTGACGACCTGTTTTTCCAGCGCCGTTTTGACAGTACCATCATTGCCGAATCCAATGTGTACGGGAACAGGCCTCTGACCTCATTTAAGCTGGGACAGGATGTCCTGCTTGAAGCGGAAAAGATCAAGAAGGACCTGTTCATCCTGGAACACGATCTCTGGGAATACTAGCAGCGATCACCGCATCAGCTTCAGGGTATTGTTCCCGGAGGGATCTCCGGTGAGCTGCCTGAATGATTTTCGCAGAAAAGAATTTCAGCAGCGGGCGGAGATGCCTCCGGCTATTCCACCCCGATGATTGTGCCTTCCGCAGTATACGGTATCGCTGCTGAACCTGCTGCTTCGCACCAGCTTAGGCAGCGATGACCGCATCTGCTGCAGGGTATTGTTCCCGGAGGGATCTCCGGTGAGCTGCCTAAATGATTTTCGAAGAAAAGAATTTCAGCAGCGGGCGGAGATGCCTCCGGCTGTCGAACCCCGATGACTGTGCCGTCCTGTTTGAACATTTCCGTGGTGAAATTGTACTTATGATGCCCCCTGTCATATTTATACAATCGATTTATCACATCAACCAATGAAGTCAATAAAAATCATACGCTCCATTGTGCTCATCCTGCTCACGGCAACGATGGCCCACGGACAGACAGAGAACCTGAATTATGATCCGGACCTGGCGGAAAAGCTGGGTGCTGAC